>JACCDQ011367290.1_pt1 | contig 14358 bp, 15 predicted proteins | sample 7446031 | NCBI WGS metagenome assembly JACCDQ01 (sample SAMN15323442, study PRJNA562643) | freshwater metagenome | isolation source: river surface water | place: USA:Blue River Watershed | collected 2017-08-17 | reverse complement strand
CGACTGCCGGGGCCTGGGTGCTGTTGCGCAGTGGGGCGAGCTGCGCGGCGTACGCGGCGAAGTGGCACGCATCTACGCGCCCGATGTGTCGCTGAGCCGGCCGACGCGTCTGATCCATCCGCGCTACCCGATCTACATCGCACCCAAGGAAAACGGTTACTTTTTGGTGGGCGCCACCGAAATCGAGTCGGACGACCTGTCGCCGATGAGTGTGCGCTCGGCCCTGGAGCTGCTCAGCGCGGCCTACACGGTGGACCCGGGTTTTGGCGAGGCCCGCATTGTCGAGCTGGTGGCGCAGTGCCGCCCCACCCTGCCCGACAACCTGCCCGAGGTGCGTTATTTGAGCGCGCGCTGCCTGCAGGTCAACGGCTTGTACCGGCACGGCTACCTGATTGCGCCAGCGATGGTGGATGTGGTGCTGCAGCTGCTGCAGGAGGGGCGTTCGGTCTTGGCAGAAGAAATGGATTGCCGCGTCACTGACGTTCCTCGCAATGACGGCTATTTGAATCGTCATTGCAATAAGCCTTTAGCCGCGAGCCTGGCGTCGCGGGAAGCGCAGTTGGACTCGTCATTGCAAGCACAGCGCGGCCTGGACTCGTCATTGCGAGCGCAGCGCGGCAATCCAGGAATTCAAAATAATCAGGAGCTTGGCCAATGACCATCACCGTCCACATCAACGGCAACCCGTTTGAGCTACCCGCCTCCGCCACGCTGGCTGACGCGGTCGCCCTGCTGCCCGTCAAACCGCCTTTTGCCGCCGCGATCAACCTGCAGTTTGTGCCCAACACCGCCTACCACCACACCCCGTTGCAGGATGCCGATCAGATCGATCTGATTGCGCCGGTGACCGGGGGCTGAGGATTGCACCATGACCATGATTTCAGACACACACGCCGCCACCGATGCCTTGGTGCTTTATGGCCAGCGTTTTGCCAGCCGACTGCTGCTGGGTACCTCGCGTTACCCGTCGCCAGGCGTCATGCGCGCGGCGATCGAATTGGCGCAACCGGCCATGCTGACGGCGTCGTTGCGGCGGCAAAACCTGCAGGCGGGCGAGGCCACACCCAACCAATTCTGGGCCATGTTGTCCGAGCTGAAAGTGCCGGTGCTGCCCAACACCGCCGGTTGCCACAGCGTGCAGGAGGTCATCACCACCTCGCAGATGGCGCGTGAGGTGTTTGGCACACCCTGGATCAAGCTGGAACTGATCGGCGACGACTACACGCTGCAGCCCGACACATTGAACCTGGTCGAGGCCGCCAGCCGCTTGATCAAGGACGGTTTCCAGGTGTTGCCCTACTGCACCGAAGACCTGGTGTTGTGCCAACGCCTTGTGGATGTGGGTTGCCAGGCAATCATGCCCTGGGCGGCGCCGATCGGCACCGGCAAGGGGCCGCTCAACCCCTACGCCTTGCGCACCCTGCGCGAGCGCCTGGACGTGCCGATGCTGGTGGACGCCGGACTGGGTTTGCCGTCGCATGCTGCCCAAGTCATGGAGTGGGGTTTTGACGGTGTGTTGCTCAACACCGCCGTGGCGCTGGCCCGGGACCCGGTGCGCATGGCAGGCGCCTTTGCCCAAGCCACCCAGGCCGGGCGCGACGCCTTTTTATCGGGCGTGATGCGCGAGCACGACAGCGCCCAGCCCAGCACCCCGGTGCTGGGAACACCGTTCTGGCACCAGGCTTGAAAGCGTCACCATGCAAGATCTGAAAACCCTCCAGACCCAAGCCACCGAGATCGTGCGCCGGCACGAATCACTGGCCTTAGAAGCCAGCGCGTTGACACGGTTGCCGATGTTTCTGGCAGCGATGCCGGCCCAACTGAGTGCGCCGGTCATGCAGGCCGTTTATGCCGCCTGCCGTGCGCTTGATTTCATTGATGCCGATGCCCTGTGTGTGGCCAGTGCCTGGCAACGCCAAACAGAGCGCACCGGCCAGTTTGATACCAGCGCCTGGCCCATCGAACCGCAGGATTTTGGCATTCATGGATTGCCACGTCGCGAGGCTCCTCGCAATGACGAGGGGCGGCCGGTATCGTCATTGCGAGCGCAGCGCGGCAATCCAGGACTTCGGGACTCCACGGATTGCCGCGTCGCTGACGCGCCTCGCGACGACGACGTCCGCCGTGCGAGCGTTGATGGTTTCGCCCCCTGCCCGCATCAGTTGGGGCTGTACGCGGTGCTGCCCGATGCCGCCTGGGTGGGGCGCATGGCACGGGCCGGGGTGCCAACCGTGCAGTTGCGTTTCAAGTCGGACGACCTGGATGCCATCCAGCGTGAAGTGGATGCCGCGGTCCGGGCGGTGCAGGGCACCGGGGCGCTGCTGTTCGTCAACGACCATTGGCAGGCGGCCATCGCGGCAGGTGCCTATGGCGTGCATTTGGGGCAGGAAGACCTTCAGGAACTGGGCGGCGCTGACCTCAATGCCATCCGCGCGGCGGGTTTGCGCCTGGGCCTGAGCAGCCACGGTTATGCCGAGATGCTGCGCGCCGAGGCGGTGAAACCGAGCTACATTGCCCTGGGCGCGGTTTACGCCACCACACTCAAACGCATGGCAACCCCGCCACAGGGTCCGATGCGTCTGAAAATGTATGCCCAGCTGCTACGTGACCTACCCACGGTGGCGATTGGCGGCGTTGACGCGACCCGCCTGCCCGAGGTGCTGGCCAGCGGCGTGGGCTCGGTGGCTGTGGTGCGCGCGCTGGTGGCCGATGATCAGCCCGAAGCACAAGCAGCGACGCTGCAACGGCGTATTGCCGAATTATTGAAAACGCCTGTCGAGTTTATTCAAAAAGCAGCGAGTTGACCGGCCTGACGGGTACGCATGGTCAGCGGCGAAAAACCGTGGTTCAGGGGGCCGCTACCGGCGCCGGTTTTGACAGCGGCACCGGCCAGCAAGGCCTGGCGCACGAATTCACGCGCCTGCTGCACGGCCTGGGCCAGTGTGGCACCCAGCGCCAGATGTGCGGCGACGGCACTCGACAGCGTGCAGCCGGTGCCATGGGTGTTGGCAGTGTGGATGCGATCGGCTTCCATCCAGAACGGATCTTCCCCGGCTTGCAGCAACACGTCGATCACCTTGTCACCCGCCAGGTGGCCGCCCTTGAGCAACACGGCACGGGCGCCTCGGGCGATCAGCTCGGCCGCGGCCTGCGCCATGTCCTGAGGGCTGGCAAGCGTCCGCCCGACCAGCAGCGAGGCCTCGTCGAGGTTGGGCGTGATCAGCGCGGCGCGTGGAAACAGTTCGGCCACCAGCACCGCGATGGCGGGGTCGTCGATGAGTTTGGCGCCACTGGTGGCGACCATCACCGGGTCGAACACCACGCACTGCAGCTGGTGGCGATCAATGGCCTGCGCCACGGTGCGAACAATGTCCGGCGAATGCAACATGCCGATCTTGACCGCATCAACACCGATGTCCTCGACGACCGCCTCGATCTGGTCGCGCAGCATGTCGGGCGGCACACCGTGAATGGTGCGCACGCCGCAGGTGTTTTGTGCAGTGAGTGCAGTGATGGCAGTCATGCCGAAGCAGCCTAAAGCAGCAAAGGTTTTGAGGTCGGCCTGGATGCCGGCGCCACCGCCGCTGTCGGAACCGGCAATCGACAAGACGCGCGGGTATTGGAGGGTTCGTTCAGTGTTCATGAGGACTTGTGTGATCTGAAAATAGGCTGGAAGGATTGGGCGGCCACTTGCGGGTCGGGCGCCGAACAGATGGCGCTGACCACAGCCAGGCCGTCGGCGCCGGCATGCAACACCTCAGCCGCATTGCCAGGGTGAATGCCGCCAATGGCGACCAGCGGCAGCCCGGTCAAGGCGCGCACCTGCCGCACGCCGGTCAGCCCCCAAGGGGCTGCGGTGTCGGTTTTGGTGGGTGTGGCATAGACCGGGCTGATGCCGAGGTAGTCCGCGGGCTGATCGGCCGCGCGTGCCACGTCGGCCAGGTTTTCCACCGACAGACCGATAAACACCCCGGGTGGCAGGAGCTGCCGGGCCAGCGCCACCGGCATGTCGGATTGGCCCAGATGCACGCCCTGCGCGCCGCAGGCCAGCGCCACATCAATGCGGTCATTGATGACCAGCGGCACACCAAAAGGTGCGAGCAGGTCCTTGACAGCCAGCGCGAGCGTCACGAAGTCGCGCGTGGCCAGGGTTTTTTCGCGCAGCTGCACACAACTGACCCCGCCCTGCACCGCCGCCAGCACCACCTCAGCCAGGGGTCGGCCACGCAGGCTGGCCTGGTCAGTGACCAGATAGAGGCGCAGGGCCTCGGTTAACACAAACCGCATGCTGCTTAACAGTTGACGCTGAGCTGGAGGCGCTGGATAAAGGTGTCTTCGCCGAGCAATTGCAGTTGGTCGAGCAGCGCGGTTTGCAAGCTGCCCACGCCTTGGCCGTGAACTTGGACTTTTTGCGCGGCCACCTCGCCAACCACACCGAGGTAGGCCATGGCCGACACGGTGGCGCGCCAGGCATCAGGCTGCACCGCGCAAAAAGCACCGATCAACGCCGTGGCCGAACAGCCCACGCCGGTGATGCGGGTCATCCACTCATGGCCATTGGACAGGCTGGCATGGCGACCGCTGGCGTCGATCACCTGGTCCACCGGGCCGCTGACACAGACCACGCCACCACTGCGGGAAGCCAGACCGCGCGCGGCTTGCAGCGCATCGGCCACGGCCGCGCTGCTATCGACACCGCGGGTTTGCGCGGCTATGCCGGCCACACTCATGACCTCCGAAGCGTTACCGCGGATCACGCGAGGCATGGCCTGGCGCATCAGCAGCTGGATGCTTTCGTTGCGGTAAGGGGTGGCGCCAGCGCCCACCGGGTCGAGCACAGTTGGGATGCCGCGTGAGCTGGCCACATCGAGGGCCTTGCACATGCTGTTGATCCAGTAGGGCTCGAGCGTGCCGATGTTGAGCACCAGCGCCTGGGCGATGGCGGCCATGTCAGCCACCTCTTCATGGGCGTGCGCCATCACCGGCGAGGCGCCCATGGCGAGCAAAACATTGGCGTTGAAGTTCATCACCACCAGGTTGGTGATGGAGTGCACCAGCGGACGCTGCGCGCGCACCGCCAACACGTCAGCCCAGAGATCGGAAGGTAATAAAAGATTGGCCATGACAGATTCCAGTGGGTGATCCGGGGCCGCTTGGACACAACGCCTGTTGTGAACGCTTTCCTACGCGGGCACGACCCAGATCAGGTGCAAGAGTATTTTCTCAGCCACCCGACCGGGCGGCACCTCTGGCGTTGCGGATTATGACGGATGCGCAGGGTGAACTGGGACACTTAGCTGCGCTTGATAGCATGCAGGCGCAACCAGCCGGCAAAGGCGTCTTCGGACAGATCACCCGCTGCGACGGCCAGCATGGTGAGTACACAGTCGGCATCGTCAGCCACCAATTGGTAACCGTTTAAACGCAAAAAAAGCTCGGCCGCCACAAAGCCAGTGCGTTTGTTGCCGTCAATGAAGGCGTGATTGCGAGAAATTCCGTAACCATAGGCAGCTGCCAATGCGGGTGCATCAGGATTACCATAAGACGCCAGGTTGACCGGACGCGCCAGAGCCGAGGCCAACAGCTTATCGTCCCGAACTCCACTACCGCCACCGTGCTCTGCCAATTGCATGTCGTGAATCGCCAGAATCACGGCGCGCTCTATCCATATCCAGCTCCTCACTTTGCCAACTCATGCAAAACATTGCGCCGCTCTTTCATGACCTCACGCGCTAAACGCATCTGAGCTTCGAAGACGGGGTCATTTGGTGTGATGCGCAGGCCGTCCGGAGAGTCCGTCACATAAAACGTGTCCCCTTTGTCCAATTTAAGTTGGGCCAACAACTCCTTGGGAAAAACGGCTCCCACAGAATTGCCAATTTGTGTGAGTTTGAGCGTGTACATACACAACACCTTGAAGTTATAACATTTGTAATAATATCCAAGGTATTTTCTGCTGTCAACGCGCCTATGCCGGTGGCACAGCCACAAAGCGGCCCTCGGCCGCACTTTGCGCACCGAGCGTCAGCAACAGCATGACCGCCTGCACCTGCGCAGCTGTCACACCCGGCTGGGGCGCGAGGCCCCAAAGGTGGTCGCGCAACTGGGCGTAATAGGTCAGGTAATTGCCCGGCGGTGGGGTCGTTTCGGTGCGCACCGAGACCGGCGTGGCCACACCAGGAATGGTTTCCATGCGTAGCAAATGGCCAGGCTGCGGGTCCTGGCCCCAGTCGCCAAGTGCGTCGAGTTGCGGCCGCTGGCCAGCCTTCAGGGCGTCCTCCTGAACATCAAGCCCGAACTTGGTGAAGCTGCCCTGGGTTCCGTGCGCGACCCAGCGCGGTCCTTGCTCCGCCACCAGCGTGCTGGCATGCAGGATGACACGCAAGCCGCCACCATGCCGTGCGTCGTAACGCAGTACCGCATGAAACCAGTCATCGACCTGGGCGCCGTCGCGGAGATTGGCCTGCTCCAGCAGCAAGGCATCAGGCAGGCCAAACAGCAGCAGGGCCTGGTCCAGCAGATGCGGCCCGAGGTCGAACCACAGGCCGGAGCCCGGCAGCTCTTGCTCGCGCCAGCGCATCGGTACCGAGGGACGGTAGCGGTCAAAGTGCGAATCCACCTGCACCACGCGGCCCAGCTGGCCATGGGTGATGATTTGCTGTAGCGCAAGAAAATCGCTGTCATAACGCCTGTTCTGAAAGACCGTGAGCGCCCTGCCCTGGTGGCTGGCCAGATCCAGCAGCGCTTCGGTTTCAGCCAGGGTGACGGTGCAGGGTTTGTCAACCACCACATGTTTGCCCGCCTGCAAGGCGGCCTGTGCCAGCGGGAAATGGCTGCCGTTGGGAGTGGCGATCACAACCAGGTCGATGGCAGGATCGGCCAGGACCTCACTGGCCAAGGCGACACAAGGCACACCGGGCCAGTCGCGCTGCACCGCATCAGATTGGCTCGACACGATGCAGGCCAGTTGCAAACCGGGCACACCACTGATCAGGGGCGCATGAAAGATGCGGCCCGCACCGCCGTACCCGATCAGGGCGACTTGCAATGGGGCATGTTGGGGGGTCTGTTTTGAAATGCTGGAGCGCGTCATGCCCGAATCATCTCCGAAAAACGCGGACAATTCGGCGATGCTTCACTTTTTGCCAGCGTCGCTCAAAGGTGCCCTTGCGGGCACGCTGATGCTGCTCAACATCCTGTTTTGGGTGCCGGTGCTGCTGGTGGCGGCGCTGGTCAAGCTGCTGATGCCCTTCAAGCGTGTGCGGCTGCTCATTGATCCGCTGCTGCTGCGCATTGCCGAGGCCTGGATTGCTGGCAACAGTGGCTGGATGCACCTGACGCAGCCGCTCAAATGGGAAGTGAGCGGTCTGCAGGACTTGAGCCCGCGCCAGTGGTATCTGGTGCTGTGCAACCATCAGTCCTGGGTGGATATTATGGTGCTGCAACATGTGCTGAACCGGCGCATTCCGCTGCTCAAGTTCTTTTTGAAAAAACAGTTGATCTGGGTTCCCGTCATGGGCCTGGCCTGGTGGGCGCTGGAGTTTCCGTTCATGCGCCGACACAGCGAGGCCTACCTGCAACAACATCCGGAGGCGCGCGGCAAGGACGCGGCCACGACTCGTGCCGCCTGCGAAAAATATGCGCTGGTGCCCACGAGCGTGATGAATTTTGTGGAAGGCACCCGTTTTACCTTGACCAAGCAGCAGCGCCAGCAGTCGCCCTACCGGCATCTGCTGAAACCCAAGGCCGGTGGCGTCAGCCTGGCGCTGGACGCGATGGGCGAGAAATTTGGTGCGGTGCTGGACATCACCATTGCCTATCCGGACGGCGCGCCAAATTTCTGGCAGTTTCTACAGGGACGTGTGCCGCGGGTCGTGGTGTATGCCCGCACCCTGCCGGTGCCCCAGCTGCCTGCTGAAGGCGCTGGTGATACCACCCAGGCCTGGCGCGCCTTGTGTCAAGGCTGGATCAATCAACTCTGGGCTGACAAAGACGCCTTGCTGGAGCGTCTTCTGGTCACAAACAAAACTCATAAATCACTTTAATTAATAAATTCAAGTATTTGATTTTATTAGCTTTAATTGAAATATTAATTCAGATGTTTGAATAACTTGACCCGCGCCATTTCACGCATGCCGATTTGCCGTGGTCCCGGCACCATTTCAAACGATTCGCCGGCCTGCAGGCTGCCGGCCTCGTCCACTGCCAGATAAAAACCACAATAACCCGTTTGCGCCATGAGCTTGCTCGCGTGAGCAAAACCCATGGCGGCATTGAATTTGTAACAGGGTTGACGCGGCTGGGTCACGCGCAGCGCACAGTTGGCAAAGCGCAGCACATCACCGACCCATACCTCGGACTCCAGCACACCCGACAAGCTGAGGTTTTCACCCATGCTGCCCCAAGGCAGATCATCGTCGATGCCAGTCAGTCCAGCCTCGGCACGCGCCTGTTGCCAAAACGGGTAATGCTCACTTGGGTAGGCATAAACCGCCTTGTCGAGGCCGCCATGGACCGACAGGTCAGCTTGCTCGTCGCCCGTCAGCCCGAGAGGCAGCATGGCGACCAAGCCAGACACCGGTTGTTTGTGGATGGCGGTCAGGGTATTGCGACCCTGGATCCGGACGCGTCGGGCGGGGGCGGTTTGCACACTCAATAACTGGGGCATGTTGAAGACCTGATTTGAAACGGACATACGGACGCCACCACTGGCATACTCGCCCTGCCCAGTTTCCTATTATGAGGACACCTCTGATGCTTGCCCGCCTGCTGCGACGTATTTACTTCTTTCAACTGCTCGGCGGCACCTTGCTCGGCATCTACGCCGCCAGCCAACTGAGCCAAAGCAGCATCAATGCCCTGCCTCTGGTGCTGCTGTGCGCTGTGTTGCTGCCATTGTTGCTGCAATTCAGCGTGATTTCAATCAGCATGTTTCAGTCGCGCCCAGAGGAAGCAGGCCCGCTTTGGTGGCGGGCCTTTGGCGCTGAATTTTTGAGCGCTTTGCGTGTTTTCTGGCTTCAATTGCCTTGGGCTACAGGCAAAACCGAAGTCTGGCTACCGGCGCCACACCCAGAAACCCAGGCTGTACGGGTACCGGTGTTGCTGGTGCATGGCTACATTTGCAATGAGCGGGTGTGGGACCAGGTTGCGCGGGCGCTGCACGATGCCGGTCATCCGGTGCTTGCCATTTCGCTGGAGCCGCTGTTTACCTCGATTGATGACTACACCCCCCAGCTCCAGCAGGCCGTGCTGCGCTTGCAGCAGGTGACCGGTGGCAGGCAGGTGGCACTGGTCGGGCACAGCATGGGAGGTTTGATCATTCGCGCCTGGCAGCGCCGGTATGGCAGCGCTGATGCCCACCGCATCATCACCCTGGGAACACCGCACCAGGGCACCAAAATGGCCAGTTGGTCACCCACGGCCAATGCCGCACAAATGGCCTGGCACAGCCCATGGCTGCAGACCTTGCAGGCCAGCGAGTCACCGGCCTCGCGACAATTGATGCATATCATCCTGACGCGACACGACAACATCGTTTACCCGCAGCGTGAACAGGTGCTGGAGGGCGCCGGCGTGACAGAATTCAGCGGGCTTGGGCATCTGGAACTGTGTCTGGACAAGGGTGTGATCGCGTGTCTGCTGGAAAAACTACACTGATCTGCGCCAAACTTTTCCAAAATTCCCCAAACATTGCGCTCGGATCGCTATAATCCCAAGCTTTGCTGGCAAACCTCCGCTGCCTGATCAACTTTTAAGCGGAGAAAATCGTAAATGGTCATGTTTCAGGCCCGATCTTCCCGAAACACGGCGTTTACACACTTAGGATCTCTTGACGTAATGACAACCATCCGTGTTAAAGACAACGAACCTTTTGACGTCGCGCTGCGCCGCTTCAAACGTACCATTGAAAAACTGGGCCTGCTGACCGACTTGCGTGCACGCGAGTTCTACGAGAAACCCACCTCCGAGCGCAAGCGCAAGAAGGCTGCTGCAGTCAAACGCAATTACAAGCGCATCCGCGCCATGCAATTGCCCAAGAAACTGTACTGATCCTGTTGTTCTGACAGGGCTGTTACAGCCTCTTGAACAAGCTCGCCGGGGACGCTCAGGCGGGCTTTTTTTTGCCCAATCCATTCACAGGAGTTATGCAAATGTCACTCAAAGACCAAATCACCGAAGACATGAAAACGGCCATGCGCGCCAAGGACAGCGAGCGTCTTGGGACCATCCGCCTGTTGCTGGCAGCGGCCAAACAAAAAGAAGTGGACGAGCGTATCGAGCTCGACGATGTCGCCATGATTGCGATTGTGGACAAACTCATCAAGCAGCGCAAAGATTCGGTGGCAGCCTACACACAGGCCAGCCGGATGGATCTGGCAGACAAAGAGCGTGCCGAGATCGTGGTGCTGCAGGCCTACCTGCCGCAACGTCTGGGCGCCGAAGAGGTCAGCGCTGTGGTGCAGGCCATTGTGAGCAGCTTGGGCGCCAAAGGGCCCGGCGACATGGGCAAGGTGATGGCGGCCGTGAAAACGCAGCTGGCCGGCAAGGCAGACATGGGATTGGTGTCACAAGCCGTCAAGGCGGCACTGTCAAATTGATTAGAGCCGGCCGCTTTCCAGGCTGTTGCGCATGGCAGTGTGAACAATTTCATCGAGCGCACCGTCAACCATGGACTGGTCTGACACCAGTCTCAGCGCGTTGTTGACTAAAAGATTCTCGATTGATGGCCGGGTCATGGACTGGGTCTGGCCGTGCATTCCGGTAAACAGATACATGGTGCGTTGTGGACTGATCCAGCTGAGCTGGCTGCGCTGCCAACTCCCCTTGATGGCAATTTCCACCCAGGAACCCACCGCCATGTTGTCCAGGCTCGGCACAGATGGCACAGAGGAGGCCTCACGCGATCCCTGTGGCAGAACGGAGTCCAGCAGGGTTCCGGTTGCCTGAGCCAGAGGCTGGGCAGGCAATCGGTGGGGGACGTCATCACTCATGTCCATGAAGCCCGAGGCTTTTGCTTCTTCGGGAGCCAGCCAGTGCTTGTGAGCCCCAGGCGCGTTGTCCCTCAAGGGAGCGATTTTTGATGCAGGCCCATCAGACGCTGGACGGAAGGCCTGCTGGTGCAACTTCATGAGCACATCAAAAAACAGGCTGGTTTTGACGGCCGGATAATCAATCAGGCTCAGCCCTTCACGCAATTTGGACAGGAGCTTTGAGACCAGCTTGGTCAGCCTGCCCAGATCCTGCCGGGTCAGGTCGGGTTGTGCACTCCAGAGCACCAGGTTGACGAGATCCTTGTATTCGCCGGGATCTTCAGCCCCCGAGGTGTTGTCGAGCTCAGCGGCAGCCATCACCTGGGACCAGGGACCACACAGAAAATCGACCACCGGTACGGGCACGCGCTGCATGTCGGGAATCTGCTGCATGGCGGCACATATCTTTTCGGCGAGCAGATTGCGTTCCTCGGCACGGTTGAGCACACGCACGGCCTGCTGTACGGTCTGTTGTGAGTGTGCCAACTGTTCAGACCACATGTTATTGAGGTTGAACAGTGCCAGATCAAAGGGCTCGGCGCTGTCGATATGGATTCGGGACAGCGGGTTCACATAGCGATGCAAGGAGCGGATGAACAAGGCACACTCAGGTGTCTCTGCCGAAGCAAAAGCCAAACCACGCTGTGTGATTTCCTGCAACAGACGGCGCGCGGGATGCTGTTTATTGCTAAAAAACCGCGCATCGACAAGTACCAGGCGCAACAGGGCGTGCTCAAGGTTTTCAATGACATCGCGAATGGGCTTGAGCAGACGGGTGTCTGTGATCAGGTTGTCAATCATCTGCACCATGACTTCGAAGCTGAGCACCTGATCAGGAGTTTGACACCTGTTACGCAACATTTGCCGGGCTGACTCTGGCTTGCCGACCTGGTCCATGAGGGTGCCCTTGCGCTGCGACAGGCGTGCAATCATGTCATCGGCCTGATTCATGTTTTGCAATGCCTCAAAGGCGGCCGGGATGGTCGAGGCGAAGTCAGTGTTCGGCTCTTCAGAGCGTACCACCGGCGAGGCAGCAGGCGCCACCGCTTCATTCCAGTCCAGCACACCCGAAAATTGGGTCACGGCTTCGTCCGGTGCCACCTCTTGAGTGGTCTGGGCTGCCAATAATTCACGCAATCGGTCGAGTGTCAGGACGCTGGAGGCGCGCGAGGCTGCATCAGCTTCACTTTTTCGGGACAACGGCGCCTGGTCCTGGGCAGACGCGAGTGGCTTGGGCGCAACGGGCGTCGCTGCCAAGGGGACAACGCCGTAGGACTTGATCCTTTGGACCAGCGCGCTATAAGACGATTTCAGGGTTTCTCCCATGGCTGCAGCCAGGTGTGGGACCCAGCCGATTCGCACTTGAATGGGAACATTCACCTGACGCATCGCATCCTGTAACACGCTCAGGTAAATTTGCGGTCGCAAGGGGTTGCTCTCGGGCTTGACATGGTCCAATTCAAGCAAGGCACTCATGCAGCCGTTGAGCTCGTTCAGGGCTGGCTGGACCGCGCGCTGCACCTGCTGCAGGACGCGGGCGAATTCAACCCTTTCCTGGACCTGCCTCTCATCCATGGCCTCCAGTTGGTTGTGACTGAGTTCACCGAGCGCAAATTCTCCAAACTGGGAGCTGGACGCCTGTTTTTTGTTGAATTCCTGACGCAACAAGGCCGAAAAACGGGCACACAAAGCTGCCGCGTTCTCCTCCAGCAGTTTCAGGCACAGACCGAGCTGCGCGCGCTCGAGTTGGCCCGGAGCACGGTTGAATTCAAGCTCCAGCGACCTCCGTACCGCCAGCAGCACTTGACCCATCAGGGCGCCACTGTCGCGTTCTGCCTGTCCCTGGGCAGCACGAAACAGCGTGAGGTATTGCTCGGAACGTTTGGCGGAATTCACTTGTGTGCTCGCTTCCTGGTCGTTTAGCGCAGGGCCTTGAAACGCATGCGGTGCGGCCGCGCACCTTCTTCGCCGAGGCGTTTTTTCTTGTCGGCTTCGTATTCCTGGTAGTTGCCGTCGAAAAAGCACCACTGGCTGTCACCCTCGCAGGCCAGGATGTGGGTGGCAATACGGTCGAGAAACCAGCGGTCGTGGCTGATCACCATTACCGAGCCGGCAAACTCGAGCAAGGCGTCTTCGAGCGCACGCAGGGTTTCGACGTCAAGGTCATTGGACGGTTCGTCGAGCATCAACACGTTGCCGCCGGCAATGAGCGTTTTGGCAAGGTGCAGGCGACCGCGTTCACCACCCGACAGGGTGCCCACGCGTTTTTGCTGGTCGGCTCCGTTGAAATTGAAGCGCCCGCAATAGGCTCGGCTGGCCATGGTGAATTTGCCGATGTTGAGCATGTCGAGTCCGCCTGAAACGTCTTCCCAGACGGTCTTGTCATTGCTCAGGTCGTCGCGACTCTGGTCGACAAAGGCCATCTTGACGGTGGCACCGACCTTGACGTCGCCGCTGTCAGGTTGCTCCTTGCCAGCGATCATGCGAAACAGCGTGGACTTGCCGGCGCCGTTGGGACCAATAATGCCGACGATGGCGCCCGCTGGCACCTTGAAACTCAGGTTGTCGATGAGCAGGCGATCACCGAAGGATTTGCTGACGTTGACAAATTCAATGACTTCGTTACCCAGGCGGTCTGCCACCGGAATGAAGATTTCATTGGTTTCGTTGCGTTTCTGGTATTCAAAATCGGACAGTTCCTCAAAACGGGCCAAACGCGCCTTGCTCTTGGCCTGGCGTGCCTTGGGGTTCTGGCGCGCCCACTCAAGCTCTTTCTTGAGTGCCTTGGCGCGGGATTCTTCGCCCTTTTGCTCCAAGGCCAGACGTTCCTGCTTTTGCTCCATCCAGGAGCTGTAGTTTCCTTTGTAGGGAATGCCATTACCGCGGTCAAGTTCAAGAATCCACTCGGCGGCATTGTCCAGAAAGTAGCGGTCGTGGGTGATGGCCACCACAGTCCCGCTGTAGCGCTGCAGGAATTGCTCCAGCCAGTCCACCGATTCGGCGTCGAGGTGGTTGGTCGGCTCGTCAAGCAGCAACATGTCGGGATGTTCCAGCAACAGGCGGCACAAGGCCACGCGTCGCTTCTCGCCCCCCGAGAGCACACCGACCCGGGATTCCCAGGGCGGCAGGCGCAAGGCATCGGCGGCGATTTCGAGCTGGTGTTCGGAGTCGGTGCCGGCGGTGGCAATGATGGCCTCCAGTTCGGCCTGCTCGGCTGCCAGTTTGTCGAAGTCGGCATCTTCGTCGCCGTAGGCAATGTAGACCTCTTCGAGTCGCGCCTTCGCCGTCATGACCTTGCCCATGGCTTCTTCGACGGTTTCGCGCACGG
>JACCDQ011264920.1_pt1 | contig 14360 bp, 2 predicted proteins | sample 7446031 | NCBI WGS metagenome assembly JACCDQ01 (sample SAMN15323442, study PRJNA562643) | freshwater metagenome | isolation source: river surface water | place: USA:Blue River Watershed | collected 2017-08-17 | reverse complement strand
TTTATTTGTTGCATCTTGAGAATCAGTAGGAGTAGCAACTCCTTTAACTTGCGAAGATCCATTTAGTACAACGTCACCTAACGTATCAATTTCTAAATCTGGTAAGCTAACATTAACTGTTGAAATAACGTTATCTTCAATTCTAATAGTGTCAACGCTAGAAGGGCCTACATTTAAGATACTTAATGTACCAAAAGACGTAACACCAGGAATACTTGTAATTCCAAGACCTAATGAATTTCCTGATAGAACAGGAATGCCATCAATAGCAAAATACTTACCCGAGGCTAAGTTAAAACTATCTGTACTGTTCCATGCTTTACTTAATAATTTAGGCAAACGATCGTGATAGCCTCCTAGTACAGCATCTGGAGAATCAGTAGTTGCTGATGCTCCCAAGTCGGACCAAATTAAAGCATGCATATCGTCGCCTTGCATAAACACGCCGCCACCGTCGACAAGGACATCTGTAGGACTTTCACCTTCAACTTTAGCAAGGAAAATACTTTTATCTTCAACTTGTAAAGTTGCGGCATTGAGAGTTATAGTATCCCCTTGGACTGTTAAATCTCCAGTAACTGTTAAGTCTCCGCCGACTACAACTTCGCTGTCTGTATATCCGTCATATAAATTAATTTTCCTAGTGTCTGCCACTACTCGAATAGCATCTTCTTGAACAATACCTTTTCTAACGTTAAGAACAATGTCTTTGTTAGTTGAAGAGTTAGATAAAATAACATCGCCGCCACTAACTGTTAGGTTAGCTTGACCACCGCTACCAACAACAATACCCAAGTCTGTTGTAATACGAACTTGTCCCGAAATAATATTTGAAGTATCTTTTCGAACATATGTTGTAGCATCAGCGCCGCCTAGTTGTTCTGCGTTAGTTGCTGTGGTATTAAACTTAAATCCTTCAATAGTTCCAGAATTAAATCCAGGCTGAATGGCTCCAGAAAAGCCAGCAATAGCCACTTTAGGAGTAAATGTGTCCTTAGCAAAAATACCTAATAGTATTCCGTTATTGTATAAAAGTGTAATAACACGGGTTTGGTTTAATGTATCAAGAATACTTCTAACCTCAAATCCGCTCTTACCTTGACTGTCAGAATAGTCCGGTCCTAATAATATAGCATTGGTACCATCATAGAAATATAATTGCTTGTCTGTACTATTAAACCAAAGGTCTCCTGTACCTAATGTTGTTGGTTGTGTTCCGCTAATTTGAGCAGAACTAACCGGAACAAACTCTGTTCCGTTGTAAACTTTTAATCGAGCTTCTGCTGTGTCAAACCACACTTGTCCCCTAATAGGGTGTGATGGTCTAACTGAGTTAGCAAAATTTTCTAAAAGTTTTACAAAGTTTTCGTTTAGTGATTCACCAAACCCACTATAGTTTTTACCGATAAGCGTTAAATCAGTTGAAAGGGTGTCAACTTGACCATCGGCAACTGTAGAAACTATCGTACCGTCTGTTTTATTAATTTGATATGCCATGTCTTCGTCCTAATTCTTATACGGTTGTAGTAAATGCCGATGGGCCTGATCTAATAATGTAATTCAATGTTAGATAAGGGTTCATAATACCAATTGGTTGTCCTAGAGCATATCCTGTGTAAGGAACTGATACTGGACCAGAGTTATTAAGATACTGTGCTTGTCCAGGTGCTGTAGGACCAAGACCAGTTGTTGCTGGAGGGTTAATTGATGTATCGACTCTTACAGCAGAATACTGAATTCCTGCGTTTTGCATAGAGTGTGTATGCTCTGGAATATTGTCTAGCCCTAAAGTAGCAGAGCTTTGTCCTGCTGCGCCACCTAGAGTCTGTGCCTTAATGTCAGCAACACGACCTGCTGTGCCACCACCAGCATCAACATAACTACCGCTCGATAATGGAACAGCTTGAGCATTATCCATATTATCCTTACCTAGAGGGAATCTGCCTCTTAAGTCAGGTAGTCTAAATGTTCCGATACCTAGTAATGGTGCTGTGCCGTTGTATGTTGTACCGATTATATCAAATAATAGCTGATACTTTACAATTTCAACTTCGCTACCGTCGCATAGTAAGTATCCTTCTGGAGCACTTGTACCAGCATACGGCATTAGTGTTCCAATTGGAACTCCAAAGTCAGCAATAAAGTTATCTCTTGTTAGTTTTAATAAGCCAGAACTTGTTGAGCTAGACTCGCTAGCTCTGTAGATTAAAATGTAATCTGTCGACTTAGAAGTGTTCGGTGTTGGCTCATCCTTACCAGCAATAATGTTTGCTGTCAATTCTGTATTAAAGACTCTATCTGAACCTTCCGCTCCGTTAAAGAATACGTTCTGACTAATTACGTCACCGGACAAGTAAAATTTTGATGTAGAACTTAGAGACGTTGCTGTTTGAGCATTACCGCCGATGTCGCCAGTTAATGTTCCTCTTAACTCGTCAGCAATGATTGTCTTTGCTCTTACGGTGTTCCAACGTTTCGTAACTGAACCAGAGTCGTAAGTATCATTTAGCTTTGGTGTTAGTGTTGTTAACGTAGTAGATCCGCTTACATCTAAATCTGTTCCAATGATAATATTTTTAGTAACAGAAATACCGCCAGCTGTTCTAATACTTCCATTAGATAAGTTGGTACTTTCAGTTGTATTAGTAACAATAATATTTCCGGTTAATTGTAAATTTCCGTCAATATCTAATGCTTGATCAGGAGTTTCGTTATTAATACCAATCTTATTATCAATAATTCTAAGAATTGTTGTTGCTTGGCCGTCTCTATTTGTTTGTAGGTCAATAGAGCTTCCTGTAGCCTTGTTGTAAATTCTAGAGGATGTAGCGGTAGTTGATAACTGGAATGTTCTATCAACTCCTAGAGTTATACCGGAATTATTAGCAATATTAATTCCGTACTCTGTTGTGTTCGGTTGATCTGACCTTAGGAATAAACTTGACGATACTTCAGTTTCTCCTACCATAAGAGCATCAGCTGCTGAAGCAACTCCGTACAGCTTAGGCAGTAAGCCACCGTCGAAGTCACCGATGTCAGATACCGACGGAACGTTAACGTTAATACCCGATTTAATAATAGGGTAACCGTTTAAAATAATCTTTGGGGTAAAAGTATCTTTACTAAAAATAATAACTGGAATATCAGCTATGTAAAAAACTAAAATAGTTCTGTTTGTATTATCAGTATCAGCAATAGTTTCAATTGTTGGTCCGTATCGTAAACCATCTAATGTACTTTCATTTGGTCCTACTAAGATCCAACGTGATCCTGAGAAAATACGTAACTGCTGATTTGTTGTGTCAACCCATAACTCACCAACTTTAGCTTCGTCAACATTAGGCGCAGTAGGACCCTTTTGAATACCGGAAGCGGCTTTCCAACCACTAAGGTCATATATCATTAAAACCTTGTTTGCGCTGTCGTACCATAATTGCCCTTCAATAGGGCTTACTGGTTGGCTACCGCTAGCAAAATTTTCTAAAAGATGTAAAAAGTTTTCTGCAATATACTGACCGTACCCTGTTACGTTACGTCCAGGAAATGTAAGACTTGTACTATCTTTATCAGAGGTATTGTCATATACCGTAATCGGCGATTTGTTATTACTATCTGTATATTCTATGTTATATGGCATTTAATTATACCTCACTAAAACCAGTTAAACTCTGTACACGGATTGTATAATCAATCTGTAGCAATCTGTTTAAAGACTTTTGTACAGGGTGGAAAACAACGTGAGTCAATAATCTTCCCTCGCCGTCGGGATTGTATGACTTAAGACCTAATTCATCGAATACAAAGTTACCACTTAAATCAACACTATTATCAAAAGCATCTTGTCCTAACGGTTCGCCGTAGTCAAGTAAGCATGTTATTAAAATATCGCTGTAAGTTGCTCCGCTAATATGTCGAATTTCCATTTTGTTTCTCAAAGGATCTGTATTTTCTATTACATTTTGATCAACTACTTTGGAATAAGTTTGGTTATATAGGCTAGCATTTACACCGATAGTATTTGGCGTAAGATACGTGATAAGTCCTGTAGGATCGACTACTGTTCCTCCTGATCCAAACACCATTTGATGTATAGTGCCTTGGCCTTGGTTACTTAAGCTCTGTACCATAGCAACTGACATATTTTCGTAATGAATAGCATTACGTTTATCCTGATGGACAATGCCTGTTTCAGGTTCCCAAATCTTGATATGGCCTTCAAAATGAAAGCCGCCTACCTCATTCGGGCGAGCATTTTGCTGTGTACTTTGATTATTTTGTTGTGGCATGTTAGTCTCGTTTGTTTCCATACTAGTATTTATTCGGGTAATATAGTTGACTTTTTAGCAATGAAATTCACTATAGGAGTGTTATTTTCCACTAGAGTAATGCCTGCGCTAGCGGTGCCGTTACCCTTGTTATGCCATACTGTGCCAACTTTTCTAATTACAGAAATTCTTGTTCCTGCTGGTACTTTCTCAGTTAGTTTAATATACGGTGTAATACCGTCTACCGCAAATTCAGCATCTATTTGCTCGCTTACAGATTCAGAAAGTGCTCCAAGTGATTCTGTATAAACTGCTACAGAATCCTTTCTTAGACGTTTTCCAGCAGCGAACACTTCGAATTCGTCGCATGGGTAATAACCGTCTTCAATTAAGTCTTTAAACTCAAAGTCTACTGCATTTCCGTTAGCGTCTTTACGAACTGACGGAACATAACTCAATGGGCCGATTAATGTAGTGCTGCCATCGCTAACAAAATCTTGCTTGTCCTGTGTTTCTTTATAAGGAATAGTTTCTGTTAAACTAATATCAACAACATAGCTACCAACTACATGCATTTCGGCAATAGCTGTTCCTTGGACTCCGCGTCTAAGTTGCGATAAGATATTTCCTTCTTTCTGTAGATATTCAATACGTTCGTTGTTAATAAGGACAGTTCCCGGAATATTTTTATTACGGTTAGGTGTCGCTAACTCAGAAGCGTCAGTAACTACAATTTGCTGATCATAATAAGACAATGCTTGTGCTAACTTAACATTGTTTTTGCTATAACGCTTATAATGATAAACGTTTAACATATCCTTATGGATTTCGTAAGCTACTGGATTATAGTATACTTTAGAACCGAAAGAAATAATCTTAATAATATCGTTTGTAGTTGAGTTGTCTGTTAGATAGATAACTCCTCTAGGCAACGATATTCTGTAGTCGATGTCTTGTACTAATCTTTCACCGTTTTTGTATACCCAAACATATTCAACTCCTAGCGGTGTAAATCCTAACTTATAATTAATCTTTCCGCCAGTAAACTCGTCAGCAACAATATCCATAGAAGGATACTCGCTAAACCATGTTACAACAATTTTATCGTTATCTGCTTCGTTTGTTGAAGACATTACCACAGAGTCATCTATAGTTATAACAGAAACTGTTGAATCGCTAGTAACGTGATACTGAGATCTGAAATCGTTTTCGATCTTAATAATATCGCCTTCAGTTAGCTGGGTCGTGATGATAACTTCTTTAGTAGCACTATCAAAGATATAATCTTGAACAAAAACTTTTAATTCGTTGTTAACATAGACACTTAAGTTAGTTGAAAGAACTGCGCCTGGACCTTCAAACGGATCTTCACCGATAACGATAGTGTTATTAGTTCCGTCGTAGGTTACATAGGTAGTATCAACACCTCTTAAAATAGTTCCGTTAACTTCTACAATCATCGAAGCTTCTGCTGATCCTGTAGTTTGAATCACATGATTATCTATAGTAAAGCTCTTTGTACTTCCTTCAAATTCAAATTCTTGTTTGTAAACTCTGATAATTCCTGTTGTCTCAGCGTCTCCGCCTACAGAAACAATCTTGATAACAGAATTTAATTTAGGAGTTGTACCAAATTGAATCAATGTTTTTTCATCAGTGTCTACTACACCTGTACTGTTAATAAATCCAGTGTCAACATACTGTCCGTTAACTGTAACTGATACTGACGTTGTATCCGCAAAGTTTGCGTTTGTTAAGAACAAACTAGTGTTTCCGTCGGCAACAAACTCTTGATAGTCAATTAAGGATACACCTGCTTTTCCGATAGATATAAGTTCAATTACAGCATTGTCAACTGGGGCTGTAGCAAAAATTACTCGGTTATTTACAAAATCAATTTCGTATTCAGAAAGAGGATCAGTTAACGAATAGTATTGTTTAACTTTGTCTACATATACCATTAAAGAAGATGCTTCAAAAATGTTTAGACCGATATCGTATAAACGAGTAGTTCCATCACCGTAAAGAATCTTTGTTTGTAATGGTGTGGCTCCAGCGGCATCTGTTGTAAAGACTTTAATGCTCACGCTGTCAAGAACTTGGCCCGGAATATTTTCCTCTGGGGCAGGCACTTGATCTGGGCTAATAAACTTACCGCCGTCGATACTAATATCTTCTGCGTTAAGACCGTTAGCTGTAATATAAGCAAAGTCACCGCCGCTTAGTTTTGTGTCTAACAGATTGTCGTCTGTAATGGTTACAGAACCATCGCTTTCAGCAGTTCTAAATATTAATGTGTCGCCGTCGTATGTTTCGATATAAGACCCAATCTCAATAACATTGTTAGTTCCATTGCCAACAAAGGTTGGCATTTGAGCATTAGGGTTGGCTGATGTTGAAGAATCAACTTGATTGTTAAAGAACGGATCATCAATTCTAATTGTTGGTTGTTCTTTGATTGTATCTTCATACGCTACAACTGGTTGAGCAGAGTCTTCTAATGTGTACAATGTATCATTAGATTTTGTTAATCCTGTTCCGGCACGTTTAATATAGATATTAATTTCTTGGCCAACGGCCGGAGTGAATGGTAATGTTACAGATGTTGTGCTTCCGTCACATCTTACATAATAATCAGAACTTGCTTCTACGCTGTCCCAGTTATCTGTAAACCATGGAAGAGCATCCCATCCGCCAGTAACATCAAATGTTGTTCCTTGGATTTGTACACCACCGTAATCGACACCAGTCATTAATTGCCCAATGTCCTTGCCTTTCATGCCGGCACGTGGAGAATAGTACTTGTTAATTCTGCTAACAGCATCTAATAGTTGATCGTTCTTTTCGTAAGTTATTAAAATAATATCTCCAGCTACTGGAACTTCTACAAAAATAATCTTACCTTTCAATAAAGAATAATCATCTGTTGAAGAAGTATATAGAGAAACTGAATATTCGTTATCTAATACCAACTGGTTATTCTTTAATATCTTAATCTTGCTCTTATCAGTTGTAGGAGCATACGATAACTCATAAACAGCACTGTAACCGTTAGCTGTAAACTCTTCTGAATCTACAATAAAGTCTTGATAAATTCCATCTTTAGTTATTCTATCAAACCTAATTCCTAGATTAAACGTTCTTGCCTTTGTATCGCCAATAATTGCTACTGCTTTTGCGATATTTGAACCAGAACCATTTCCGCCAACTAAAGAAATAGTAGGAGCGGAAGTAAATCCAGTACCAGAGTTAATTACTTGTATTCCAGTGACTATACCGTTAGAGATATATGCCTTAGCTTCGGCGCCTGTGCCGTTGCCGCCGGTAATAACTACGTTAGGTGCTTGTTCATATCCAGAACCTGCGTTAGTAATTTCTATAGAAACAATAGAGTATCCAGAATTATCAAGCCACCATTTCCATGGATAGCTCTGAACAGTTTCGTCGGAAATTGTAACAGGTACAGCATGTTGATCTACAATAGAATATCTTGGCGGAACATCAAAGTCTGTAATCGCTGAGCTAGAAGTAACAGTCTTCTCATACTGACTAATATACTCTCTTATAGTTGTTCTATAAGGTTTTACTTCGTCAATGTAATCTCTGTAACTTTGTAGATTGTCATTCTTATAATTTAATTTTTCTGACAATTCGCCAACATTATGTATAGCAGTTAAGAAACTAGTTTTAAAGGCCCAATCAATGTACGGTTGCTCGTGGAAAGCATATCTTATTGAAGTAAAGAATAGTCTATTCCATTCAGCAGCATAATCGCCGACGAAAATATCTTCCTTAACTGCCTTTAATATATTTCTCAATTCTTGAGCATTTTCGATATCGTATAACTTGATGTCGTATGCCTGTGTATTATCATACCCAATACCAGTTACTCTAGTATTCCACAATGTTTCAGATAATTGAATAGTTCCGTTTTGTCGTCCAACAAGAACATATCTTTCAGAAAACTCGATAGCTATGTCTGAAATTTTTTCAAATACTGCCCAACCTCCGGCACCATATTCTTTAACTCTTATCAAGTCTCCTTGTTCAGTTACTAGCGATGCCTCTTCAAAAATTGTTTGAATTGCAGCAATAACTCTAGTGTTTTCAGAATAAGTTTCCTTCCACCAATCGGCATAATTCCAATATCTAGTTGTATCATAGGCTTGAGTCTGGCTGCGGAAGAATACTCCTCTTACATCGTCCCAAGAATAAATTGTCCAGAAGTTATTAACTGTGGAATCGTTTTTAACTAGAACTGAGAACTGTCTAACAGTTGTCGGAGCAGCACTGTATTTCTTTCCTCTAGCAACAACTCGTACTGATAAAATTCTTCCTTGGTTATCTAAAACAGCTTCTGCTTTTGCTCCAACCCCGTCACCGTTAATTATTACAGGAGGTACTGATCTATACCCAAAGCCGCTATCAATAACATCAATTGTATCAATTTCACCATCGATTATGTTTGCTCTTAATTTTGCTTGTTTAATTCTTACAGTACCGACCGCAATTAAATCATTTTCATTATCAACAGAAATATCATATAGATTTAATAGGTATGACGGTGCTTCATCTACAAGAGATAAATTTTCAAAGTTAATTAAATCAGCAAATGACTCTTTCTTAAGGATAGTATTGATATTGTCAATAGTTGTTTTTAAGACAGGAATTCTATCTTCAAACATACTTTGACGTGGTCTAAAACTAATACCGTATTTTTGTTTAGCAGGTAGTGACGGATCTGGTACTAAGTTTCCGGTTGCGTTGATTCCAACTAAACTGTCGATCCATTTTTCTTCTAACTTAGAAGGAACAAAACTGTTAGGATCTTCTTCAGTCATTAGAGCGTATTCTCTATGAATTGGATTCAATTGGTCTAACGTGTTCTTATACTCAATGTTCAACGACACAGAATCAGTTGTGATTAACGAGGTGAAGTTATAAGCTAAAAACTTGTCTGAGTCGATTAACGATATAAATGTTGTGCCAGTTGCTGCAGGGTTTGCAATATACGAAGCTACAGAAGCAGCAGACAACGATCTTCCAGGGATACCTTGAGGTATTACTGTTTTATTCTTAACCCAATAGTAATATAAAGACCCAGATAAAAGTCCAGTTGCTGGACTGTACAATTGTTTAACAGTATAAACATCATCGTTGGGATGTAACGGTTGTCCGGATATCCCTTCTGCGATACCTTCGTTAGTATCTGCTAACGCTGACCATTCGCTTGGTAGTAGAACTGACTCAACCCATTCGTAAACATCAATACTTGCTCCAGTTGCTAGACTGTTCCAGTTACTTGCTCTATAAGAGACATCGCTTTGTTCATAATATTTCCACTTAACAGTAGATAGATCCCACCACAGCTCTCCAACATGTTTTTCAGCCCACGCAGTTGAAGCATCAACTGACACTTCGTCAGTTCCTAAAGTATAGGTAGCAGGATCGTACAATGTTTTAAACTTTAATTCTTTTTCAGCAGAATTTAAAATCTTTAGTTTTGCCGAATCGACATAATCTAAATCTTGAAGTTTAATATTATTTTCTGTGTCGTACAAAGCAATGCTTTTAACTTTTCTAATATCAACAAGCTCTTCTTGTAATGAAAGAATTTCCCAAGAATTAATAGTTTCGCTCTTGCTGAACAATCTTACAGTTCCGGTCATTGGAGCATCAAATACTTCAACGCCATTGACTGTTTCAGGTTGTCTGTAATCAGGCGATCCCACTAATACAATAGCGTCTGTACAATCAATAGTGAAACCGAACGATTCAAATGGTGATAACTCAGCTTCTAATTTTTCAACTAGGAAGTACTGATTATTTTTTCTTTCAAATACATATACGGCTCCGGCGTAACCGTTGCGCTCAACAAAACGTGTTTTGCCTTGGTCAAAAGTAGTAGTGTTGCCTACGTCTAGTCTAGCTGTAACTTTAAACGGTGTATTCTTAGCACCGATAGCAATTCTATTGCCGCTTGGGCTTAAAGAAACGCTTTGTCCAAAGAACTCATTTGGGAATCTTTCAAAACTTTCAATCTTCTGTTTCAATCTATATTCTATAGAATCAGTACTGTTTGTTTTGAATATATAGGCGCTTCCCTGATTCTGGAAATTAATATCTGACTGAGGACTAGATACAACTAATTGTGTTCCAGAGTAATCAATGCTTACTGAATAGCCAAACTTGTCGCCAACATTTAGATCAGGTGTTCCGCCAGCAACAATTGCCATGCTACCTACAGCAGAAACTAATGTATACACTTGACCGGCAAACTTTCTACTAACAGTAATTGCTCCGTTAACACCTACTCGTGTAATTTCCTTAATGTAGTAAGTAGTTCCAGAGGTTAAACCACCGAACGATGTTCCAGTAAAGATAATTGGCATGTTTGGAATCATGCCTGTAGTATTCTTAACAGTAATTGTATTATCAGCTGCAGATGTTGCTACAGCAAGTGTGTCAATTACAGTTGGAGTATCATCTAATAATACTAACGAACCAGCATCGATTGTTTGTACAAGATTGTACTTGTTGTCAGTGTCTCTCTTATAAACAAACACTTTACCAGCCGCTTGTGTTGTACTATCACCCACTTCTACCCAAGGCAATGAGTGTGGCTCTAGGCCTGTGCTAGTTTCTGTATCTTCTAAACGATAATAGTTATTTTCAAAACGTACGACATCATCTGGATCATATGTTGTAGTCGAAGTCCACCATCCTTTATAGTTCTCGAAGTATTGTCCGTCACTATTAGGAGCGCCAACAACTAAAACACTAGCGTCCTGATTCATAGTTAATACGTGACCGTACTCGTCACCGTCTTTAATTAATTCTACGTCATAACCTAAACTCGAACCGTCTGCTCCAAGGGCAATCGATTGTGGCAAGCTAAATTCTTTATTATCAACTACTAAATGACTCCATACATCGTTCTCGCAGGTAAACATGTAGACTTTACCTTTGCTGTTCAATGCTCCTTTAGCAGAGATTGCTGCGTAGTACTTTGTTCCTACTTGACCAATTGTAATGTCTGAACCAAAGAATTCGTCTTCGGCAGGAAGAGGACTTATAAATGAGTTATGTGTTTGCCAACGTTGGCCTGTCCAATAATAAACTGTAATTACACCTTGGTTAGTGAAACCGTCACCTCTACCAGATGATGATATAGAAATTGTATCAACTAATTCCCAATCAGTTGATGTAACGCTTGGAACAGTTGGGGATGGTAAATCACTTAAAGCTCTCCATAGTCTTCCATCATGAGAAACAATGTCGGTACTCTGATAACTTTCAACCGCACTAAACTCACCTACGTAATAAGTTGTTACATTTCCTGCTTCAGGGGATCCAACAATTAACCACTTTCCGTCGGTGCTAATTGCCATTGACTTACCAAAAGATCCTGCTACATTAGTTTTAATAGAGTCTTGTGGCTGCAGAATTTGAGAAATCGTTAATCCGGTAGCAGTTTCAAGATAAACCATTACATAACCAGAGTAAGGAATACTTACAATAGACTGTCTGTTCTTTTCGTTGTAAACTACTTTAGTTCCTAAATGCATTGGTTCGGCAATACCAGATTCAACTAATTCCTTAGAAACAAATTGTTTAGTTTTTTCAACTACTTCCCAACCTGTTGTTGTATTGTCATCAATCCACAGTTTAGACCCGACACCCAGAAGTGCTGCTTTTCTTGGATCAAGGTCTTCATAAGAAGCAAATCGAGCATTGGTAAACAAGTTTACATTTACAATAGTGCTGTCGTCCCATTCAGGAGTTTGAGCTGTTGCATCTACAGTAACAGTTATAGTCTTAATTCCCACTTCGGAAATCTTAAAGAATCCGGTTAGGTTAGGAATATTTTTAATACCAACAATATCCCCTACTTGACAATCGTGGAATCTATTAAATGATATAGTAACAGAGTTATCTACTTTTTCAATTCCAGAAATTACCAGAACCGGCGATTCGTTATATCTTAGAACTGCCCAGCCTGCTTTGTCAAATGTTACCCAAATGTGATCATTTTCTTTAAATGAGTACACATCTAAGTCTAGAATATCATCTCTACTCTTAACAATAAAATCTACAGTATCTGTTTTTACATATCCAGCAACTCTTTTTAACAAGTTCTCAGAAGTTGTTGGGTTAATATCGAGGCTATATCTGTTAGGATCAATAGTAAAATCAAGTTTTTGAACTCTATAATATTGATCTAAATCGTTAACCGGTTGTGTTTCTGTAATAATGATCGGCTGTGGATTTATTTCAAACTTGTTCTTGAATAATGTAAGTTCGTGTTCAGTTAACTGTGCCGATCCACCAAACTGTCCAACTTTAAATGCCCACTCTTCTTTTAGAATGACACTATCTGTTGTAGCAGAACTTAGTTTATTAAAGACTTTAGTAATAGCATTAGCTGTTCCTTTTTCTTTAATAAAGCCTTGATATAGTTGGAATTGTGTAACTGGATCTTCGGCCATGTTCTGTAGATAATCACGAGTTTGGTATCCAATAGCATGGCGTGCCAAAGTTCGCTGGCTATTTCCTAAGCCGTCTGAAGAAACATCATAGTAATCTTCAAACTGATTAATCTTATAATCAAAGTTTGCTACTAATTGTTTTTCAGGAGTTGAATCTAATTTGCTCCACTTGGCGTTGTCGAATGTTTCAACACCAATTTGATTAGTTAAACTTGTCCAATTGTAACTTCTGTAAGAAACAATATCGCCTGTCTTGTAATCAGTAAAAGGCTTCCATGCTTGAATATTAACATTGTCAAACATGAATCCTGGGCTGGTATAATCTCCGTCCCAGTCAACTGTTAAGAATCCCTGTGTCTTAATTCTACCTTGGCGGTATCCTGTTGTCTTGTCGTAGATTACATCGTTGAAAACTGTTTTATCGCTGAATAATACTACGTGTTCTTTTAGAACAAAGTAAAGTTTGATGTAGTAAATTCCATCTGTTGTATTTGTTGTTTCAACAATTATTTGTTGAAATCCTCTGTTTACATTAATGTAGTTAGGAGTTAAGATTTTACCATCGCTCTTAAGAACTTGATAATCATAGAAACCATCTAATAGGCTATCCGCAACCCCAACAGGAATTGTTACCTCAATGTGTTCTGCTGCTGGGCTCAGAGTGATCAATGATCCAATTGCCCAGTTGTGAACAGTCCAGAACATAAATTCTTTACATGAGGTTGTCCAGTTCTGAGGAGATTGAACTTCTGTATCATATTGATCAAATTTAAATCCTTGAGATTTTAATCTTGCTTCGTAGCCTAACAAGAAATCAACAACACTTTGAATTGTTGTTAGTTTAGTTCCATAAACCATTCGTTGAACATTCATTGTATTAAATGTTCTTCGGCGCTGTGCTTCTACGCCACCTACTACTGGAATGTCTGGAAGTTTTTTCCACAGTGAAGTATCAAAATCTATTTGTGCTTCGTGTGTCTTTAGTGCTCTATAAAAATCATTTCTATATCGAACAACTTGACCGTTATTAAATCCTTTTGACGAAGACCAGTCAACAAATGTTTCGCTTACTCCGCCTACAGACATTACAGGATCGCCTTGACTCTTTTGTGGTTCAAGGTATTCAAAGTAAGGATGTATATCATCGTAACCTGTAACTATCCAACCGCCTTCGGCTTTTTCAATAATTACACCGCTATATGATAAACTAGCAATAGGAGAGCTAACGTTAAAAATTAAATCGTAATTTTCAGGCGGCACAAATATGCTGCTGCTTGAGGATTTAGGATTCTTAGAATCTAACAAATATTTTTGCTGAGCTTTGTCTGCAAATCCAGACAATCTAGATGACAAGTTTACATTTAAGTTTTGTAACTTAGTTTCAGATTGTGCTAAATCCAACCCTCTAAACTTCAAATAAGAAGTTAAAAATTTAACTAAGCCCACAGCAGGAGCATCATTAACTCCGGGCAACACAACTTCAGTTAATTGTCTAAATTTATTTGTATCAGCATTAACAGTTTGTCCTAACTTGTTAAGTTTAGTCTGAGACAAGTCAAACATGTCTGTGATAAACTCTAAAGGTTTCATCAGGCACATTGCCATA
>JACCDQ010251978.1_pt1 | contig 14360 bp, 32 predicted proteins | sample 7446031 | NCBI WGS metagenome assembly JACCDQ01 (sample SAMN15323442, study PRJNA562643) | freshwater metagenome | isolation source: river surface water | place: USA:Blue River Watershed | collected 2017-08-17 | reverse complement strand
TGGTGGATGGAACTAAACCATTACTATAAATGTGGTTGAATACGGGCTTGTTCCCTTTAATCAATGCGGCTGAGCGGTTGTCAGCCCTGGCCAAAGGCTGTTGACTGGCCGCAGGTTTCCTTAAGGTTTTATTAACCTTGCTTTTGCTCTGCAAGAGGTTGCTTTGCGAAGCAAAGGGTGGTATAATGGCAGGGTGAAGCAGCCTCAACCGCACCTCTACTAATGAACACGACCGAACAGAATGTTAAAGAACTGGTAGAGTTCGTTCGCAAGGCTAACCGTGACTTCAAGGAGTCCATGGAGCGCAGGAACGAGTTTGAGAAGTATGTAAAGGATTCTGTAGAGAAAGCCATCAAGGGTGCCGGATTTAAGTATAAGATGAGTGTGTACCTCTTTGGTGGGGATAGTTCGGAATGGACCCCTGAGGTTTCTATCAATCCTCGCTTCTACGGCATTCGTCTTTCCCCAGGCCCCCGCACAAACAAAAGCCTGTTTTTTCATTATGTTGGGGAAGGCAAGTTCATGTGGTCGGAACACCAGAGCAAGGTTTACCCCGACCGCATGATAAACGGCCTTCCCGCTCCGTATGACACCGAAAAACTATTTGAAATTTGCAAATCTCAGTCAGAGGTTTTGGGTATCCCTGTCAACATCCTTGTGAGCCCCATCGTTACCGAAATCAAAGGGAACCCCGATTCTGCTCTGGATCTTTTGGTTCTTCACCCTGGTGGGGAGGTTAAGTATGAAGGAAGGATTACTTATCACGGGTGGGATTGCACAGATAAATGGGCGATCGTCTGGGATCCTAAGTCTGGGTATCACTTCTACTACGGGAGTTCGGCTCACGGTGGAGGAATGGGAAACCACATTGCCCCTGAACAACCCTTTGATGGCTTCCTTGAATTTGCCCAAGATTCAGATACTGAAGTGGGTGGGCTGTCCATCATCAAAACCACCTTCAACCTGTGACCCCTATGGTAAATATCTTAAAGCCATGCCCCTTTTGTGGGGGCACCGACCTCTACATCACCTGTGAAACTGAAGATAGGGAGGGAACTCCTGCCCAGATCACCTGTAGTAGTTGCGGTGCAAGTGGCCCCTGGAAGTACATCCAAGACCCTGACTTCCTGGGTGATTTGCAATACGTCTCAGCCAAGACTGGGTGGAATGTTCGCACCTCTAACTAATTATGTCACTTTACCAACCCGAAATCCCGAAATCCCTGGTCCTGTGAGCATAAGGCAGGAAGGGGCTAATCCTTATGATGCCAGCGGTATGCCCAACCTAAACATCTCAAGGTATAACTACAAAGATAATCTGGATGTCAATGAAAATATCCATAAAGGCATAAAGAAGGTACTGGAATCAGAGAGACATGCTAAATTAGCTGACCCAATGTTCGGTAACAACATCTCAAACGCCACAAGCAAGCCAATGATTAAGTATTCCGAAAAAGAACAAAGATTGATTTATGCTCTTAGGTTCGAGGATTTTCTCAATCAAGAACCAGCAGTAACTTACAGGGTTCTTGCTCTCCACTGCTTTTCTAAAAATCTTCAAAACTATCTTGCCGACAATGTTAGAAGGTGTTACAATGCTCTACAAGAAGGGACTCCATATCGCCTCACAAAAGAGTTTGATGACTTGATCGAGTTTCCACATGGAAAAACCACAAGGGAATACATGGATGATAATTATGCAGGTATTTTTTGATAATTAGAGGCCTATTGTTAATAGACCCAAATTGAGCTGCCAGTATGAAACAGCAAGTTAAAACCCCACCCATAGCTCCTTGTGCAAGGTGTGGTGCAACCGCAAAATGCATAGATTGGGATTTTCGTGATTCGTGGCGAGTCATGTGTGACAACAACCACACATCCACCAAAGAGTGTTCCACAAAACATAGAGCAATATGCCTTTGGAATAATGCTCAGGGAAAACTAATTACTACCCCGCATGACACCTAACCTACTGGCACATTGCCTCTAAGGGGGGTGGGTTTGTGGTATGGTATAGGAACAGGCACAATGGAACTCTAATGATTACTAATGAGAAAATCCTTGAACTTGCCCGAGAACATCTTGAAGTATTGATTGCTGATGATGATGAACTGAATTCCCCTACTGATTTCGCAGCATCCAGAGAACAACTCATTGAGTTCGCCCAAGCAATATATGAGGAGGGGTATGATGATGGATGTCTCCAAGCAACTGGAGGACAATGATGACCCTTGTAGCAATCTATTATCATTACTCTAACCATCTCCCCATTATTTGCAGTATTCCAAGTAAAGAGAAGATGATTGATGTCTGCGAACATCTCCCAACCGACTGGGCACACTTAATTAACCAGGAAACTGGAGAAATTCTATACACTTGGAGAAATTATCAATGATTACTATTCAATTCACAGAGCCACAGGCTAGATTCTTACATCGTTATATGTCATATTTTAAGGATTTCTATGAAGACCCAGAAGACTTCTATGAAGATTTTACGGAAAGGGGGTGTTCACTCACTTTATCTGAATGTTTGGATGTGAGTTCATTGTTTTTTAGAAAACTTCACTTATCCCCTATTATGCATCACACAATTAAAGCCGTTACAGTTAAAGAATTTATCAAAAAACTCCAAGAGTATCCAGAAGACTATGAAGTTTGTGTTCCAGATGATAGTGGATATTTTCTGTTAAGTCCTGACATTAAAGTTGATGGTGATACCATTATTATCTATGGGATTGATAGTCTACAATGAAATTTCATGCACTCCCCAACTGGAGCACCCCAAAAAGCGGTGATTATAGGGTCATAGCAGATGCTTGGTGGATTGTTGACGATTTGGGTAATCCCTTATTTTATGGTAAGTATAATGCACCTCAGTGTAATCATAATGAGGTAATCGCCGAAACCTTATCAAAAAGGAATATGTATAAGGATTGTGGTGGTGTTAAAAAATTGCCTGCTGTTTTTATTCCCCTAAATTAGATGAGATACAACACTGTTGAAGAGTTCGTGCAATCTTTTGCAGATGGAGGACACGAAGATAGTTTGTGGGATATGATTGATGACTACAAAGAATGGAAAAGTGAAGGAGATATTGGAGATTGTCTGCTGAGGTCAAACGCACAAGCATTTTGCTCCAATCTGAAAATCCCACTGCAATACCACACAGAGTATATGGAGAAGATTGCTATGGGTACTTACGAGTATTTTGCACTCAGGTATAAGGAACTTAAGCGCTTTGAGTCTTATTACTCCTGACCATGACAGATTCTAAAGTGTCACATTTTCCTTTCGTCCTTAGCTAATATAGGAGGGGTACGATGTTGGAAATTTTGTATTTGAAAAATGACTGAATCCGAATCTCTTTATAGCCGAGTTCTCGCTGTTGTAGGGCACGACTACGATTATGCTAGTGCTGCTATTCTTGAGTGTGCTAAATGGTTAGAGGAAGATGGGACCCTAACTGGCGCTAAATGTGCTTTCATGTTAGAACAACAGGTTGAACCAAAAGATTACAGGTGGAGAAATGACTGATTATTCGGAAGAAGAACACCAACGTGTTTACTTTGTGAACACTGAAGACCGCCCGATAAAAACGAAACACATATGCTACTTCACTGAGAGTGATGGTAGGGACTTTGAACTTTATGAGGTTGTTGAGGAATACTTTCCTCACCCCGACGCACCGGGTGACCTTATGGTCCAGTGCTACAAAATCTATAGCATAGATAAACGAGATATTACTGAAAAGAGAAGTGGCCCTCTGATCCAAAGTTGGGGTATGGAAAATACCCTGAAACTGTTGTATCCTGTTTGTTCTAAAGGAATTTGAAAAATGGCTGACAAACCAACTCTTAAGATTAGAACTGTCAAACAAATTACGGTTCAAGACTGGGATGATTTTGTGATAAAAGTTTATGGAAAACCATATTCCTTCCAGCAACAGGATGGGTGCAAGGATAGAGGACATGATTCCATTTGGATCCCTGATGACCGAGAAGACATTGACGGGTGGGAGGACGATTGCGAAAACACCCAAATTCCATTTGGAGTGAATGGAGAAGAAATGGGGGTGACTTTTGAGACGTGGTTAAACACCTCACCCGAGGATACTCTTAAGCACTTTGATTCTGATTGGGAGAATGATCTCTTTTGGCAGAGGAATTTCTATCCTGACCTGCATATGATTGCTAAAGATTTGTATCTAAGGGGGTTGATTGAACCTGATGAATATGATATTTTGATTGATTGGTAATTTAAGAGACTAAGGAATGACTGATGAGCAACTTGATCTTCTACGGGAAATTATTCAAAAAGAGATTTCATATGCGACAATGGATAATGGTGTATGTATGTTGGCAGCAGCAGAATTGGAGAAGGAGTGCTACGATTTGTGGGAATCTTTGAAAAGGACATTTGAAAAATGACTAAGGTACTAACAAAAGAACAACTTGCTGAGAGGATTATCAACGGTGATAAATTCCATGGAATGTTCATAATACTTTTCGGGAAGGGATACGACCCAAAACTTCATAACTTCTCTGGTTATCAGGAATTTGACAATCTGACCGATTTTCTAAATACTCGTGATGCTCTTATCAAAAGTGGCAACAACGTCCTTTCTATAGCGTGACAATCTTTAACCCTGATTATAGAATTCAGGAGCATTTTTGTAGAGAATTAACATGAATCCATCGGATAATTGCTTAGGAGTCGTCGGGAGCTGCGCAAGCTGTGGCAACCCTGTGTTAGAGTATCTCTGCAACCAGCCGTTTTGGGAACACAGGGAAGCCAGTCGCTCTCATGACTTCTTCGTATGCTGTAGCAACATCTTGTGTGAGAATCACAAGGGTTCCGGCGTGCTATTTGAGTTTCCTTATTGGGTGATAAAGAATGGAAAGTAGAACCCCGGATCAAGTCGGGAATGATATTGTACTCTGTAAAGATGATACATTGTGGAAATGGAGTGATTTCTATAGTGCATGGGTCAAGCTTCCCCCCATTCCTACAGATGAAGAATATAAAACTTCTCTCGAAGATATGAAGAAAACTACTCAACAATTCTACAAAGGATTAGAGAAAAAAGGATAAAAAAAATTTTTTTCCAAACTTTTCCAAAACTTCCCGAAGGTATATTACCTTTTGCAAAATGAATAAACCCTTTAGACCATTAGGAATTCTCCTAACAAGGATGATTTTCGACTACTGGTTGAATAGGATGTCTTGGCCAAACGATTACTTCCACCCACAGAAATCGGATTGTGACGGCCAATACTTCTTTTGTGATAGGGAAGACTTGTATTATTATGACGGTTACAATGCGGGATTCTGGTACCTTCTGAATGTTGAATGGTACAGAATGAATGATAAACTATTTGCCTTCTCAGGGTGCAAGGAACCTTTTGACGACTATTTGAGAGATTTCGACGCAGATTATATCCAAGATTTTTATTCATAACCCCAACCGCTAAGGAAACAAAATGACCGATCAGAGACCGGAATGGGTTAGGTGTATCAAGCATAACCATGCAGACCACGATAAGGAAGCCTGGTGCGGCAGAAAAATTTCATGTTTTGATTGGGTTTTCCAAGACATCGACCACGCTGCCTATGCTACCATGAGTGAGGCTAGGCAGGTTCCGTGCCCTGATTGCATAGATAAGATTGTCAAGGTGTTAAAAGATGAGTGACCACACTCTCAAAAAATTGAAAGTTTTTGATTAAATTAGGAAATTCTAAAATGTCTGATTTATACTCTTTGTGTAAAGAGCTTGCTGGAGAATTAGGTAAGCATGTCCCGATGCATTCACCAGAAGGTGAAGTTTTGTATAGGGCCTGCAGCATCCTAGAGCTGTATAAGGACGAGGATGTAGAGGCTAACTATAAGGAAATTGCGGAAGATTGCATAGATTTGCTTCGCAACATCTGCGACGGTGTGGAGGAAGATGCTTATGCCATATTCACATGGATGGATGACATCCGCCTCCATATTAAAGAGTTTGATTCTATCGCCAAACCCCAGTTAAGGATGGGCAGTGAGGATAAGTTCACAAGGTTTTATTACGGTCAGCGAACCTATGCACTCTTTGAGCTGAATAGAAGTTGGTACCAAGTTAAGGATGAAGGGTTCATCAGGGTTCCTCCGTGTAAACAAAGGGAGTTGCACGATGCTTACAAAGATTTTAATACAAATAAGGAGATGGAAAAGTGGTCCAAATGACGCTGAAACCTAAGGTTGCTTATATTGAAATTCGCTACAGTGTCGAAGACTTCTTAGAGGAGTGGGATGACACTGATGGTGAAGTACCAACTCAGTCGGATTATGAAGATTGGCTAATTGCTATGGTTATGGGACATCTGGAGAATCGCAAGTGGTGGCCTCAAATTAACCTAAGAGATTGCTGAACCATCAAAAAATTATTTTTTTTTTTTTGAAAAATGAGCTTTGAACTAAACTACTTCCCCCCAAAGTGTGGGAAATATGAATGGTTTCACAAAACACTGAGTTACAGTTGTTGGAGTTTGGGAATCTCTGAAAAACTCAGGGAGCTGAAAATTCCCACAGTTAAGAGTATTTGGCCTATGAACATCACCTGCAAAGTTGATATTGCAGATGGCAGATATTGGTGGCTTGTTGAAGCTACTGATTGGGAGTTCAGGAGATCGGAAACTAACGGGTGGGTCGATACTGCCGAGAATGCAATCTGTAAAGCTGAGGAAATAGGGGAAAGGTATTGGGGGCAACTAGTTCAAGGGTGGATGGTGGAAGCATTGCAAATGGGGTGGAGACCGCCATCAACACCTTCAGTGGTTTATGGAAGTTCTCCAAAAGCGTTCTCCCTTCGCAAAACGGTTGGAGACCGTCAACATCATCAGCCGTCTATGGAAGTTCTCCAAAAGCGCTCTCCCTGAGTAAGCAATATGAACCCCAATATTGAAATTGCTGAGCCTTCCTATCTGAAAAAGGGCATAAGGCAGCAGGCTGTTGCGGTGGCAATGGCATCTAGTGCCCCAAAGCGCATGTCTGCTTTGCTGCTAGATAAAAGGAACAGAGTTATTTCTACGGGAATAAACTCCTATGAAATGACCCATACGCAACAGTTCTACGCTGCCGTAACTGCCGCAAACAAGTATAAGAACCCTAGCCTAAGCAAGAAAATCTTTTGTCATTGCGAAATCAACTGCTTGTTGAAGGCAAGGAAGCAAGGGCACAAACTTGTGGTTTGTAGGGTTGGTGGGAATGTGGGTAAGGAGTTAAGGAATAGTTTTTGCTGTCCCATATGCTTCCTATACATTACTACAAACTGCCCTACAATCAAGGAAATTCATTGGAGTACCAATGAACAAGATTTTAAGTTTATTAAATTGTAGAAATTCTCTAAAAAAATATTTTTTCCAGAATTAACGATTATACTAATAGCCCACTCACAAAAAATAGGAAATAACATGAAAGGAAATGATGAAGAAATCAACATCCTTAACTTGATGGAAAAGCAGCTAGGGGTAGGGTGTTGGTGTCAAAATTGCTGCCTAAAAGAGACGGGGTTATACCATATGTTTAGAATGGTTGTGTGTCCAGAGTGTGGAAACAAGCGGTGTCCCAAGGCGTCTGACCACATGCTACAATGCTCAGGTAGTAACGAGCCTGGTCAGGGGGGAAGCATCTATGCTTAGGGGAAATGACCACTTACCGGAATCAGTGGCAGAGGCTGACTACAGTATCCCATTAGATGAGGAGTACCTATACCGGGAATTACTATCTATCGCTTTTGAGTTGGCCGATCGTAATGATCCCCGCTCTGCAGCCCTTTGTCTAAATGGAATGAGTGACGATTGCGCACGTATTTTTCTATCCTGTCTCTCAGACGCAGAGTTTTTCACAGATTATCAACCGTTGCTTAAACTGGCCCAAAATTACTTAGAAAGCACCAATAAGCAGCTTGCCCAATCCGCCGCAGCCTTCCTCTGTTTTTGCTGTGGGAAAGATGGAGAGAAAAAAATAGAGGCTTCGCTAAGGAGATTTGAACTTCCACATAAGGAACTTGTGAGGGGTATGGTTACTACTATAAAGGAAGGATTGGAGTGGCAAAATGAAGGGAAGCAAGGAGTTTAAGAACTATGTGAATAGGGCAAGGCGCCACTGTGCAAAGGCGCCTTACAATAACAAGAACGGAGTGATCCCCATTGTTTTCTTTGACCACCCTGAGCTAGAGCGTAAGGCAGGGATGGATAAAAAGTGGCACACTTTTGATGATGAGTTGGAGTGGGAAGATGAGTTCTACGCAAAAGCACCCTAAAGATGGGTGTGACAATTAGAAAACTGCCCACACTCCTGGCGAGGGTATGAAAGACATCGTAAAGTTTACGAAACAGAAACAGAGCCTTGCAAAGTCCCGCAAAACCCACACCTCTCCGCCTGTCTCTCCGCCTTGAAGAAGGGAGGAAGGCAATGATGGGCTTGGTTCAACACTGGTTGAGGCAAAGTTCAATTTCCTACAGCCAATTTGTTGCCATTGTTTCCTGGGGAGTAGGAGAGGGAGGATTATTTGACAAAGCGGTTTTGTGCCGCATAATGAATGATAATTTGCCAAAAGGGTGCAACATTAAGACTTTGATGGCTCTTGGTGCAGCTAACGAAGCTATCTTTATGTGGAAGACTGAGGGGCCTGGAAAAACCATCAAAACTTTCGGCTTCTATGATGACTGGGGCGTGGATAAAAGCAGTCTGGAATCTATAATCTGGTTGCCACACCCTCATTCCCCAGAGAAACCTCTTGGCTTTACCGATTTGTGCCAGATTCAAGTGGGTTCATTGAAAATCCCCTACCTTAATAGGAATAGTTGAGATGGGGAATCTTAACCAGAACAAGGCGGGAAGGCATCATAGTGACTACCCTAAAAGACCCATTGGAGGGGGAAATCCCTACCATTGTTGTGCTCATTGCGGAAGGAGCGACCCTGAAATCAATGGAGTGATCGAGAAGCATGAGGAATGGTGTGAGTACAGAATTAAAAAACTTTCTATTGGGAAGACAGCTGTGAAAGTTTATGCTGTGATGGAGGGATGGTCAGCCGAAGGGGAGGGAAGTGGAGAGGACATTGAATCCTTAAAACTATTTTTCAACAAGGAAGACGCTGAGAAGTACAAGAGAGAAAAGGAAAGAGAGCAAGCGGATGATTTGTATAGTGGTGGTTTGTATGTGGAAATGAGGGAGGTTGCTATTGAGTGATTTTTACAATTCATCGAAATAACCCCTTGAAGCTATGGGGGTAAGTGCATTTACTAGCTTAAACAGTATCCTTAATGAAACCCTTGAAATTAAAGCTCTATCAGTTTGAAACGAAGAAGTTTTCTGATGATTCTACCAACATAAATTTACAAATTGGGGTCATAGGTTACATCACCTTGCTAAGCATTATTTTTAACGACGACAATCCTTCCCCATATAGGGGATTGATGGTTCTCACATCACTCTTGACTCCCACCTGCTTAATTAGTTTAGACTTTCAGGTGAAAGGCTATCAGTTCTCCTTAAACTTTTTCTCAGAGTATTTTAAGGGGTGGGTTGCCTGGGAAGCTGACGTCAGGGGGGAGGATTGACGATCCATAGGCTTCCTCAAGGCTTATTAACCTTCTTTTGCGCAGCTTTCCATGGGTGTTGGTTCTCCACACTTCTTTTGCGCAGCAAAAGGCAAAGGGAACCCTTTGTCAGCCGTCTACGGTCTTTTTCGCAGAAAAAGGTTGACGGTTTCCGGCAGGAAATGCTACAATATATTTGACAGCGGGGGAGCCCCGCACCGCCTGAGAACCATGGCCACCCTCACTGCCACCCTGCCTGACGGAACCATTGCAACGAAAAACACAAAGGTGGAGTATGCCTTTGTAATCGCTGCGAAAGCCCCCGATTCCGACAAGTGGTTTGCTGCTCGGTGGTGCCGCACCTTTCACGCCGCCGATAAGGCTATCAACACCATCTGGCCCACTTATGCAAAACGGGTAATTCAGGTTAACTGATTTCCCCGTTTCCCCTCTCTCAGAGGGGGGGGGTTGCTTGCGGAAGGACAGAAACCCAACTGGCCACATTCCTAAGTGCCGTCAGGTACGCTAAAATAATGGAGTAAGCGGGCGATGCCCGCACCGCCTCAGAACCATGGCCATCACCACCTTCCGCAGCCAGTATGGTCCCTACAACGTCACCCGTGCTGTGCTGGCTTGCGAGCCCAAAGTGAACGACCAAGGCACCACCACTCAGGCTGTTTTGATATTTGAGACAACCGATCAGACGCAGACCGTTCAAATCACCGGCAAGACCCTGTTTATTGGTGCCGATGGCCGCACCTTTCAGTCTTCCTATGACGGGCAGCGCCGCACCGCTCTAAAGCCTTCGGCCCGGAAGCAATACGCCAATGCTCTCAAGCATGGCTATAGCCCTGACGTGAACCTGATTTACTGAGTTCCCTGCGGGAACGCCAATAGGGGGTTGGCACCGGCTTGTCGATGTGGTATAATATGTGGGTTCGGGGGCGCAGCCCCCACCGCCTCAGACAAATGCCCACTATTTACTCCTTGGCCGGAAGCAGCGTCACTGCCCAACTGGCAATCCGTGAAGATGGTCAGGCATTCAAGCGCCGCAAGATCCACGATGCCCGCTACGGATGGCGCTGGAGCCGCTGGGAGCGGACGGATGAGGAGCCCGTGTTCCACATGGGGGACGGTGACCCTGCCTCTTACGATGACGGCAGCAACGGCCACGGCTGGATCCCTGCCAATACTGCCTACCTTGGCGGGGTGAGGTTGCCTCGGGGCTGATCCCCAGGCTTCCCCCCCCCTTTTTTTTTTTTATCACCCCTTTCCGGCGAATAATGGAATTCAACTCAATTAACGACGTTAAGGATTATTATCAAAAGGTTGGAGCCCTAGCCTCGTCCTGCTCTACTTATTACATCGAAAGAGATGCGAAACCGGAAAGGTATCACCTTAGAGAGAAGCGCTTTAATAATACAGATAGATACACTTTGCTGAGTGCATCATCTATTGATGAGATTATCGGTAAACTTGAGGCAATGGCAAAGGCAGCTCAATTTGCCAAGTCCCTAGATTGGGAATACCCTAATGAATCCTTAGTTGTTGAGTATTTCCCAAAGCATCCCCCCCTTTGAGACAGTATAACATCAAACATTAATACAGATGAACCCATACCATCTTGCAAAGTCAGAGGAAGGCTGGCAGATTGAATTTTTCAACGAAAGGTTGTCAACCACACAAGTTGCAATTAGTGCTAGTAGCATAGAAGAGCTTAACGCAAAAGTCAGTCTGATACGAGAAGCAGTGTTGGAAATGAAAAGGGAAAAATTGGAATTTTCTCAAAAAGATTTCATACCTCCCCATAACTCGGCTGGCCCATTTATAGCAGTGAAAGAAATAGATAATTATTGGAAATACCTCAATGACCTAAGGGAAAGCTGCATATCTTACTATGTTAGCTTTTGTAACTGGTCGAGCTTTAATTTGATTGACGTGAGGGAGTGTGTAGGTAGAGGGTTTTCCAGAACTGTGTTTGTGTTCAAAACTTTAGACGAGGCTGATTACATTTTAGCTTCAATTTTGAGAACGCACAGTGGTAACATGTACCCAGTGACCACAGTCAACTACACCCATCTAAAATGACTTTAACTTATAATCTTGTAGGAACATCGGAGGAAGGGTTTCACGTTCTCGTAAACCCCATCTTGAAAGGCTCTATGTTAGAGGGTGAAAAGCTTCATTCTCGAACCTTAGGTGAGCTTAGGGACAAACTGGAGATGATTTTCAAAAATGTAGAGAGTCTTGGGGAAGGGAAGTATGTTAGCAGCACTACTTTTTATTTCCCAAATGGGGAATCAGACAAGTCAAACTGTGTCACTTACACGACAAGTTACCAGCAGATAGGGAATTTCCCTTCCTACCTAGTCACTTTGGAGAAGCCCCTAGGGAAAGGGTTGGCGGGAAAACCAGTCTTTGTCCACCTGTCCCTTAAAGAGGCTGAGTTACACATTTCCAGAATCTTAGACCTAATCTCCAACTTCACGGAAAATTGAAATGACTGCAATCACTCGTAAAGAGATAGAAGGGGGGATGATCCTCTTCTGCACATCTGGTTCCCATGCCTATGGCCTAAACACAGAGGCATCTGACAGGGACTATAAAGGGATTTGTATTGCCCCTCGCAGGTTCTATGTTTCCCTTGATGAATTTGAGCAAAAGGACAAGGGTTGGGATGAAGAATCCGACCCTAATTCCAAATTTCCTCAACTTGACGAATCGGATACAGTTGTTTATGAAGTGCGGAGGTATCTTCGCCTGTTGCTCTCGCAAAATCCAAACATTCTGGAGATGCTGTGGCAAGAGCCGCAGGACTATATCTTTATCAGCCCTTTAGGGCAGATTCTCGTTGACAATCGCCATAGGCTAATTTCTAGGAAAATTGCTGGAACCTTTGTCCAGTATGCAAGGGCACAAATCAAGAAAATGGAAACCCATAGAAAATGGTTGTTGGATCCTCCGGTTAAAAAACCAGAGTGGGAGGATTATGGGGTTGAAACTCCTTTCCTAACCCACACCCAAATTGAAGCCTTTATTGAATACCTTTATCTTCTTGTAAAGGACAGGATTGAGTATTATCAGGAGGCTAAGGAACTCTATGGAATTATCCATGATAGGGTGGATTGGAAATCTGTGCTTAAGCAAAGCGTTCTCCCAGAGGAATGCTTCGACATGACACAGAAAATCACAAGAGCTAATGATGAGTACATGACGTTGCTCAGGGTTAGCCAGAGGTACAGATCGGATCTTAAACGTTGGAGCAACTATCAGGATTGGCTCAAGAATAGGAATGTTAAGCGTTCGGAAATTGAGAGGCAATGTGGCTATGATGGCAAGAACGCCAGTCATTGCGTCAGATTGATGCACATGGCGATTGAGGGTCTGAGGACTGGAGAAATCATTGTCAATCGTAAGAAGGCTGGGGATTGCCAACTCCTTCTAGATATTAAGTATGGAAGGATGCCTTTCACTGAATTAAACCAAATGGTTAATGAACTGTTTGAGAAGGCTGAGTTTGTGATTCAAAATGAATGCGTTCTCCCTAGTCAAATTGATCGTTCCTTAATCAATGACCTTTGCGAATTAATTATCTCCGATAATTAGAAAAGAGAAAAGAAATTTTTTTTCTCGAACTTTCCAAGTAATTAACTATGTCACCTAAAATCCTTGAAATCGCATTCAGCGCCTTCCTTGGGTTTATTGCTATAGGTTTATTTTCTGCCGTGTTCTTGGCAATAGCTAATGCACCTAGCCCTGGCTCTAAATCCCCTAAGAAAGGCAGAAAGGGTAGGGATTGGCATTACGATGGCACTGAATCTTCATCTTACTACCTAAATGATTATGGGGGTGGGCACCATCATCACGGAGATTGCGGAGGTTTTGATGGTGGGGGAGATTGTGGAGGGGATTGACACTGCCTGGGCAATAATGTTTACAACTGGGGTTTACCTTATGACTCAGAAAACCCTGATGCGGAGCCTGAAGAGATAATCGAATGGCCCAATATGGCAGGTGTAAAAAATGTAACCTTTGGGGAACGTTCAGGGGTAATGATTATTGGGTATTAAATCCCTTGCCTTTGCGGCAGCAGAGCTTGCGTGGCCGCAGGTTCCCTTTGACATGCTGTCCATTGTCTTTTTCGTAGAAAAAGGTTGCGTGACCGCAGGTCACTGTGGTATCATGGTGGGGTAAGGCGGCCAGCCCCGCCATTGACCTTGTTACCCATGCAACAATTTTTGACCTTCACCCGAAAGCACCAGGGAAAGCACCAAGTCGCTGTGCAGGAGTTGAAAGAAACCTTTGATGGACATTTCATCTACACAATTGTGGAAATGCGCAGTTTCGATGATGAGCTTGCAGCTGAGAGGTTTGCAGCCACTTTTGAGAATTCTACTGTGAAGGCAAAGTGACATCAAGTCAAAAGGTAGAAAGAGAGATTGAGGCTATTGTCCAGTCTCTTCGGAAAAATGGCAATCTGATGGATGCCCAGTTTCTGGAGATGGGTCTATTCCATTGTCATGGCTACTTGCCCCATCTACTCGCTCTTAGAGAATCCATTGGTTCCCGCACCACTTGATGAGACTGAGGGGCTATCACCCCTCTTTTTTCTTATGCAGGGTGAGGCAAGGGGTAAAACTTAGTTATTATTGCTAGGTAAGATGAGAAGGTGTGAGAAAGGTAAGCCCTGCGGAGCAACCTGCATCGAAAGACGGGATATCTGTAGGATGGGGTTGAAGGATGATTTAGGTCTAAAAGATGTCAGGGATGTTATAGAGG
>JACCDQ011012985.1_pt1 | contig 14363 bp, 12 predicted proteins | sample 7446031 | NCBI WGS metagenome assembly JACCDQ01 (sample SAMN15323442, study PRJNA562643) | freshwater metagenome | isolation source: river surface water | place: USA:Blue River Watershed | collected 2017-08-17 | reverse complement strand
ATTACATTATGTCAGAAGCACAAGATACATCAGCTCAAGATCGGGCAAATTATGGTGCAGATAATATTCAAGTATTAGAGGGTTTAGAGGCGGTTCGTAAGCGTCCTTCCATGTACATCGGTGATACCGGCTTTAAAGGTCTTCATCACTTGATTTGGGAGGTTGTCGATAACTCCATTGATGAGGCGTTGGCAGGTCATTGCGACATGATCAAAGTGACGATCAATACAGATAATTCCATTTTAGTCGAAGATAACGGTCGTGGTATCCCTACGGGAATGCACACGAAGGAGAAGCGTTCTGCTTTGGAGGTTGTAATGACCGTACTTCACGCCGGTGGTAAATTTGACAAAGACACGTACAAGGTTTCAGGGGGTCTTCACGGAGTGGGGGTTTCTTGTGTGAATGCTTTGTCGACGGATTTGAAGGTGACGGTTTACAGCCGTGATGGTAAAATTTACCAACAAGAATATAAAATTGGTGTTCCGCAGTATCCAGTTAAGGAAGTAGGAACAACAGATCGTACAGGTACATCGGTATTGTTTAAGCCTGATGAGACAATCTTTACGGTGACAGAATACAAATACGAAACGGTAGCAGGTCGTTTACGTGAATTATCTTTCTTGAATGCGGGTATTCGTATTCAGTTGACAGATATGCGTGAATTGGATGAAGCAGGTGTAGCGAAAACGGAAGAATTCTACTCAGAAGGTGGTCTGCGTGAATTTGTGATGTTCTTGGATTCGACGCGTGAGCCTTTGTTGTCAGAGCCAATCTACATGGAAGGTGACAAGAATGGTGTTCCTGTTCAGGTAGCGATGGTTTATAATACGTCGTATACGGAGAACGTCGTTTCGTATGTGAATAACATTAACACGATTGAGGGAGGAACACACGTGGCGGGTTTCCGTGGTGCATTAACGCGTACGTTGAAAAACTATGCGGATAAATCTGGTGCTCTAGAGAAATTGAAAATTGATATTGCGGGAGATGACTTCCGTGAAGGTTTGACGGCGGTTATTTCTGTGAAAGTAGCTGAGCCTCAATTTGAGGGTCAAACAAAAACAAAATTAGGTAATGGTGAGGTTTCAGGTGCGGTCTCGGCAGCGATGTCAGATATGCTTGAGTCTTGGTTAGAGGAGCATCCAAAAGAAGCTCGTCAAATCGTTGCCAAAGTTATTTTAGCTGCGCAAGCACGTCATGCTGCTCGTAAGGCTCGTGAAATGGTTCAGCGTAAAACGGTTTTGGGTTCGAACTCATTGCCAGGTAAGCTAGCCGATTGTTCGGATAATGATCCAGAAACTTGTGAGATCTACCTAGTCGAAGGGGACTCAGCGGGTGGTACGGCAAAACAAGGCCGTAACCGTGCATTCCAAGCGATCTTGCCTTTACGTGGTAAGATTTTGAATGTGGAGAAAGCACAAGAATATCGTATTTACGAAAACGAAGAGATTAAGAATATGATCACCGCGTTGGGCGTTTCTTTCGGAAAAGATGGAGACGAACGTGCGTTGAACATGGATAAATTACGTTACCACAAAGTGATCATCATGACCGATGCGGACGTTGACGGTAGTCACATTCGTACGCTTATTTTGACATTCTTCTTCCGCTACATGCGTGAGTTGGTAGATCGTGGTTGTATTTACATTGCTCAGCCGCCGTTGTATCAGGTGAAGAAAGGCCAACAAGTTCGCTATGTGTGGACGGAAGACCAACGGGCTTTAGCGATCCAAGAATTAGCTGGAGGTGGTAAAGAAGATAGCGTTGGTGTTCAACGTTACAAGGGTCTTGGAGAGATGAACGCGGAACAATTGTGGGAAACTACGATGAATCCAGAGTCTCGCACCTTGAAGCAAGTTACGGTTGAGTCAGCGATTGAGGCTGATTTATTATTCTCGATGTTAATGGGTGACGAAGTAGCGCCACGCCGTGATTTCATTGAAAAGAATGCTAAATACGCGAAAGTAGACGTTTAGTCCGATGGAGTTTGATTTCAAATCCTATCATTTGCGTGGCATTCACGCGGCTACTGAAGAGGAAAAAAGAGCGATTAATCAAGAATTAAAAGATCTTTATGATTCCTTAACAGTAGAGGAAAAACGAATATTTAATTTGGGGCTTCAGAAGTTCTTGGCCACAGAAATGGGCCGACTAGGTTCTGATTATGAAGCGATAAAAAACCAAATTCCCCAAGCGTAATCATGAGTGATTCAAAATTAGATCAAATTATTAAAGCGTCAGAAGATTCCCCAAATGGGAATCTTTTGTCGTTCCTGAAGCCTAAAAATTGGAAGGTAAATTTAGTGGCTCCGCGCGATGCGGTTCGCAAACTAGAGAAGTCGGCACAGAAGGCTCAGGACACGATTGCGAAATCACGCTACATTTCGCGTGATATTTCGTGGTTGAAATTTGATGAACGTGTATTGGATCAAGCACGCGACGAATCGAAAAGCTTATTCGATCGCCTGAAATTTTTAGCCATCACGGCTTCCAATTTAGATGAGTTCTTTACCATTCGGATGGGCTCATTATACAATTACATCGATTTTGGGAAGGAGCGGACTGATTACTGTGGTCTTCGCGAAACGCCATTTAAACAGGCTCTAATTTCTACGGCACAAGAATTCAGTGCGGAAAAGCACCGTTTATTTGTGGAGGAAATTTTACCTCTTTTTCCTGAAAATGGCTTAAGCTTGGCTTCGTTAGAAGACTTAACGGAAGAAGAAATTTCGGATGTGGAGGCGTATTTCAACCGCACAATCTACCCGATGTTGACGCCCATGGTCTTCGACCATACCCATACATTTCCTAGCTTATTGGCCAAAACCCTCATTTTCGGTGTGGTCACGGTCGGATTTGTTGACAAAAAAAATGCGAAGGGCAAAGCTGAAAAAGATCGCAAAATTTCATTTGTTCAGATCCCGTTAAACTTAACTCGTTTCTATGTGATTGAACGAGATGATAAAGTCCTTTTCTTATCGATTGAGAAGATTATTGCACATTATTTGCAAAAATTATATCGTAATGTTGAAATAGAATCGACAAGCTTATTTCGAATAACACGTAATGGTGATTTTGATGTGGTTGAGCATGAAGATGCGGAGACTGACTTTGTGGATGAGATCAAGAAGAAGATTAAGGATCGTCGCCTCGGTCGCGTGACTCGTGTAGAAGTTGAAGAGCAGCATTCTGATTTTCTTTTGGGCGAGATGCTTAACCGTTGGAATTTAGATAAGTCCGACATCTTCATTAAGAAATCCATTTTAGATTTTACGGCCTTTTGGCAAATCTTGAAATATCCTGATTTTAAATCAAAACTTGCCCCTAATCCAGCGGTTGTTCCGCCATTAGGATTGAAGTCGGTGCAAATCAACGATATTTTCGAAACGATGAAGCGCGGTGATATCTTGCTGCATCATCCCTATAATAATTTTGAGCCCGTTATTCAATTGTTGGAGCAAGCTGCCGACGACCCGCAAGTATTAGCGATCAAGATTACCTTATATCGAATATCTAAGAATTCTCGAATCGCGAGCGCCTTGTTGCGTGCAGCTGAACAAGGTAAACACGTGTCGGTATTGTTTGAAGTGAAGGCCCGTTTTGATGAGGAAAACAATATTCGGGAAGCGACTCGCCTACAAAAAGCGGGATGCTTTGTGATTTATGGTATTCCAGGTTTAAAGACTCATACCAAGTTATTGCAGGTCATCCGGAATGAAGGAAAGCATGTGATGAGCTATGCGCACTTGTCTTCAGGTAACTACAATGAGGATACGGCGAAGTTGTACACCGACTTAGGTTTATTGACAACTGACTCACGTATAACGCAAGATATTTCAGAGTTTTTTAATGTGATCACCGGGCATTCGATGCCTACGCATTATGAACATTTGATTACGGCGCCACGCGACATGCGGAATCGCTTGATTGAAATGATTCAGCAAGAAATTGATAATCATGCCCAAGGATTGCCTGCTGGAATTTGCTGGAAAATTAATTCATTGCAGGATTTAGACACGATGGAGGCTTTATATAAAGCATCCAAAGCGGGAGTTCCGGTCTTGTTGATTATTCGTGGTATTTGCTGTTTAAGACCTCAGCGTGCAGGATTATCAGAAAATATTTACATCAAATCAATCGTAGGTAATTACCTAGAGCATACGCGTTTATACTATTTCCATCGTGCAGGAGAGCCTAAAGTTTATGGTGGATCCGCGGATGTCATGGTACGAAGCTTTGACCGTCGAATTGAATCACTTTTTGAATTAGTGAATCCGCGTGCTAAAAATATGGCGATCACTATTTTAGATTGGAATTTGCGTGACACGGTTAATTCCTACGAAATGCAAGAAGATGGTACCTATTGGAAAGTCGCGAGCGACGAGCCTTTTAATATTCATCAGGAGTTTTACACAATCAATGAGGAAGATTTGATTGAAGAGATTACATTTGCAACTTACACCAACAACCTTACAATAAAATAAATGGAAAGATTTACAGGTTTATTAGGTATCGTTCTGATTTTGGGCGTGTCTTTTTTAATGTCCAACAATCGGAAAGCGATTAATTACCGAACTGTAGGGGTTGGTTTATTATTGCAAGTTGCCCTAGCTGTATTTATATTAAAAACAGAAACGGGCCAAGCAACCTTTCAATGGTTAGGTGATTCGATTAATACCTTATTAGGCCAAGCAGACAAAGGAGCTCAATTTGTTTTTGGCTCTTTGGTGGATCGTAAATTAATGACCCAAGCATTCGGTGCAGGAAATGATTACATCTTCTTTTTTAAAGTTGTTCCTACTATCATTTTTGTGGCGGTTTTGGTGAACATGTTCTATCATTTAGGTGTGTTGCAACGCGTCGTTTCTACGATGGGTAAAGGAGTTCACTGGTTGATGGGCGTGAGTGGTGCGGAGGCTTTGTCCAATGTCGCGTCGACGTTTGTTGGCCAAGTAGAGGCTCAAATCATGATTAAGCCGTATTTGAAAAACATGACAAATTCGGAGTTAATGGCTTCGATGACGGGTTCATTTGCGTGTATTGCCGGTGGGGTTATGGCTGTTTATATCTCGCTAGGAGTTCCAGCAGCGTATTTATTAGCGGCTAGTTTGATGGCAGCGCCAGGTGCGTTGGTGATTTCAAAAATCATGTTTCCAGAAACGGAGAAGTCTGAAACGGAAGGGATGGTTAAGATGGATATTATTAAAACACATGCCAATTTAGTGGATGCTATTGCGGCTGGTGCTAGTGAAGGTTTGAAGGTGGGAATGAATGTGATCGCGATGTTGATTGGATTTATTGCCTTGATCGCTTTGGTTGATTTAGGTTTGGGACACCTGGGTTCTTGGATCAATTTGCCGGAACTATCGATGAATTTAATTTTAGGAAAAGTATTTTCTGTATTTGCCTTTGCGATGGGAGTTCCAGCGCAGGATGTCGAAGTGGCGGGTGCTTTGATGGGTAAAAAAATGGTGGTGAATGAATTCGTTGCGTACCTAGATATGGTTCATTTGAAAGCTACTTTGGACCCGAAGACAATTGCGATTACGAGCTTTGCGCTTTGTGGATTTGCTAATTTTTCATCCGTTGCCATTCAGATTGGGGGCATTGGTGAGTTAGCGCCATCACGTCGTTCAGACTTAGCCAAATTAGGTTTTAAGGCATTAATTGCTGGAACCTTAGCTTCCTATTTATCAGCGACATTAGCCGGTTTACTCTTGTAATATGCGTATTGATCCCGAAACCGTCGAGCGAATAAAGCAATCGGCTGCCGTGGCAGACGTGATCGGGGATTATGTCACAATAAAGAAAAAGGGAGCTAATTATTGGGCTTGTTGTCCGTTTCATGGAGAGAAAACGCCTTCCTTTTCGATCTCACCAAGTAAGGGAATTTATAAGTGTTTTGGTTGTGGTAAGGCGGGCGATTCCGTGCGTTTTATCATGGATATTGAGGGCTTGGGCTATGGGGAGGCTCTACGACATTTAGCCAAAAAATACGGCATCAATATTCAGGAGGAGGAAATGACGGATGACCAACTCATGCGTCAAAATGAACGCGAGAGTTTGTTGATCATGCTCGAGTTTGCCAAAGAATTTTTCAAAAAACAACTATTGGATTCAGAGGAAGGTCGTTCGATCGCGCTTCCTTACTTTAAGGAACGCGGATTTTCGGATGCGACGATCCATGCGTTTGATTTAGGTTATAGCCCAGAAGGGTGGGATGTGTTCTTGAAAACGGCCCTAAAACAGGGTTTTAGTCAAGAAATTATTGAGAAGGCGGGTTTGGTGACCAATAAAAATGATGAAGGGAAAGTCTATGACCGATTCCGTAATCGAGTTATTTTTCCAATCCATAGTGTCGCTGGGAAAGTCATTGCCTTTGGTGCACGTATCTTAAAATCAGATGCGAAAAACCAAGCTAAATACCTCAATTCACCCGAGACTGAAGTTTACCATAAATCAGCGGTTCTTTACGGAATCGCTCAGGCGAAAAATGAAATTCGTCAAAAGGATATTTGCTATTTAGTGGAAGGGTATACCGATGTGATTTCATTGCATCAAGCTGGAATCAAAAACGTCGTGGCTTCTTCGGGTACTTCCTTAACCATCGAGCAGATTAAATTGATCGGTCGGTTTACCAATCATGTCACCGTTCTTTATGATGGTGACTCTGCCGGAATCAAGGCTGCATTACGTGGGATGGATTTGATATTGGAGGAAGGATTGCAAGTGAATTTGGTGGTATTCCCAGAGGGGCAAGATCCAGATTCATATGTGCGCAAGATTGGAAGTGAGGCCTTTATCGACTACGTTAAACAAGAATCTCGGGATGTGATTTCATTCCAAGCGAATCTCTTTATGAAGGAAGCTGGGGATGATCCGTTTAAAAAAGCGGAGCTTATCAAAGAGATGGTTCAAAGTATTTCGAAAATTCCAGACGCCATTCAGCGCAGTTTATTCATCCAAAAAACATCGCAAATGATGCGATTGGAGGAAGATGTATTGCTAGCGGAAATGAATAAGATTCACTTGAAAAAGTTGAATCAGCGCGCTGCAGGTTCTGCACCTCAGAGCATCTCTCCCCAAAATGAGGTAGACATGAACGCGCTTTTTGCTCCGGAAGAGGAAGCAGCAGCGGAGGTTCAAAGTCTTGCTTTTTATCAAGAATCAGAGTGTATACGATTACTTGTCAATTTTGGACATTTGGAAGTTGATCCTGAAAAAGCACCTGGTCATACCTTGATGGAGTATCTTTTACATGAATTGGAGGATGTGAAATTTCAGACGCCTTTGTTTGTTGAGATTTTGGGTATATGCCAAAAAGAATTTTCCTCAAAGCGTGTGCCAGGCCCTGAATTTTATTTGCATCACGGCAATGAGGAAATTCAGCGATTTGCCATCGATGTGTCTTCGGATAAACATACATTGTCAACCGTTTGGAAGGAGCGACATGAAATTCGGGTGCGGGAGGATCATGAGATGTTGGAGGATTTAGCCTACAAAAATGTTTTGCGTTTGCGGAAAGTATATAATGATCAGCAATTGCAGGATGTGATGGAACGCATGGAAAAGTATGCCGGCGATCGCAATGATATGAATGATTTATTGCTTGAATTCATCACATTGAAGGAAATTCAGAAAAATATTTCACAGGAATTGGGTACAGTTATTGAAAAATAACGTATTTTCGCCACGTAATAATGAAAAGAATCCTCTCCATAATGCTATTGTTTGTTCTCCTGTATCAGGCAGGTGGATTTGCATTAAGCTATTTGGCAAGTGATCAAGATCAATTTGTAGCAGGAGAGACAATCGTAGTTGAAATGCCTATTTCCTTGCCCTATCAAACAGATTGGCAAGCTCCACAAGAAGTAAGCGGAGAAATTCGACAAGGTGATAAATTCTATCAGATGAAGGACCAACAGGTCATTGATGGGAAGTTAGTTACCACCATGGTTTCTGATCAGAGTGCTCGTGATCGTTTCTTTGATTTAGCTGCTCAGGTGAATGAGCATATGTCGGATCAGCCGGAAAAAGCACCTGCCAAATCCAAGTTAATCAATACCTTAGTGAAAGAATATTGTGCGCATGCATCTGCATGGGTTCTTTATATTATGGAATGGCCTGCTTCTCAGGAACGTCCTACACATCACGTTTTACCTACTACAGCGATTTCAGCTGATTTCTTCGCACCGCCGAGGCAAGCTTAATTTTTTCGATACTTCATTTTTTTCTTGGATGTAGATCCAGGGAAATGTACGTGTATTTTAAAATTTAAGCATGAAAAAAATAGTACTATTGCTTTGTCTTGCTCTATTGGTGGGACAGGCTACTTACGCTCAAATGCCGCATGATGGCATTTACATGAATAAAAAATTAGCTTGTGGGGCGCTTATCTATGGAAATTCCTCTTGGACTAATTATTGGGAAAATCAATTATTTCGCGACAACAAGAATATTGGACGCTTGACTACGGAATCCGTTTCGGCTATGTTGGCCTACGGTATCACAAAAAAGCTCAACGTTATTGCCGTTGTTCCTTATGTACGCACAAATGCCTCAAAAGGTAATTTGATGGGTCAAAAAGGTCTTCAAGATGCTTCCTTGTGGTTTAAGGCGAAAGGCTATTCTGCGCATGGATTGACTTTGCATGGCGTGGTGGGACTTAGTGTACCGGTGTCAAATTATGTCCCGGATTTTATGCCGATGTCCATTGGTATTGGTTCAAAGGCATTGATCACGCGCGGCATGATTTCGTATGATATGCCTAATCATTTGTATCTGAACTCGTCAATAGCTTATCAAATGCGTAGCAATGTGCGCGCGGATCGTGACGGATATTTAGCGGGAAGTCGTTTTTACAACACCTCCGATGTGGCTGTTCCAGATGCGTTTGATGCGGCAATGCGTGTGGGTTATTTGAAAAAAGACAATCAATTGGAAGTTTTTGCGGAGCACTTCTCTTGCGTCGGCGGTGATCATATTCGTCGGAATGACATGCCTTTCATGACGAATGATATGACGATGACATCTGTAGGAGTGTATGGAAAATTCCAACCGAAAGCCTTGGGTGTCAATGCGAAGGTTGCTTATGTCGTGGATGGTAGAAATGTAGGCCAAACGTTGAGCCTATCTGTGGGAGTGTTGTACCAGTTTAAATTATAATTCGATGAAATTTTTATATACATTTTTTGTTTTTGTTTTGATTACCTCTTGTACGAAAGAGGTGGATTTGGTGGTGGATCAGCCCTACGTTCCATCTAATTTAGATGTGAGTGCTGGTGCATGGAAAACCTTTATTTTAGCTTCTTCTGCGGATGTTGTTGTTGCTGCGCCTAAATTAGTAACTGATGCCGCTTATTTGAAAGAGGTTGATTCTTTAAAGACGGTTATCATTCCTTCGTTGACATCTACTCAGAAAACAGCTATTCAGTATTGGGGAGCCGGTGCTGTATTGCGTTGGAATGAAATTGCACGTGAATTAGCAGCACGGTATAATCAAGCTCCTGCGGCAAATGCAGCCGGAGTTTATCCAGTACCGAATGCAGCGGATCCATTAGCGGATCCACGTTTTCCTTTTGCCAATCCGCCGTATACGGCGCGGGCTTTGGCTTATTTAAGTGTCGCACAATACGATGCGCTTGTTTCAGCGTGGAAGTACAAATATCAGTATAACCGTAAGGCACCATATGTGGTCGATGCGTCTATTAAGCCTTTATTGCCAGTGACCGCGATTCCAACGTATCCGTCAGAAGATGCTGTAGTTGCGCAGGCGAGCTATGTGATTTTATTAGCGATGTTTCCGGGTGAGGGTCCATTTTTGACTGAAAAATTGGCCGAAGCAAAAAATGCTCGATTATGGGCTGGAATGAATGTGGGGTCTGATGTTTCGGCAGGTGCTTCTTTGGGAGCTGCAGTAGCGGCGAAAGTGATGGCGCGTGCGAAAGCGGATGGTATGAGTGCTTCGAATGATCAGTCGATTGTACCTAATCTTATTACGCATTCCAAGTCTTTGGGGTTTGTAAATCCTTGGGCAAGCCAGGAAATTCCTGCTCGTCCACCGATGTTACCTAATTATGGTGCTGTAAAAACATGGAATTTTGATCGTGCAACCATGGAATCAATTCGTCCAGCTATTCCATATTTAGAAGGTTCGGCAGAATTTAAAAAGGATCTAGCGGAATTGGAGGAGATCAATAAAAATCAAACGCGTAACCAAGCGGCGATTGCTAATTATTGGGCGGATGGTCCAGGATCATATACACCGCCAGGACATTGGCATCGATATGCATGTGCTGCTGGCGTAGAAGCTAAATATTCCGAAGTCCGCATGGCAAGAATGCTAGCGTATGTTGGAACAGCATTAATGGATGCCGGTATTGCTTGTTGGGACACTAAATATTTTTACTACAGTCCACGTCCCCAACAATTTGGTTTAAAAACGTCCGTGGGGCTACCCAACTTCCCAAGTTATACTTCGGGCCACTCGACGTTTTCTTATGCCGCTGCTACGGTGTTAGGTTCATTTTTCCCATCGAAAGTCAATTTATTCAATGGCTACGCGCAGGAAGCATCTGATTCACGTGTGTATGGCTTAATTCACTTCCGTGTCGATTGCTCGATGGGAGGGACGCATGGCAAGGTGATAGGTGATTATGCTGTAAAGCGTTCTCAAACAGATGGTGCTCAATAATTGACGATTGTCATTTTTGATTTTTAAACCTTGTCATAAATTTATTGTATGGTATCAATTAGTAAAAATAGACTCTATGCGCTGGTCACAGCTTCATGGATGAATCGCGCGATGATCGCGATTGTTTATATCTGGTTTGGCTTATTGAAGGTTATTGGCACTTCACCAGCAGAAGGCTTAGTGACAAAATTGTTCAATATGACATTGTCACCGTTCATGAGCATTCAACAGTTTTTGATTGTTTTGGGAGTCGCTGAATGTTTGATTGGGTTTTTATGGTTATTTCCACGTTTGACTAAAGTCGCTTTTTGGGTGATGATCAGTCATTTGTTTACCACTTTTTTGCCCGTGTTGTTTTTGCCAAATGAAACCTGGCAATCATTTTTCAGCTTAACGCTGACAGGACAATATATAATCAAGAATGTAGTCCTATTGTCTGCTTCTTGGTTTATATATGTTTTTTCGGAGTGATAGTGTTGTTTTTTTAATCACTCAATAAGCAAAAATGGCCTCTAGAAATAGAGGCCATTTTGTTTTAAAATCGATTCAATTTAAAGGTTATTCACCTTCAGTTAATTTTCTTTCTGTCACGTACATTTTTTGAATTTTGCCATTTACAATATTCGCATCAAAGTACCTGTTTACTTTAGTTACTTTTCCATCAACGGTATGCGTTACAGTTCCAGATGAAGTTACCCAATCGCTTATTTTTCCATTTTTATCTGTTAAGGTACTTGCCATAGCAAAATTTAATGTCCACTTAGGGTTCATATTCGTGAAATATTTTGCCATAAAATTAATATAGTCGTCACCAGACGTTAATACATCCCCCCCTGGTGTGTAAATTTTTAAGCTATCTGGTGATTCTAAACTACGAAGGGTAGTCGTGTCTCGATCATTGAGTGCTTGAATGTAATTTTCGAAGATGGCTACATGGGAAGTGTCTCCACCGTAAAGGGCTGTTCTCCCTGTGCCTCCTGCCATATCAAATCCAATGGGTTGTTTTTCATGGGTAGTACTTTCTTCTTTACACGCCATAAATGAAGCAGATACAGCTAAAATGAATAGTAATTTTTTCATAGTTTTTTTATTTTTTTTGAATGAATAAGTTAGGGTTTATATACTTGTATTCAAATCATTCAGTCTATTATTAAATAGGAGGATGCTGTAAATTCCACTTAGTGACTTGTTCGTAAGCGTAAGCTATTCGACAACGTGTTGCTTCAGTCAAAGCCGAACTCATTATTTGAAAGCCTGGAGGTGGCATTCCTCCTTCAGCTTTTCCACATGGCATAGTTAACGTCGGTATCCCTGCCAAGTTTGCTGGATTTCCAAAATTAAGATGGAAATGTATTTACTTTTTTTCATAAAAAACCCCTCTTGCTTATGCAGAGGGGTTTCATTTATTTACTTTTTGGCTAAAGTCCTAGAATTTTCTTATTCAACTCTTCATCAGCTCCTGTTCCCGCGAAATCATCAAATACTTTTTCTGTCGCCTTGATGATGTGGCTTGAGATGAATGGTGCTCCTTCCGTCGCTCCTTGAACCGGATCTTTGATGCAGCATTCCCATTCTAACACCGCCCAGCCATCATAGCCGTACTGCGTTAATTTCGAGAAGATGCTCTTGAAATCTACTTGGCCATCTCCTAATGAACGGAAACGCCCAGCCCGGTTGATCCAAGATTGGTATCCACCGTAAACACCTTGCTTGCCCGTTGGGTTAAACTCCGCATCTTTGACGTGGAACATTTTGATCCGCTCATGGTAGAAATCGATGTATTGTTTGTAGTCCAATGCCTGCAACACAAAGTGCGATGGATCATACAATAAATTGGCACGCTTATGGCCTTTTACCTCATCCAAAAACATCTCGAATGTCACGCCATCATGCAAATCTTCACCTGGGTGAATCTCATAACATAAGTCAACGCCACATTCGTCGAAGGTATTTAAAATCGGTAACCAACGGCGCCCTAATTCTTTAAATCCTTGCTCCACCAATCCCGCAGGACGTTGTGGCCATGGATAAACCGTGTGCCACATCAACGCTCCTGAGAATGTCGCATGTGCATTTAATCCCAAGTTTTGAGAAGCCTTCGCCGCATATTTTAATTGTTGAACTGCCCATTCCGTACGAGCTTTTGGATTTCCTTTGACAGAATCTGGTGCAAATCCGTCAAACCCTAAATCGTATGCTGGGTTAACAGCCACTAATTGTCCTTGTAAGTGGGTAGATAATTCCGTGATTTGTAAACCTTTGGCGGCCAACATTCCCACGATTTCATCGCAATAGGTTTTAGACTCTGCCGCTTTTTGCAAATCAATGCAACGCGAATCCCAAGATGGAATTTGTACACCTTTGTATCCCAAAGACGCTACCCACGTCGTGATGCTATCTAATGAATTGAAGGGAGCTTCATCTCCCATAAATTGTGCCAAAAATATCGCTGGCCCTTTGATGGTATTCATATTGTTAAAGGTTTAGATTTTAACCCACTTTTGTGAACGTGTCGAATCCAAGATACGCTCGCAAATCAATAGCTCGCGATATCCGTCAGCAAACGTAGGGTATTTAGGATTTTCTGGTTGCTTACCTGCCTCAACAGCCGCGTAAACCTCCTTGAATAATTGCTTCGAAGTATCTGAGAATCCTTCGTTGTGACCTCCAGGGAATGTCATTAACGCGGATGCTTCTGGATAGGCCAAAGATGGATCGCGCATCAATACTTGATTCGCTTGATCACGATTACCAATCCAAATTTCATTCGGAGCTTCCGAGTTGAATGCAAACGTTTTGTTTGATCCTGAAATCTCTAATTTCAATTGGTTCTTACGACCTGCTGAAACTTGTGATACCGTTACACAACCACGGTTTCCATTGTCGAAACGCAATAATACATTGGCATGATCTTCCGTATTAATATGCACATCCGCATAATCCTCAGGTTGTAACATTTTGCCTGAATAGGTTTCTACGGGCTTCAAAGGCTTCTTACGCACTTTGTGAACCGTGTTGAAATCAGCCATTACTTCGACCGTTTTCAATCCCGTGATGTATTCGATTACATCTAATAAGTGAGATCCGATATCCGCAATTGCACGCGAATCTCCCGACTTATCCGGTTCCAAGCGCCAGTTATAATCTGTATTGTAGAACAACCAATCTTGTAAGTAGCTACCGATGATCGAATAAATTTCACCCAAATCGCCTTTTTCGCGCATGGTTTTCATTTGACGTACCAAAGGATAGTAACGCAAGTTGAAGTGAACCGCATTGACCAAACCTGTCTTTGCTGCCAATTCCACTAATTCCTCCGCCTCATGCAAATCTTTCGCCAAAGGCTTCTCGCAAACCACGTGCTTCCCTGCTAACAAGGCTGCTTTTGACTGAGAGTAGTGTAGGAAGTTAGGTGTGCAGATGTGTACACACTGGATATCTTCTTGTTTCAATAAGTCTTCGAACGTATACCAACGGCCAATGCCCAATTGCTTCGCTTTCGCTTCAGCTAATTCAATCGTTACTTCACAAAGTGCTGCGACGTCGATGTTGGGTAAGCGACGAAGCGCTTCGATGTGTGCGGGTCCGATAAATCCGGTACCTACGATACCTACTTTAATTTTAGTCATGATCTATTAAATTTCGAATTTTGTCCATTTATTTTGGT
>JACCDQ010294290.1_pt1 | contig 14364 bp, 3 predicted proteins | sample 7446031 | NCBI WGS metagenome assembly JACCDQ01 (sample SAMN15323442, study PRJNA562643) | freshwater metagenome | isolation source: river surface water | place: USA:Blue River Watershed | collected 2017-08-17 | reverse complement strand
GGTGGAGAAGCCTCCCGCCACCGTGGTTTGGCTGGGCTCCGCGGTCACGGTGACGCTCGGAGCCTGCGCCACGCAAGAGACAGGACCAGCAGCCGAAACTGTTGGCGAGCCGTTGACCTGGACGGTCGAGGACAGAGTTCCCGCCATCGAGGGCGTGCACTTGGTCGTCACTGGGCAGCTTTGACCTGACGCTAGCACCCCGCAGCTCAAAGCATTCACGGTGATGCCACCCACTGAAGAGGTAGCACCCGTCACGGTGACGGCAACAGGGCCGGTATTCACCAGCGTGTGTGTGGCCGTCGTGCTGGAGCCCAGCTGGGTCAGAGGGTGATTGCTGGTGGACAACTGCAAGACCGCCCCCTGCGCCATCAAGGTGGCTTGGGCGGGGGTGAGCGTCGCGTTCGCTTGGGGAGTGGCTCGTACCGTGTACGTGCCCGCGGCAGCGGGAACGAAACTGGCCACGCCCGTGCAGAATTGGCCCGGGGGGATGGAGCTCGCAAGAACGCCGGTAGAAGAACAAGTGACGCTGCTCGGGTTGAGCGCCACAGCAGTGCCACCGCCCAGCTGCTGGGACAAGCCCCAGTTGCTGAGGACCAGGTTCGCGGTGCCCGTCGAGTTCACGCGCACCTGGCACGAGGTGGAAGTTCCCACCGGGGCGGTCGACGGGCAGCTGACGCTGACCGTGCCAGCCGCGACGGGTGCTGGCAGCAGGTTGACTTCTGCAGTGACCGTGACCGCAGGGCCTTGCGAAAACTGCAGAGTGGCACTTGCGCTCAGTGTGCCGGTCTGCCCCGCTGTCTTCGTGGGGTCGAGGTCCACTCCAACCGAGCAGTTCGCACCCGACGCAATCGACGCCGGGCAGTAGTTGGTGAACCGGAAGGCAGGGCTGGAGCCCGAGACGACAGAGACACTGCTCAGGGAGCCTGCAAGCGTGCCGCTGTTGAGTACCTGGAAGTACCGGGGACTGGCCGAAGAGCCCGCAGTCATCGAGCCGACGCTTTGCAGCGTCGGGCTGACGTTGAAAGAGGCCTGCTGACCCATCACGGACAACGCTGCCTGAGGCTGGGTTCCGACAACGGACGTGTTCACTTGCAGGACCGCAGAATTCAGGTCCCTGATGACGGGGCGAGCTGTCATGCTCAGCGCGCAGGTTGCCCCGGGCGCGAGCCGCGTAGGCCCTGTTGCCGTGTAGCAGGTCGTGCTCAGGACGCTGAACACGCCCGGATTCGTTCCTGAAAACTGGACACCGGAGACCAACACGTCAGCTGTGCCGGCGGCATTGCCGTTGCGAACAGTCACGGTGACCACCGGCGAAGTGCTCCCCACCGGAGTGGCCGGAAACGAAACCGGGTTCGGTGCGATGGTCACAAGCCCCGAATTGGCATCCGCGGGCAGTCCTTCGCAGCTCAGCGTGCCGGTGAGCCCCGGCGTGCTGTTGCTGGTCAAGGTCAAACCTCGGGTCAGCGAACCCGTGGAGGTTGGGGCGCAGCGGGTCACCACCTCACAAGAGGCGCCCACTGCGAGCGTCGAGGCGCAGGTGTGGCTCACCACGCTGAATGCCGAGGAACCAGTGGCAGCCAGCACCGGAGGCAGCGTCAGCGTGACAGGCAAGTTGCCAGTGTTGGTCACCGTGTGCGTGGCGTTGGCCGTCTTTCCAATCTGGACATTGCCATGCGCTGCAGTGCTCAACGTGGCCCTCGGGGTTTGCACATTCAGCGCAACGGCCTTGTTCAGGGATTGTGCTGAGGTGAGCAGCTGGTAATTGGTGCTCAGCGTTCCCGCCGCAGCCGGTGTGACCGTCAAACGCACGGCACAGCTCTGGCCTGGGTTGAGCGTGGCGCCTGGGGTACAGCCGCTGAAGGACGGTACGAATGCGGCGTTGGACGACGTTCCCACCCCCGTGACCGTGAACGCGACGGTGCTGGGGTTGGACAGGGTGGCCGAGCAGACCGTAGCCACTCCGACCTGGGCCACGGGCGGACAGACGAAGTCCGACAGGCTGGCAACCGCTTGTGGCGGGAGGTTTGCCGAGCCCGTCATGGCAACGGAGGCCAAACCGCCCTGCCCCGTGTGCCGAATCGCCAGGCTGGCCGAATGGCTACCCACTGTCGTCGGAGCGTAGACCACATTGACCGTGCAACTGTCGCCCACCGCGAGGGTCTGTCCTGTGCAGGTGCCTCCTGGCTGGAACATGGCGGCCACGCCCGTGGCGCTGCTCCCAGCCGTCAAAGAAGTGATGTTCAGGTTCGCTGCGCCCACGTTCTTGAGCACCAAAGGCAAGGAAGCCGTCGTTCCCGTGTCGATGGGTGAGAAGCTGAGCGAAGCGGGCGTGACTTGCAGCTCCCCGAGCAGCCCGTTGGCGCTCAGGCTGACGGGTGCGACGGACTGCGAGGAGGTATGGGTCAGCGACAAAGTAGCCGACCGCAGACCTGCCGCCGAAGGCATGGCACGGACTTGCAGGACACACTGCATTCCGGGATTCAGCGTTCCGGTGCACTGCCCGGCGTTCAGCAACGCGTAATCGGAGGCCGCCGCGCCGGAAAGCGCGTACGCGGAGACCGTGACAGGCGCCTGGCCTACTGACTTCAGCGTCAGGCTGAGGGTCTTGGCTTGTCCAACGGCGGTGTCGCCAAACGCCAAGGACAGGGGCGCTACGCTGAGCAGCGGCTCATAAGCCACTGGCCGAGCCCACATCTGCACGCGAGTTGTCGTGGACGTGGTACCCGAAGCCGTGAGCTGAAGCGTTGCGTTGCGGATGACCGTGTCCGGTGCCTGAAAGACCACGCTGTAGGTGCAGGACGCGCCGGGCAGCAGCGTGCCCGCACACGTGGTCGACTTCACCCAGAAGTAGGGCGACTCGCCCGTTCCATCAACGATGTTGACGCGCACAAGGGTGAGCGTGCCGAGACCCGTATTGGTGAGTGTGAGAGTTTGGGGGTCCGACTCTTGTCCCGCAGGAACCTCCATGAAGTTCAGCTCGGAAGCCGACCACGTCGGAACGCCTTGGACACCTGTCCCAGTGAGGGACACCCCGGTCACTACGGCTCCGTTCTCGAGGGTGTACGCCAAAGCCGAGGAAAGTCCTCCCAACGCCTGCGGTCGGAACACAACCGATACGCGGCAACTTCCCCCGGGGACCAGCGTCCCTTCGCAGTCGTTGCTTGAAATTTGGTAGTGGAACGTCGGGGATTTGAACGCAACCGAAACCACCTCAGCGGGCTCTGTGCCGGTGTTGCGAAGCGTTAGCGTGCGCTCGTCGGAAGAGGTCCGGATGAGTTGGTTGCCGAAGTTGACGATGGACTCGTCGAAGCGGATGGCCGCGCTGCTGGACACCGCCTTCGCGCTGAGGTTGTACAGGTCGGGTGTGGAGCCCTGGCTGTGCGACACCGCCACGGAACCAGTGTTGGTGCCCAGGACGTCAGCATTGATGCCGAGGGTCAGCTGGCAAGCCTCATTGGGCTGCAAAGTGCCGGTGCAGGTGTGCTCCAGCACCCGCGCCTTTCCCGTCGCCTGAACCGCTCCGATGACGGTTGGAGAGGCACTGCGGTTGACGAAGTTGAACTGGCGGGCGGGCTGGCCTCCGACGATGACGGTGCCGAAGTCAAAACTGGTCGTGGTCGGGGCATGCACGGCCGCCAGCACCGGCACGCGGATGGTGTAGGTGTCGGACTGGGCATGGGCCGCTCCGAACAGCAGGGTGGTCAGAAGGGCAAGGCAGGTACGGAGTTTCATCAGGAGTCCCTCGAAAGGCTTCCCCTCGTGTAGGGACCTTTCTGAAGACACTGCCCTCCGTTCCTTGGGCCCTAGCTTGAAAGAAAAGGGCTCCCGAAGGAGCCCTTTCATGGTCGCCGAGCGCGCTCAGCGAATTCGCCACGCGTTGGTCGCACCGCAGGATGCGCCCACCGAGTGCTCCTGCCAGACCACCTGCTTGCCGCCGCCGGAGCCCGAGGCCAAGTAGCCGTCGTAGTAGCAGTGCTCGGGGTAGTCGTAGAACGCATACCCGGACTTGAAGTAGCACGAGCTGTACTGCGAGTACGGGGCACCGCGGCCGCCCACGATGTTGAAGCCCGCGACCCAGTTGGCCCCGAACACCCGCGCATCGCCCAAGGTGGACCGCAGAGACCCGTAGCTGTTGTAATCGCTTTGGTCCTTGACGCCCGGAGAGTTCATGTACGACTCTGGGTAGTAAGACGGCAGGCGGAAGATGGCGCTGCCCGACCCGGAGATGGTGTAGGGGCTGATGTTGCCGTCGGCGAAGTTCAACGCCTGGATGTTGTCCTGGTAGACGACCCGGGTGAGGAACACATTCGTGCGATACGGCATCGGACCGTTGCCGCCCATTTTCATCTGTGTGCCGTAGGCGTCCGTCACCGGCTTGTTGCTGCCCTTCCAGTAGAAGAGACCAGTGTTGTAGTCGATGTAGGCCACCGCAGAGAAGTAGTAGTCGGCGGCATTAATCATGGGCGAGTACTTGCCTTGCATGTACAGAGCCGACTTGAACGGGCCGACACCGGCCGCCCAGCGCTGACCCCCGTTGATGCCGACTTCTCCTGGAACGTTGGTGAACGTGCACCACTTGGTGGTCGGAATCGCTTGGATGTCAAAGGTCTGGCGGTCCGTGTTGTTCGACAGCGGGGTATCTGTCAGACGCACCGAGGTCATGGCTACCGTACCGATGAGTTCGGCCTTACCGATGACGCCGCCGAATCGGACAACCACTTCATATTGCGCCGAGCCGTTGCCGGGCAACGTGACATTACCCGCGTCGTCGCAAGACGCTCCGGCACTCTTGGAGAGGCAGCGCACCGACGTGATGGACAGGCCTGCTCCGTTGGTGAGGCTGGCTGCGCTGAACGACACCTTTCCGGAGGCCCCTTGCGGAACACCGGCCACACGTACTGTTGCGAGCATGGTTTGAGTACCTTCCAGGCCGAAGCGATTGGTGCTGGGCGTTCCGAAGGTCAGAGACATGTCCGCAATCGGGTAGGTGATTTCAGTCGAGCCGCTGGCCGTGTTGTTGCTCAACACCGGGTCAGTGGCTTGCGTCACCGTGGCAGATGCCGTGACGGTGGCGGTGCCGACTTCCGAGCCGGCCATGGCGACGATACCTGCCGAGTACAAGCCGTTGGCAGGCAGCGTCAGCTCGAGCTGGCCGGAAGCGACCCGCGACACACAGGTCTGACCCAGGGCCGTTGTCGCCGGACCTTGCGACACAACTGCGCCCGCACTGTTGAAGGTGTAGGTGCCGCAGATGCCGCCATTGAACTGGCTGATGTAGGCACGCGAGCCGCCTGCGTTCGTCAGGCCCAGTTGCACGGTGACCTTCACCGGACCCATCACGCCGTTCTTGACGGACAGCCCGTAGTTCATCGTACCGTCAACCAAGACCGTGCGCTGGCTGCTGACTGCCACCGAGACATCGGACGCGGGATAGACCGACCCCGTGATGCCCACAGAGCGAGGTCCGACAGAAGTCGGGACGGTGAGCGTGCCGGCGCCGGGCATGCCAGAGGTCGGCGCAAACCGGACAACGATGGTGCAGTCCCGGCCGGGCAATACCGTGCCGTTGGCCGAGCAGGTTCCGCCAACGACCGTGTATTGAGGTGCGCCGGTAATCACCGGGGCGCCGGTCACCGTGACGGCACCGATGCCGTCGTTGCGCAGGGTGGCCGTGATGTCAGCCGTTTGTCCCACAAAGATGGGCGGCGTGTTCGTGCCTCCCGTCAGGGTGACGTTGGCGGCCTTGACGGCGAACTGGGCAGTGAGGGTCCCCTGCACGCCGTTTCGAGCGGTGCCAGGCTGCTCCTTGCCCGACAGCAGCGCCAGGTACCCCGTGCTTGCCGTCAGAGACACAGACATCTGGTTCATCGGATACAACCCCGCGGCATAGCGCAGCGTCAGGCGGCAGCTGGCGCCGCTGGCCAGGCTGCTCGGGCAGTCGTGGCTTTGTACCGTGAGGCCGCTGCCCGGAGCCGGGGTGAAGACCAACGGCAGTGCCGTGGCAACCGGAGCGCGGTTGGTGAGGCTGTAGACGGCCGTGGTTACCGAGCCAACTTGGGTGTCGGTAAACGGAGTGACGACAGCGAAGTTCAGGCCCAGCGTCTCGAGAGCCGCAGAGTTCCACACCAAATCACCCGCGGATGACCGAATGCGTTGGGAGCCCGTCACCGTGACTCCTGGGCCGGCCGTCCCAGTCAACGCCTCGATGACCGAGCAGGATTCGCCAGGCAGGAGTGTCTTGCCGACAACACAGTTGGAGGGCACCGACGGCGAACCATAGAGCGTCCATCCCATGGCGGGCACGAACTGCTGCAAGGCCACGGGGCCGACGCCGGCGTTGGTCAGCCGCACCCAGTTGCCCGATGTGCTGAAGCCGCCCACCTTGGTCGAAGGCGTCTGGTCATAAGTCGCCGTCACTTTGGCGGCCTCGGCGGGGCAGGTGAATGGCGCCGTGGCGTAGGCTGAGCCGTTGGCATACAGCGTGGCCGCGATGGAACCAGGAGCTGTCGGACGGCAAGTGGTCGTCACCGAGCAGCTTTGTCCCGAATTCAGATACGCCGGGCAGCCTGTGCGGTCCACCGAAATGGCAGCGCTGCTCGTGTAGAAGTTGCTCAGGTTGACCGTCGTCGGGCCGGTGTTGGTCACAGTGTGCGTCGCCGTCGAGGAGGCGAACACCTGAGTTGCGGGGTGGTTGTTGGCCGTGAGCGAAATCTTGGGGCCCAGCACATCCGTTGTCGCGGTGACTGCCGCCAGGACAGCATCGGCATTGCCTTGCAGACGGAAGGTGCTCAGGCCCTGCGCCGTCGGAGTGACTGTGAAGTTCTGGGTGCAGCTCTGGCCAGGAGGCAGCGCCTGCTGGGTTCCGGACGTGCAGCTCAGGGAGCCGGAGCTGCTGAGGTACTGGGAGGTCGTCCCTACCACGCGGCTGACGTACCAGGAGTACAGGTTGAGCGCCTTGTCCCCCGTGGACTGAACCGTTGCCGTGCAGGTGATGGTGGTTCCCAGAGGTGCGGTTGCCGGACAGCTGAGCGACAAGGTGCCGGCCGGCTTGGGGATGGCGGTGACGTTAGCGTCCACCGTGACCACAGCAGGGCTGAGACCATCGGAGAAGTTGACGGTGAAGCCCCCGGTTTGCGGTCCAAAAACAGTGGCCGAGTTCAGGACAACAGTGCGGGTGCAACTGTTGCCGGCCGCCAGGTACATCCCCGCAGTGCAGGTGCCGCCATAGCTGATGGCTGCGCTGTGGTTGGCCAGCGGCACGAAGCTCACAATCTGGGCGGACAGGGTGCCGGTATTGCGGATGGTCACGGTCTGGACAGGAACGGCGGACCCGCCCGTGACGGTGCCGAACGAAACGGACGTCGGCGTCACGGAGAACGCTGCAGCACCGCCGGTGGCGTTGAGGTCAATCGACGGCGCAGTGCCCTGGGCGTTCGAGTCCAGGGTCAGGGTCGCGGTACGAGCCCCGAGCATCGACGGCTTGGCCGAGAGATAGATGAAGCAGCTGGCGCCCGCGGACAAGGATGCGCCGCAGGTGCCGCGCGAAGCGACGGTGAAGTCGCTGGCATGGCTGCCTCCGAGCACAAAGTTGTTCAAGGAAAGGGCTGGCGTGCCGAAACCGTTGCCGTTTCGAACCTGGACGGCAAGGTTGGCGGAGGACGCGCCGACCTTCAGAGCACCGAAGCTCAGCGGGTTGGGCGACAGCGTCACTTTGGACGCCTCCAATGCGGCGGGCTCACCGGTACAGCTCAAGGCGCCTGTGAGCGCGGGCGTGACGTTGCTGGACACGGTCAAGGTCCCCGTCATCGGGCCCACGACGCCGGGGGCACAGCGCGTCACGAGGTCACACGTGGCCCCGGCAGCAAGCGTGGCGGTGCAGGTGCTGCGAATCAGCGCGAACCCAGTGCCAAGTACGCTGGGAGAGGTGCTCAGGGTCACGCCCAGAGTGCCGGTGTTGCTGATAGTGTGAGTTGCCTCCCCCGTCCGGCCCAGGGGGACGGACCCGTGGGGTCGGATGGTGAGCGTGGCCAGCGGAGTCACAGGCGCCGTCTGGTTACCCGTGAGAGCGACCGTCAGGGGCGAATTCGAGCCATTGAAGCCAATCGACAGCGTGCCTTCCGAGGCGCCTGTGCCGGTTGCGTTGAAGCGAACGAAATCGTCGCAGAAGGAGCCGGGAGGCAGCACGCGGCCGCGGCACAGGCCGGTGGTCTGGAAGTTGGCACCACCCACCGTGATGGACATGGTCGACACCGATGTATCGACGCTGCCGGGGTTGGTCAGGCGGATGCCGACCGTGCGGCTGCTGCCGGTGGTTACCGCGCCGAAGGCCACGGCCGACGGTGTCACCAGCAACTCCGGGCTGACACCAGTCACCTGGGTCGCCACTTCGGGGGGAGTGCCCAGAGCATTGGTCAGCACGCGGATACCTGCGGTGCGCAGGCCCGCAACTTCAGGTTTGGCCGTCACCGTGAACCCGCAGGTCGCGCCCGCGGCCAAGGTGGCGCAGTTGCCCGCAGCAGCGGTAAAGGATGAGGTGTGCGCACCGACCACACTGAAGCCAGATACGGTCACTGCGCGCAGGCCGTTGTTCTTGACCAGCACGTTCAGGGTTGACGACGAGCCGATTTGCTTGTTGCCGAAGTTCAGCGTAGTCGGATTGAGAGACAGGTCGGCATTGCTGGCCGGAGGTGCTTCGGCGAGGCAGCTCAGTGCGCCTTGGATGGCGGCGGAAGCATTGGAAGTCACCGCGAGCGTGCCGGTCTGCGGGCCCACAGCGGTCGGGGTGCAGCGGGTGACCACCGAGCAGGCAGCGCCCGCTGCCAGCGTCGCCGGGCAGTTGGAGCTGACGACGGAGTAAGCCGACGAGGAGCCGACGGCGATGCGGGCCGGCAATGTCAGAGACAGCGGCAGGTTGCCCGTGTTGGTCAGCGTGTGGGTCGCATCGTCCTGAACGTTGAGTTGAACGGCACCGTGGTCCGCCACGGTGAGCGTTCCACGAGGGGCTTCAATCGTCAGCGCAACAGGCGCGCTCAGTGTCTGAGCGGAAGTCACCAGCTGATAAGTGGTCGACACCGGCCCCGCACTGGTGAAAGTTCCCGTCAGGCGAACAGTGCAAGTACCGCCGGGCGCCATCGGGCTGGTGCAGCCTGTCATGGACGGCACCATGGCGGTGTTACTGGAGGTGCCCACGCCGGTGAAGGTCCAGGCCACAGCGCCCGGGTTGCTCAGGGTGGCGGTGCAGACGATGCTCTGGCCCACGGCGGCCGGTGCAGGGCAGGAGAAGGTGGACAGGGCGGAAACAGGCACCACAGGGGCCTTGCCCGCGCCGGCCAAAGCCACAGCTGTTGTGCCGCCCTCTCCGTTGTGCGCCAGGGTCAGGGTGGCGTTGTGCGAGGCTACCGTGCTGGGGGCGTAGGTCAGCGTCAGCACACAGCTTGAGCCGACGGCCAGCGTTTGGCCGGTGCAGTTCGTGCTCGAGCTGAACATGCCGGCAACCCCGGTCTGCGCGCTGGAGAAGGACAGCGTGTTGAGCTTCAAGGGGGCCGCACCGACGTTCTTCAACGTGACCGACTGGGTCGCCGTCTTGCCAGCTTCGGTGGTAGGGAACGTGACGACCGCGGGAGTCGCTTCCAGGACGCCGACTTGACCGGTGACGGTCAGCGGCACGGCCGAAACAGGCTCGGCGGAGGTGTGGGCCAGCGTCAGGCTGGCCGACCGGGCGCCGCCGGCGCTCGGGTTGACTTCAACCTGCAGCACACACTGCATCCCTGCATTCAACGTCCCGGTGCAAGTCGAGGCATTGAGCAGCCGGAAGTCAGAGGCCGCAGCGCCGTTCAAGGTGTAGCCGGTCACGGAGACCGGGGCGGTGCCCACCGACTTAAGAGTCAGGTTCATCACCTTGGCAACGCCGACGGGCTGGTTGCCGAAGGCCAGAGTCGACGGTTCAACCGTCAGCACGGGCCGAGGCGTGGCGGTCTCGGCCGGACGCGCAAAAAGCTGCACGCGAGTCGTTGGCAGCGTCGTTCCCGTGGCCAGCAGCTGCAGGGTGGAGCTGCGCACTGCGGTGTCCGGCGCCATGAACTCGATGGCGACTTGGCACGAGGTCTGCGGCAGCAGTTGCCCCGGGCACGTCGTCGACTTGATGCGGAAGTACTCGGAATCGCCGCCGCTCGGGATTTCCAGAGATGAGATGCCCAGCGTGCCCTTGCCGGTGTTCGTCAGGGTGAGCGACTGCGCCGGCGCGACCGTGCCCGCGGGCACGTCGATGAAGTTGATTTCAGCCGCCGACCAAGAGGGGTAGCCTTGCACGCCGACGCCGGCGAGGGTGGACGCCGTGCTGACCGTTGTGCCGTTGCCCAAGGTGTACGAGATGGTAGTGCCGAGTGCGCCCAGCAGCTGCGGACGGAACTCGACCACCACTGCGCAAGACGACCCCGCGGCAAGCTCTCCTTCGCATTGGTTCTCGACGATGGCGAAGTTGGTGGAGTTGCGCAGGGTCAGCGACGTGAGTTCCACGCTCTGCGTGCCCTTGTTGCGCAGGGTCAGGGAGCGGGTCGGCGACGCGGTGCGAATGAGCTGCTCGCCGAAATTGACGCTGGGTTCGTCAAAGCGAATGGTCGAACCGGAGGTCACGCCGGTAGCCGAGAGCGACCAAATATCAGGCGTCGACCCCTCGCTGTGAGACACCGAGACCGCGCCGCTGTTGGTGCCGGCGGTGTCCACGTTCACGGCCATCGTGATGTCGCAGCTCTCATTGGACTGCAAGGTCCCCACGCAGCTGTGCTCCAGAACCTTGGCCTTGCCCGACACCACCAGCGCACCCATCTGGGTCGGCTTGGCGCTGCGGTTGGTGAAGCTGAAGACCCGAGCGGGCTGCGTTCCAACGATGGCCGAGCCGAAGTCATACGCCGTCGTCGTCGAGTTATGAACCGCGGCAAGGATGGGCAGGCGGATGGTGAATGAATCTGCCGCGTAGGCAGGGGTGACCACCATCGACACCGACAGCAGGGAAGCGAGGAACTTGCGCAGGGTTTTCATTGGGCAGCTCGGAAAAGGCGAACAGTTTTCCCGTATAGGGAATGAATTTAGTGACGCCTCGAGGAAATCTAAACTTTTAGGCTTTTAGCTTCTATACAGAACAGGTTTTTAGTTCCGTAGGAGGCCTCGTGCTACAACTGTCTGCCCCTCGCGCGTCTGCCCTGCCCCGCCCTTCCCAGGCCGCACGGCTACCCAGCCTTCAAGGCTATGCGCAGGTCGCGTTCTACGCGCACCATCAGGAGGCGTTGCACTTTGCGATGAACCGGCTCACCGGCAAGTCACAAAGCACCGCCGACAAGGCAGGTTGGGTCGTCAACACCCACGCCTGATTGCTCTCATTGACTCCCCTCGGCTCGCATAGCCCAGGGGAGTTTTCTATAAGAGGAAGGACATCCACGGAAAAACGACTCTCATGACACACAAAATCCTTCCTTTGCTGCAGACGCGCCTGGAAGACCTCGTCAAAGACAATCGACTGGTTCGCAAGGCGGATGCCGAATCTGATGCCCCGCTGAGCCTGACGTTCAGCCCGGGCGACCCCGAGAGTGGCGTGTTCATCCTGGTGGGTGACAACGCCAGCGGCAAGTCGCTGATGGTGCGAGTGCTGGCCTCCCGCTTGAACGCCGACAAGGTGGAACCGCTGCAAGTCTCGATGCGCTACCGGACGGCGTCGGGGATGCACCGCGTCTTCATGTTCGGCAGCGACGAAGACGAGAGCACCGGAGCGGTGTCCATGCACGCCGTGAAGGGTGGCCTGCGCACCTGTCAGGAGCGCCTGGAGCCCAGCTGGGTGATGCTCGACGAGCCTGATATCGGGCTCGCAGAAGGCTACTGCCTGGCGCTGGGTGAATACCTCGCTCGCTTCGGCAACGACCTCGACGGGTCGGGCAAAAAGGCCCTCGGCCTGGTGACGCACTCCAAGCCTCTGATTCAGGGCCTGGTGCGGCACCTCAAGGTGCGCCCGCACTTTCTGGTAGCCGGGGAACGCCACGCGGGCCTCAGCCTGGAGCAATGGCTGGCCGACACCTCTCCGCGAAGCCTGGACGAGCTGCTGCAGCTCAATGAAAAAGGTCACGCCACTTGGCAAGCCATCCATCGCATCCTCAAGGACTGACGATGGACTTCCCTGCCCCGCCCTCACCGGCGGGGCTTTTCTTTGAGCCAAAAAAATGCCTCCGGGAAGTCCCGGAGGCGTTCAATCAGCAGGAACTCGAAGCCTAGACTGGCTTGTCGACTTCCCGGAGCAGTTCTGCAGCATGGAGGTCGGACTCGGCCTGGTGCAGTTCCTTGCGTTCCTGGGTCAGCCGAGCCTCCAGGTTCTGAAGCATCCGACTCAGGGTGGAGACGGTCTTTTCCATCCCTCGAACCATCGCAGCATGGGCGCGCTGGCGCGAAAGCGCCCAGGCGTGGAGTGAGCCATCCAGATAGCGCTCGAACGCCGTGGGCGGCAGGTTCCAGTACGCGAGCAGAAACTTCAAGATTTCCTCGTTCACGGGCGCGGGCGCCTTGTTGGAGCGCGCCCGGTGTTGCCCGACCTCCCAGACGGGCTGTTTACCCTTCTTGCTGCGGTGCGGAACCAGCTCCACCGTGGACCATTGCGTCGGCTTGCGCGGATTGCGGATGCGGACAATGCGACAACGGCCCGTACGAACCGAATGCGCGTAGCCTCCGACACAATGCCCCATCTGGGCACCTTCGCGCGTCAGCTCCCCGGGCGTCAGCAACTCTTCGACGACGAACTCCTGCGCCCAGCGCGCCGGCAAGCCGGGCATGGGAAGAGGCGCTACGTCGAATGGCTTGCTTTGCCGCTCATGGTCCGACAGCAGCAACTGCCAGACCTTCTCGTCGGACTCGAGGTCCACGGCAGACGCCTGCGTTTCCAGCACGCCCCACGGGGCATCGCTGTCGACTTTGACGACTTCCGTGCAGAAGCGACGCACCAGCTTCTGCAGGCGCTGGATGGTGGCCCATTGCTGGGCAAGCGTCTGTCCCAGCAACAGCCCAGAGAACTCCGAGTGCTTTCGCAGGAACGACTCCACCTTGTCGCTGACAGCGGGCAAGGCCTGGCCCTCGACATACGAGGTTCCGAGCAGGTCCAGATGCTGAAACACATGGTCGCGGTTGACTTCGAGACCGAGATTTGCCGCCGCCACCTTCCGGTGGTCCCGCAGCACGTCGAGCTTCACGTAGACCTGGTCGCTCTTGCGCCGACAAGCCTCCTCGACAACCCGCCCGGCGAAGAACAGGCTGGCCTTTCCGAGTCGGTCGATGCGCGCCTGAAGCGCGGGGTCGACGTCCCCTCGCGGGGTGAGCGCCCAGAGCTTGGCCACCTGGTCGTTCGGATTGTTTGCGAGTTCTTCAGGACTCGTGTCGTTCCAAACCGCGCCCGCGCTCTTGCGACGAAAGTCCTTTTGCTCGAGGCTGAAGAACCCCTGCCATGCGCTGGAGTGAGCTTGCGCGAGCTCCAGGTGCTTGCTGCCGAACAGCAAGCTGATGTCCCGGTCTTTCAGCATCTGACGCACGTACTTGCTGCGGGCCACGCCTGCACAGGCTTGTGCCGCCTGCGACATGTCGGCATAGACGCCCGGAAGCTCTTGCGCTTTCTTCGCGAGTCGCAAGAACGTGTGGTAGGGCGTGTGCATCATGGCAATCCTCAGCTGCCGCGAGGCAAGGAACTGCTCGTAGTGCGAGTCCCAGTGAAGCAGCCCTGTCTCCAGGTCCAGCCCGACCCGGGTGCAGTTCAGGTCGAAACCTGAAATCACTTGAGCAACGGTCAGCTTGTGAGCAAACCGGCCCGAGGCCATGACGCAGTTGACATAGTTGAGCATACCCTGCCGCGACACCGAGGCGATGCCGTAGGTGTCGACGGTCTCGAGCAGCAGCGCCATGCCGCTGTAGGTTTGCCGATTGGACATCGACAGCTGTGAGCGCATGGCCGTGGCGTTGGCCTTCTCGTGAGGCCTGTAGGCTGCCGAGGGGCACTGCCGAAAGATGTCCAGGTCGTTGTAGACCCCGCCCCCGCCGCCCCACAGGTCGGTGATGGCAGAGTCGACGGCTTGTCCGGCCAAGACTCCTTTGCTGGGCAGCTCTCCGAATCGGGACAGGTGCCGTAAAACGTCTGCTCCCATTGTTGGGCGCAACGTGATGGACTGAGGCATGTATTCCTCCGTAAAGATGTTTCCTTACGGAGGTCTAGCGAACCCGGAACCGAATCTTCAGTAGTTGGACCCGTTGGCGAAAGCGTTGCGAGCTGCACTGCGCTGAGGCTTGCTCGCCTTCACCCGGCGGCGGCCCTGGTCCCCCAGGTCATCGCGCCGTGAGCGCTTT
>JACCDQ010779203.1_pt1 | contig 14374 bp, 12 predicted proteins | sample 7446031 | NCBI WGS metagenome assembly JACCDQ01 (sample SAMN15323442, study PRJNA562643) | freshwater metagenome | isolation source: river surface water | place: USA:Blue River Watershed | collected 2017-08-17 | reverse complement strand
TATTGTAAAAACAGGGAGAAAACATGACATTGCACATGCCGTTGAAGGGCCTGCCCGCCGATGCCCGACCGCGCGAAAAACTGCTGCAACGCGGGCCGGGTGCCTTGAGCGACGCCGAACTGCTGGCGCTGCTGCTGCGCACCGGCATCCAGGGCAAAAACGTGGTGCAGCTGGCACAAGAATTGGTGGACACATTCGGCGGCATAGCCGGCCTGCTGCACAGCGGTGCCGATGCCCTGAAAACCGTGAAGGGCCTGGGACCGGCCAAACAGTCCGAACTGATGGCGGTGGTGGAGCTGGCCCGCCGCGCCCTGGCACAAGAACTGAAAGCCCGTCCCTTGTTCGACAGCCCGCAAGCCGTGGGCCAGTACCTGCAGCTGCAACTGGGCCACAAACCGCACGAGGTGTTTGCGGTGATGTTTTTGGACAGCCAACACCGTTTGCTGGCACTGGAGGAAATGTTCAGGGGCACGTTGTCCCAAACCTCGGTTTACCCCCGGGAAGTGGTGCTGCGCGCCCTGCACCACCACGCCGCCGCCGTGGTGCTCGCGCACAACCACCCCAGTGGCACTGCCGAGCCGTCACGTGCCGACGAATCGCTCACCCAAACTTTGAAAGCCGCTTTGGCGTTGGTCGATGTGCGCGTGCTTGATCACCTGGTGGTGACGGCACACGGCTGGCGGTCCATGGCCGAAATGGGGCTGGTGTAGACCGGTGGTGCCAGAGGGTCAAGCAAGGTAGAGCGGGGTTCGCCCCAGTTTGAACACCGCCACCACCTGCACCAGATCGCTGGCCTGGCTCTTGAGGCTTGCGGCGGCAGCGGCCATTTGTTCCACCAGGGCAGCGTTTTGCTGGGTGGCCTGATCCATCTGGGTCACAGCTTCTCCCACTTGCGAGACACCGGCGCTTTGCTCCGCACTGGCCGCGTTGATTTCGCTCATGAGGTCGGTCACCCGCCGGATACTGTCAACCACCTCGCCCATGGTGGCACCGGCCTGGTTCACCTGGACCATGCCTTGTTCGACCGTTTCTACACTGGCCTGAATCAGGGTTCGGATTTCCCGGGCGGCCGATGCGGAGCGGCCGGCCAGACTGCGCACTTCACTGGCAACCACGGCAAACCCCCGGCCTTGTTCGCCGGCCCGCGCTGCCTCCACCGCCGCGTTGAGCGCCAGAATATTGGTCTGGAAGGCAATGCCATCGATAACGCCAATGATGTCTGCAATCTTGCGCGAAGCATCGCTGATGTTCCTCATGGTCAGCACCACACGTTCCATCACCTCTCCACCGGAAACCGCAACCGTGGAAGCACTCAAAGCCAGTTGATTGGCCTGACGGGCACTTTCGGCATTGTGTTGCACCTGGGAACTGAGCTCCTCCATGGAGGCAGCCGTTTGCTCCAGCGCGCTGGCCTGGCTTTCTGTGCGCCCCGACAGGTCCTGATTGCCTTGCGCGATTTCACTGCTGGCACTTTCCAAACCGTGTGCACTGTTTCGGACATCTGCAACCACCCGGCCAAGACTTGACTGCATGTCATGCAAAGCCTTGAGCATTTCTGCCATTTCGCTGTTTCCTTCATACGAAATGGGTTCGCTCATATCGCCGGTTGCCACACGCTTGGCAATTGAAACCGCCTGGTGTATGGGCTGCGTGATTCCCCGTATGAGGATCCAGGTGGTTGCAATCGTGGTCAAGATCACCAAAGCCACAACGGCACCAAATGTCTGGATACCGGTCTGGTACCGTGTATCTGCCTGTAAAAATTCATCGTGCGAATGGTCGATCTGGATTTGTTCCAGAATTATGATTTGCTTTCCAATCGCATTTGCCGCATCGCTTAAATCCACAGCCACCAGGCTGGTTCGCAACCGGTCTTTTGCAGCCAGGGCTTCCAGCAATTCCTTGAGCGCGGGCTCTGCCGATTGCGCTATTTTTGTGGCGGCCGCCAGCGCCTCGATATCTTTGGATTCTGTTGTGCTATCTGACAGCTCTTTCCAATGGCGCTGAATGGAAGTAGCTGCTTCAAGCACTTCTTTTCGGGTTTGCTCGGGATCCCCCCGGCCCAAGGCGATCTGGTTCGATTTAAAAACCATTCCTGTGTACAAATCGGCCAGGTTCTTGAGGTGCTCCAAAGGAACCAACCGCTGTTGATAAAGCATTTCAACGGCCCGGTTGGAATCCCTGGATATGTACGCGGCCAGCAAGGCAACTGCGGCCACAACCGCAATCATGGCGCTGCAACCAATGACCAAGATGGTTGAAATTTTCAAATGCCGCATTTTCATTTTGTTGCCTGTACTTTCGTCAATACCTCACCTACAGCCGCGTTTTGATTCATTTGCACACACAACCAATCCACCCACCCGATTTGGAAGAACCGGTCGGTCTGGCATTGCCCCATTTTGGGGCGCCCTGCTGTTAACGGGTGGCTCGCTCCGTGTCACAGTCGGATCGGAAAAGGCGCACAACTTTTTAAATCCAGCGCACCGCAGTGTACCCAAAATTCCTCTTAAAAAACACTTATTTAATTAGTAATAACACCTAAAATCGATCTTAATGATTATGAATTATCACTTTAATACCCTGAAAATCCAGGACTGCTTGGTCGGGTGCAGGGGTTTTTCAAGGTGGGACACAATCAAGCCCATGAAAGTGCATGCCTTGTCGGACCTCAAAGCCTTGCAAAAGGCGCTGGCGGCGCGCGCGGCCGAAGTGGCAAAACAAAAGGCCGCCGCAGAGGCCTTGCGCGCCGAGACGGAACGCCGCCTGCACCAGGACCGCTGGTTGTTTGAACGGGCGGTGGGCCCTGTGCAACGCCTGCCCCACCATGGGCGCCACATGGCGCCCAACCTGCCGCCGTTGCCGGTGCCGCAACAACGCCAACGCGACGAGCAAGCCGTGATGCTCGAAGCCTTGAGTGACGAATTCGATGCCGAAACGCTGCTGTTCACCGATGAACACCTGAGCTTTCGTCGTCCGGGCGTGGGACCGGAAGTGGTACGCAAACTGCGCCAAGGCGACTGGAGCATTCAGGCACAGCTGGACTTGCACGGACTGCGCACCGATGAAGCCCGCCACACCTTGTCCACCTTTGTGCGCGAAGCCCACCGCCATGGCCTGCGCTGTGTGCGGGTGGTGCACGGCAAGGGCTTGGGCTCGCCGGGCAAAACCCCGGTGCTCAAAGGACGGGTACACAGCTGGCTGGTACAAAAAAATGAAGTCATGGCTTTTGTACAAGCCCGCCCAGCCGAGGGCGGCGCGGGCGCCTTGGTCGTTCTGCTGCGCCCTTGGGCCCGACTGCTTTGAACCCAGAAATCCAGGTTTTCTGTGCAATAATCCGCGTCCCGGGTTCTTAGCTCAGTTGGTAGAGCAGCGGACTCTTAATCCGTAGGTCGAGTGTTCGAGTCACTCAGGACCCACCAGAAATGCACCGGCAAAACAAGCACTTAGCGCAGAAATGCCTAAGTGCTTTTTTCATGCTTCTCCTGTTTGTCTGAAGCATGCCGGGCCCCTGCTTGCCCCCCAGCATACCCAGAGCTCATTCACTCACTGCCCGAGTTGTCGATAGCCTGTGCCTGACCTCCCCCCGCCACCGAGTACTTCATGGACACCTTGCGCGTGGCCTGGAACTGCTCTATCGTTTCACCTCGAAATGCGGCGTACACCTCCGGGTTGGACACACCCAGCACGGCCGCCATCTTCTCCAGCACAAAGAAGATCACGCCCCGGCGAATCATCTCGATCCACTTTCTGTTGCGGATCAGGTCTTTCTCTTCTTCGGTGAGGCCATGTTCTGTGGCCAGCGCCTCGAAATCATTGACAAAGCGGGCGCGGTGCTCGGGCTGGATCAGATCGTGCAGGAACGCATTGATGCGCAGGTTGGCGTGGCTGCGCGCGTGTGTGAAGGGGTAGGTGCCTGTGAGTGCCCCCGCGCCCTCGAGTTCGTGGCCCATGTGACGCCGGTGCGCTTCCAGCACCAGCGGGTCCGGTGTGCTGCCCAGATCTTCAAACACCAACGTGGCAATGTTGGTCATCGAAGGCGCATAGGTCTGCTTGTGCACCCGCCTCACTTGGTCTGAGAGCGCACCGCGCATGATCAGCCACATGATGACCTCGGCCCCTTCCATGCCGCCTTTGACCACGTAGTCGGCAATGCGCATGTTGACCAATTGCTCGGGTGCGTTCTCCAGCAGGTCCAGGAACTCGGCGTCCCAGGCTTCGTTGAGAAAGCCCGCACGCTCGCCATGCACTTGGTGCGACAGGCCCCCCGTGGCCATGATGGCCACGTTGAGGTCTTCGGGGTAGCTTTCGATGGCACGGCGCAGGGCTTGACCCAGCTTCCACATGCGTTTGGCACTGGGCACGGGCAGTTGCAGCACGCCCACCTGCAGCGGCACCACCTGGCCCGGCCAGGGGCCGTTTTCATCACCCAGCATGGACAGGGGGGACAGAAAGCCGTGGTCCACCGGCTTGCCCTGGAAAAAAGACAGGTCAAATTCGTCGGCCACCAGCGATGTGGCGATGTGCTGCGACAGGCCCAGATGACCGATGGCCGGGGCCACATCGCGCGGACCGCCGCCTTCATCTGCGGCGACGTACCGATCGTCGATGCCCAAGGCAAAGGCCGAGTAGTGGTCAAAGAAGAAGGAGGTGATGTGGTCGTTGTAGATCATGAAGATCACATCGACCTTCTTCTCGTGCACCCAGCCACGGATGGCGTCAAAACCATCGAAGATGGGCTTCCAGGCCGGGTCCTGGTGCTTGCCGGTGTCTTTGGCAAAACCAATGGTGGGGGAGTGCGAGGCGCCTATGCCGCCAACGATGCGTGCCATGAATGCGTCCTTTCTGAATCAGTCGAGAGCAGCTTTGGTTTTCTGGATGACCGCAGCCTGTTTGGCCGATTCGGCCTGAATGTACTGATTGAATTGGTCTCTGCTGGGCGTAAAGGGCTCGTAACCAAACGACAAAAATTTCTCGCGCACCTCCGGTTCGGCCAAGGCCTTGGCAATGTCGGCGTTGATCTTGTCGGCCACGGCCTTGGGCAGGCCTTTGGGCGCGGCGATCGCGGTCCAGCCACTCACTTCAAAATCCTTCGGGCCACCGGCCTCGGCCACGGTGGGCACGTCTTTGTAGGCGGGCAGGCGCTTGGGTGCGGCAATTGCCAGAAACTTCAGCTTGCCCGCGCGGTACAGCGGACCGGCGGTGGCACTGGTGCCCATGGCAAATGCCAATTCGCCCGTGGACACGCCGGTGTAGAGCTGTGTGGTTTCCTTGTAGATCACATGCTGCATTTCGGTGCCAGTCACGGTCTCAAACAAAGCAGAGCCCAGGTGCACCGGGTTGCCAATCGACCAGGAACCGTAGTTGAGCTTGCCCGGGTTGGCCTTGGCATCGGCCACGATGTCGGCCACGTTCCTGTACTTGCTGTCGGTGGCTGCGGTGAAAAAGAAAAAGGTTTTGAACAGAGGCAGCAGCACGTCGAAGTCGGCCTTGGTGTCGTAAGGCAACTTTTTGAACAAGTGCGGGTAGGCCGTCAAATGCACGTTGTCGAGCTGGATCAGGTCGGTGCCGTCGGTGGCGCCGCGTTTGAAAGCGTCGATGGCGATAAAGCCATTGCCACCCGGGCGGTTTTCCACAGTCACCGGCTGCCCCCAGGTTTTGGAGAGCTTGTCGGCCACCAAACGGGCCACACCTTCGGGGCCGCTGCCCACCGGGAAGGGTGTGATGATGCGCACTGCTTTGGTTGGGAAGGTCTGGGCTTGGGCTGTCAGGGTCAGGCCAAAAGCCAGGGCGATGAGGCATTTCTTGAACATGTGGGTCTCCGGTTCTTGCGTAAGGTCAATTCGCCCCGGGGCGAATGGGGAGTGATTGTGCGAACGCATTACGGTGCTGCAAAGATGCTGCGTTCCAGAACGCGATAACATGGAGTTATCGCAAAAGCCTGTCCGACCCATGAAACTGTCTGCATTACAGGCCCTGGTGGCTGCCGTCGAAGAAGGGAGCCTGCGTGCAGCAGCGCGCCGGATTGGGGTGTCGCAACCTGCCATTACAAAGCTCGTACGAGAACTGGAAATCGAACTGGCCGCGCCCTTGTTGAAACGGGATTCACAGGGCGTGCGCCCTACTTCTCAGGGGCAAGTGATGTTCGAGCATGCGAAAAAGGTTGCACGCGAACTTGCTACAGCCACCGACCAAATCCAGCAGTTGAGTGGGCAGATGCGGGGTGAGCTGAAGATTGCGGCTGTCCCCGTGGCCATGATGCTGATTATTCCGGAGACGCTGCGCACATACAGCCGGGCATTTCCAGACATTCGGCTGCGAGTCAGCGAAGAAATGTTTGTAGATCAGCTCCAAAAGCTGCGAACAGGTGACGTCGACTTGGTGGTGGGCGGTATTCCAGAAGGGCTGGTACCAGGTGAATTCATCACAGAATCCTTGATGGAAACACGGATGGTGGTGGTCGCCAGGCAAGGCAGCCGCCACGCGCGTGCCAAAAAATTGGCTGAATTGACAAACGAATCCTGGATCTATACAGGGAACTCACAACAATCGGGTTATGCTTCTCGATTGTTCGAGGCACATGGGTTGCCCTCGCCCCCGGCAGGGGCCGTAGTGAACTCCACCCTGGCACTGCTTGCGCTTCTGGGATCAGCCGACCTTCTGGGCCTGATGCCAGAGCAAATCATTTCCCATCCATTGGGACACGGCATCGTCCGCGTCCCGGTGGAAGAGTCTGGTCTTCCTCTCACCGTGGGCATCATTATCCGAAGCAGTTCGGTCGTATCTCCCGCCATTCGCCATTTCATCTCGCATCTTCACAGAGCAGCGCATCAACTGAAAACGTCTATTCAATAGCACGATTCTGAACCGCCAACGCCACACCTGCGGTGGCCAACACCGCGATAGAGAGCGAGCCAACCATGGCCGGCTTGCCGAGCGTCAGCCATCCACGGGGTTCAAGGGCGTTTCCAGCAGCAACTGGTAAAACGCCAGATCCAGCCACCGACCAAACTTAAAGCCCACTTGAGGCAAGGTACCCACGTGCTTGAACCCCAGGCGCTGGTGCAGGGCAATGCTGCCTGCATTGCTGGCGTCGATCCCGCCAATCAAGGCATGCACTTCGCGTTGGCGGGCTGCGGCAATCAGGGCTTGCATCACCTGGATGCCCAGCCCCTTGCCCCGGTGGTCTTTGTGAACATACACCGAATGCTCCACCGAGTACTTGTAGGCGGGCCACGCCCGGAACGTTCCGTAACTGCCAAACGCCAACAGCGTGCCCGCGCTGTCCTCGATACCTATGACTGGAAAGTTGCCTTTGTCTTTGTTGCCAAACCATGCCTCCATACTGGCCAGCGGACGGGGCTGGTAGTCGTACAAGGCCGTCGAGGTCTGGATGGCCTCATTGAAGATATCCAAAATGGCTTGTGCGTGGGCGCCGTGGGTGCACTGAACGAAGTGGTGCGGGGTCATGCGAATCTCCGGTGTTGGTCGGTGGCGATCAAGGCCAGCAGGTAGCGCGCCGGCCCGGGGTTGGGGTTGTGGAAGGTGGTTCGGTCACCCAAGGCCATGGCCAAACAATCCCCCGTCGAGAGGTGCCAGGTCTGGTTGTTCAAACTCACGTTCATGCCACCGGCCAACACCCAAAGTTGCTGTTGGATGTTTGCCTTGCGCACCGGGTTGTCGAAGACCACGGTTTCGCCCGGCGGAAAGATCACCTCAACCAACTCCATCGGCGACTCGATCCCAGCTGGCGACAGGTGCCTGCGCACGTAGCCCGAGGCCGGATCGGTCCAGACGGGTTGGTCCCCCAAACGGGCCAGGGGTTCTGGCGCAACGATTCCCCCCCCACCGGCAAAGAGTGTGGGCAGCGATATGCCAAAGGCATCGGCCAGTTTGTTGAGCACCGCTGCGGTGGGGCTGGTTTCCTGCCGTTCGATCAGCGAAATCATGGAGCGGCTCACGCCGCTGAGTTCCGCCAGTTGCCCCAGCGTCAACCCACGGGCTTTGCGCAGGTCATGGACGCGGTGGGCGAGAAAGGTGTCGATTTCCATTTTTCTAGTTTAATGGAATTTAATCCATCAAACAAGAAAAATCACAAACTCAAACCGGCGTGTTGCGCATCCAGTCGGCGGTCTGAAAAAAGCTTTGCTGCAAGCGGACCCGCAACGCTTCGGGGACCCGGGTATCGGCCATGGCTTGGTCCATGCAGGCCAACCACTGGTCACGCTCTTGCACGCCGATCTTGAACGGCATGTGCCGCATTTTCAGGCGCGGGTGACCAAAACGCTGGACAAAGTGATCGGGCCCGCCCAGCCAGCCACACAAAAACCAGAACAATTTCTGGCGGGCGCTGTCCAAGGTGCTGCCATGGCTGGCGCGCAGTTCGCGGTAGGCCGGCTCCAGGTCCATGAGGTCATAAAACCGTGTGACCAAGGCCTGCACGGCAGCTTCGCCACCGATCCACTCAAACGGCGTGGCAGGTGGGTTTTGAACATTTTCGGGGCTTGCTTCGGGTGTCGACATGGCAATCAATCGGTGGCTTGGCGCAGCGTTTGTACCACGGGCGTGCGCAACACACTGCGCAGCCCCCACCACCCTGCCGCCAATGCCAACAGCCCTCCAGCCAACGCACCGATCACCAACACCCAAGGCGATGCCGCCCAGGTGAACTCGAACACAAAACGGGCCAACGCCCAACCCACCCCCACCGCGACCGCAGAAGCCAACAGGCCCGCCAGCAACCCCACCCCCATCAGTTCGGCGCGTTGCACTTGGCGCAACAAACGGGACTGTGCACCCACGGCCCGCAAAATCGCGAATTCGCGTTCACGTTCGCCACGTGTGGCCGTGACCGCCGCGAACAACACCACCAGACCCGCCGCCAGGGTGAAGCCAAACAGAAATTCCACGGCCCGGATCACTTGCCCCAGCACCTGCTGCACTTGGGCCAGGGTGCTGCTCATGTCAACGTTGGTGATGTTGGGGTAGGCCCGCACCAAGGCGTTGTCGAACCCGCGGACTTCGGGGGCCTTGAACGCACTGATGAACGTGACCGGCACGTCGTCCACGTGGGACACCGGAAAAATGGCGAAGAAGTTGACCCTCATATTGCCCCAGTCCACCTTGCGCAGGCTGGTGATGGTGCTGACCTTCTGCACCCCCGCCATGTCAAAAGTAAGCGTGTCGCCCAACTTCAGGCCCAGGGTTTTGGCCAGGCCTTCCTCAATGCTGATGCCATCGGCTTGGTCGTTCACCCATTGGCCCGAAACCACGGGGTTGTGTTCGGGCACCACGGCGGTGTGTGACAGGTTGAATTCGCGCCGCACCAGACCTTGTGCCCGTTCGTCCGGATAGTCGTCGGGGCTGATTTCGCGGCCGTTGATGGCGACCAGGCGCCCGCGGATCATGGGGTACCAGTCGTAACGCGGCACGCCACTTTGGCGCAGGGTAGTCTGGAACGGTTCGGCCTGCTCGGGCTGGATGTTGATGATGAAGCGGTTCGGCGCATCGGGCGGGGTGGCGGCCTGCCAACTGCTGATGAGGTCGGTGCGCAACAGGACAAGCAGCACCAACGCCAGCAACCCCAACGCCAGGGAGCTGACCTGCAACACCGCATAAGCGGGGCGAGCGCACAACTGGCGGGTGGCCAAACGCAACCAGGGCGGAGCCGTGGCTTCGTTGACACTGGCGCGCAGCAAACGCACGGCGGCGTAACTGGCCAACGCGAAGGCAGCGGCGGCCCCGGCGAAGCCGCCCACGGCGATCAGGCCCAGTTTCCAATCGCGGCTGGCACCCAGCAGCAAAGCCGCAAAACCCGCCACGCCCACACCCAACGCCAGCAAGGTGGTGGGTTTGAGGTTGCCCACCTCGCGCCGGATCACGCGCAAGGGGGGCACCTGGGCCAGTTGCAACACCGGAGGCAGACCGAAGGCCAGCATCAGTGTCAACCCCACCCCCAGACCGAACAATGCCGGCCAAACGCCGGCCGGTGGCATGGGGGTTTTGACCAAATCGGCCAACCACCAAACAAACCCCAAGTGCACCAGATAACCCAGCAACACACCCACCCCTGCTGCCAGCGCGCCCGCCAGCACAAAAGCCCAAGTGTAGGCTCGGGCCATGGTGCCTTGCGAAAGGCCCAGCACCCGCAACATGGCGCATTCGTCCAGGTGGCGTGCGGCGTACACGCGGGCCGAAATCCCCACCGCCACCGCGCTGAGCAAGGCGGCCAGCAAGGCCACCAGGTTCAAGAATTTCTCGGCACGGCCCAGGGTTTGCTGCATCTCGGGGCGTCCGCCTTCCAGGGTATCGATGCGCATGCCGCGTGCGTCTTCCTTTTTCAGCTCGGCGTCGGCCCACTGGTTGAAGCGGGTCACCGCCCCATCGGCACCTGCCACGGCCAGACGGTAGCTCAACCGGCTGGCCGGTTGCACCAGTCCGGTGGCGGGCACATCCTGCCAATTCATCATCACACGCGGGGCAAAACTCATGAAGCCCGCCCCCCGGTCTGGCTCCTGCACGATCACCCGGTCGATGCGCAGCACGGCATCGCCCAACAGCAACGGGGCACCCGGCTTGAGGTCCAGCGCCACCAGCAAGGGGCCATCCACCCACACCGTTCCGGGGGCCGGAATGGCGCGTGTGGCTTCGCCAGCCAATTCGCCGATTGGCACATCGTCCGACCAGGTTTGGGCCACGCGCAGACTGCCGCGCAGGGGATAGCCCTCGCCCACCGCCTTGAGCGATACCAGGCGGGCAGCCCCTCCGTCGTGGTCGGAAGCGCGGGCCATGGTGGGAAAGCTCAACTGCAAACTGGTGTGCAAACCCAGGGCTTGGGCCTGCTTGGCAAACCGTGGCGGGGGCGCCTGGTCGCTGCGCAACACCGAGTCGCCCCCGATCAGGGCGCGAGCGTCGCGGGCAAGACCGTTTTGCAGGCGGTCGGCAAAAAAACCCACTGCGGTGAGAGCGGCCACGGCCAGCGCAATGGCCAGCACCAGCACGTGCAGTTCACCCGCGCGCCAGTCGCGCCACAGCGAACGCCAACCCAAAGCCCAAAAAGACGGATGTTGCAAGCCCATGCCGCAACCATACCCGAAACGACAACGCCCAAAAGCGATCAGGGACAAACCGGGGCAGGAGGCCGGGTGAGCGCCACATCCCACAACAAACGCTGCGGGTGGGTGTAACAAAGGAAACGCTGGTGTGTGGCCCGGCCGATGGCGCACAGACCCACGCGCTCGGCCACCTCCAGCCCCATTTGTGTGGTGCCGCTGCGCGACACCACCACGGACACCCCCATCTGTGCTGACTTGATGACCATTTCACTGGTCAGACGACCGGTGGTGTAAAACACCTTGTCAGCCCCCTGCATGTCGGCCGGATCTTGCAGCCACATCCAGCCGGCAATCGTGTCCACCGCGTTGTGGCGGCCCACGTCTTCGACAAACAGCGACAAATCACCACCACAAAACAACGCACAACCGTGTACCGAACCCGCCGCTTTGTAAACCGAATCCTGCAGTCGGATCTGGTTGACGATCTGGTAGAGCACCGATTGCCGCAACGGGGCCTGATCGGGCAGGTGAATCCGGTCAAGGTGGTCGAGCAAGCTACCGAACACGCTGCCCTGACCGCACCCGGTGGTAACCACACGTTGGGCGGTCCGCTCTTCGATGGCATGGATGCCGTGGCGTGTTTTCACGGCCGCGGCACCCACGTCCCAGTCGACGGTGATGGATTCGATGTCATGCACCGAATCGACCAGGCGCTGGTTGCGCAAATACCCCAGCACCAGCCACTCGGGATGGGCGCCCAGGGTCATCAGCGTGACCAGTTCACGCTTGTCCACGTAGATGGTGAGGTCGCGTTCGGCCGGGATGGCGATGGGCTTGCGCTCGCCAAATTCGTTCAACACGGTGACCGGCCGCGTCAAGGGCGCCCGGGCTTGGGTCAACAGGGGCAAAATTTGCTCGCAAAAAAATGCCCCCAGCCTGGGGAGCTGGGGGCTATTGTAGGCATTGCAGATGCACCCATGCCATCCACGGTCAATAGGTTTCCAGGTGCAGGCGCCCTTCACGCTTGAGGGCCGCGCCCACGGTGTCCCAATTCAGACCAGCGGCCTGGGCCACGTCGCGCAAGGCCAGCACCACGCCCTCTTCCATGGCCTTGAGCCCACACACATAGAAGCAGGCGTTCGGGTCTTGCAACAACGGCACCAGGTCGGCCGCGCGTTCGCGCAAGGCGTCTTGCACGTAACGCTTGGGTTGACCGGGTGTGCGGCTGAAAGTGAGGTTGATGTCGATGAAATCCTTGGGCAGGTTCTGCAAGGGGCCGAAATAGGGCAGCTCCTCTTGCGTGCGGGCGCCGAAGAACAGCATGAGTTTGCCGCCTTCAAATTTGCCGCTGGCGCGTTGGCGGCGGCGCCATTCGGTCATGGCACGCATGGGAGCGCTGCCGGTGCCGGTGCAAATCATCACGATGCTAGAACGTGGGTGGTTGGGCATCAGGAAGCTGGCACCGAAGGGGCCGATCACCTCCACCTTGTCGCCCACCTGCAGGTCACACATGAAGTTGGACCCCACGCCCCGCACAGGATGGCCCTGGTGGTCCTGCAGCACGCGTTTGACCGTGAGCGACAGGTTGTTGTAGCCCGGGCGTTCGCCGTTGCGCGGGCTGGCAATCGAATACTGGCGCGCATGGTGCGGTTTGCCACGTTCGTCCAACCCGGGCGGCACAATGCCAATCGACTGCCCTTCCAGCACCGGAAAGGGCATCTGCCCAAAGTCCAGCACGATGTGGTGGGTGTCGTAGTCGCCCCCGGCGGTTTTGCCCACCTCGGTCACGCGCACGTTGCCCGTAACGGTGGCGGTGATGGTTTTCTCGGCCGCTTTGGGGCCGTACAAGTTGGTGTAGGCATGCGCGGCCGACCAGGGGGGCACCGTTGCGCCGTACTGCGCGGAATTGAAAACATTCGGCTGGTCGTCGGGCGCCTCAACCAACGCAACCCCGTCGGCCGTTTCGACCGCCTCGGCAGCCGTGGCCTCGCCCGCCAGCGCAGCCATTTCTGTGGCGGACAATTCGGCGGGCAATTCGTCCCAACCCAGTTGCTCGGCCAAGGTGTAGGCCTTGGCGCGTGGCATTTTCCGGTAGTTGTCGATTGAGCCCGTGGGGCATGGCGAAATGCAATCGTTGCACCAATTGCACTTCTCGGCATCCACCACGTAGTTGCGCGAATCGTGGGTGATGGCCCCCACCGGGCAAATCGACTCGCAGGTGTTGCAACGGATGCAAATCTCGGGATCGATCAGGTGCTGTTTGATCACAGTGACGGCCATGTCCATGACGGGCTCTCAACAATCAGTTAAAGCGAACGTAGTCGAAGTCTACCGGCTGGCGGTTGATGCCCATGACCGGAGGTGCGATCCAGTTGGCAAACTTGCCGGGCTCGACCACACGGCCCATCAGGCTGCCCACGTAGGCGCGGTCCTGGTCGGAAGGCAACCACTCGCCCACTTTGGCCTGCCATTCGGCGTCGCTCACCACGCGCCCGTCCGGGCTCACCTTGACGCCAGCCAGGCTGCCAATGTTGCGGTGGAAGGCCTTGTGCGGAACGGTCAGCTTGAAAGGCACACCCGCCTTTTCGATGATGCGGTTCCAGCGTTCCACACCACCCTTGGAATCGGTGATGTAGTCGTCGCGCAGCACCTCGTTCAAAGCGTTGAGCATGGGCACCTCTTTTTCCAGCAGCTTGCCGTCTTCCACGGCCAGGATTTTGTAGCTGTTGCCTTTGAGCACGTGGTCGTCGGTGCGCTTGCCCTCTTCGTAGCGGCCCTTCAAGCCGGAACTGTAAAAGGTGGCGGCGTTGCTCGACTGGTCGGCGCCGAACAGGTCGATCGTCACCGAGAAGTGGAAGTTGATATAGCGCTGGATGGTCGGCAGGTCGATCACGCCGGCGGCGCGCAGCTTGGCCACATCGTCGGTCTTCAGCTCGTTCATCGCGTTGACGGTGCGCTGGATCACGCGGCCCACACCCGATTCGCCCACGAACATGTGGTGCGCCTCTTCGGTCAGCATGAACTTGGTGGTGCGGGCCAGCGGGTCGAAGGCGGATTCGGCCAGCGCGCACAATTGGAATTTGCCGTCGCGGTCGGTGAAGTAGGTGAACATGAAGAAGCTCAGCCAGTCGGGCGTCTTCTCGTTGAAGGCCTCCAGAATGCGCGGGTTGTCGGCGTTGCCGCTGTTGCGCTCCAGCAGGGCTTCGGCTTCTTCGCGGCCGTCGCGGCCGAAGTACTTGTGCAGCAGGTAGACCATGGCCCACAGGTGACGGCCTTCTTCCACGTTCACTTGGAACAGGTTGCGCAGGTCGTACTGGCTG
>JACCDQ010265697.1_pt1 | contig 14381 bp, 10 predicted proteins | sample 7446031 | NCBI WGS metagenome assembly JACCDQ01 (sample SAMN15323442, study PRJNA562643) | freshwater metagenome | isolation source: river surface water | place: USA:Blue River Watershed | collected 2017-08-17 | reverse complement strand
GAAAAAAGAGCGGGGGAATCAGCGCGACTGCGCCAAAATTGAAAAAAATGAAAAACAGCAAGCCGAGATGCGCGAGTGTGTACACGACCATTTTGTTGCGTAAAGAAAACCAAAGTCGCTTTGTGATTCGCATCCGTTGGGTTTCAATCTGCCAGGCTTGTATATAACTGCCGATTTGAGAGCGAAACCAAAAAACGAAGAGCCATTCGTTGCGACGCGCACTTGCCGGATCTTTGGGCGTTCCTACGTTGGTATGATGTCCGCGGTTGTGATAAGGCAAAAAAACAAAGAGCGGTAAAAAAGTCAGTATGCCTCTGACTTCAAAGGCATATGCCACTGTAATGGGAAGTAAAAAGATCAAAAAGTACTTCAATCTTCTCATTGGCGCTTAGTCTTTTTGCAATAAAATTGTTTGTGGCCCCTTAAGAAGTTCCATAGTGAGCCAATAAAAGCCTTTTTCAAGTTGTGGAAGACCTACATGGAGTTCATTTGTAAAAGACCAACTCAACTGAAATTCTTGTCCGAGCGCATTGAGTAGTTTTACTTGCGTCGGTTTTTCTGAGAGCTTGACATTTACAAAAGAAGTAAATGGATTGGGCCCATATTGAAACTGAGCTTGCTGGGCTGTAATTAAATGAGCAGCTGGATTGACACGGGTGGGGAAGGCCTCAAAACAATCGCTATCAATGCGGAATAAATCAAGATAGCTTCCATTTGGGACGACTAGTGAAGATACAATTGAACCATCTTGAAGGGAGAGTCCGAGGAGTTCGACTCCCAAATTTGACATGGTTTCAAAATAGTAGATGCCATTGATGGGGTCAATGGTGGCCGGATTCATGATGTAATTGGGCAAATTAAGTTGGGTAGGTAAGGGGCTTACCACGCCGGTAGACGCGTTGATTTTGCCCAAAGATTTAACGCCATTTTCCATGATGAGACCATACATAGTGGTGTCGCCACAATTGTAGGCAAAGTTATCAAAACTGTTGCCGCCACTAGGGATCGTAATGAGGGGTTGTGAATAAATACTTCCGTTGTACAAATCAATTCCTTTGAGTTTGCCCTCTGAAATAAAATAATAGACCATTAAATGAGGATCGATTGCCGAACCCGCCATTGTGTAATTACTTGTAACAGAACTCGGAGAAATCAGGCTAACAAGACCTGTGCTCAGATCGCAGCTGGCTAGGCGCATATCGCCTGAATATTGACCTGTATTCGGGTTGTAGTTCACTTGAGAATAGAGTCCGTACATGACGGAATCTGCTGTATTGAAGCGAAAATTATTGAAGTCGCCTGTTGAACTTGGTAAATTGACGGTAACATCAGAAAGGAGTGCCCCATTTTGTACAGATAATGAAAGCCATGAATCTTCATCTTGATAGGTAAAGCTCATGTTGTAAGGATCTAGTGAAACGCCAGTAAGGTTGATGCTTGTGCTCAAGACCTGTGAACCAATTGGTGTAATTGTACTTGTTGCGGGGTTGATTTCAACTAAGGACACACTTGCTGGATTCATTTGCCGATACAGGCCATACATTGTATTGCCTATTTGTGCTTGAAGGTGAGTGAAAGCAAAAAAGAGCGTGAGCAACGCGCAAGTTAATTTAGTCATGTAGTGGAGTTGAGCTGTTTTTTTTATTGTGGAATTAACTTCCGCAGTATAAACAACCGTCGTCGTCATCTTGTTCGGGCGCATGCTCAATTGCAGGATTGAGTTGCTTTTTAAGCTCGTAAATTTTTTGTTGGGTTTCGATATCCGAAAATAAGTCGCCGGTGAGTTGCGCCTTCATTGCAGTTATTTGTTGTTCGATTGTTTCCATGTTTCGAAGATAAATAAAATAAGTTTTTGCCCGACATGTCCTTGTTTGATGAGCATCCCGTCAAATAATTGTACCTTTGCACTTTAATAGAGCTATGGCGCATAAATCGGGTTTTGTAAATATTGTAGGTTCTCCGAACGTAGGAAAATCCACACTCATGAACCAATTAGTCGGTGAAAAGCTCTCTATCGTGAGTTCCAAAGCGCAAACTACTCGTCACCGCATTTTAGGAATCGTCAACGAAGAAGACTATCAAATTGTCTTTTCCGACACTCCTGGCGTGGTCAATGCTGCCTACAAACTTCACGAGAACATGATGGAGTACGTGAATGCATCCATTTCAGATGCCGATGTACTCATTTTCATGACCGACACCCAAGAAAATGAAATGAATCACAAAGAGACACTCGAGCGCATTCAACGGCTCAAAGTGCCTGTGCTTTGTCTGATCAATAAAATTGACACCTCGGACCAAACAAAAGTCATGGAGCGTGTGGTTTATTGGCAAGAAAAACTTCCAAAAGCCAAAGTTTACGCCGTGTCAGCCTTACATAAATTCAATATTGAGGCCGTTTGGGAAGAAATCCTTGCCCTCATTCCCGAGAGTCCGCCTTACTACGATAAAGAAGAAATCTCTGACCGCCCCATGCGTTTCTTTATTTCAGAAATCATCCGCGAAAAGATTTTCATTCACTGTCAAAAAGAAATTCCATACAGTACGCAAGTAGAAGTAGAGGAGTACAAAGAAGAAATCGGCCTGACCCGCATCAGAGCTAATATTATCGTCGAGCGCGATTCCCAACGCGGTATTATTATTGGCCGTGGCGGAGAAATGCTCAAGCGTATTGGAAAGGCGGCACGCCTAGACATGGAAAAATTCCTAGAAACAAAAGTATTCCTCGAGAATTATGTCAAAGTTGACAAAGATTGGCGCCATTCAGATGCCAAACTCAAGAAATACGGATATTAAGCACAACAATCATGAGTAATATAGTTGCCATTGTCGGACGTCCAAACGTCGGAAAATCTACCTTGTTTAATCGCCTCACCGAATCTCGTGACGCCATCGTCAAAGAAGTGAGCGGTGTAACCCGAGACCGCCTTTATGGAAAGGGAGAATGGAACGGTTATCAATTTTCTGTAATCGACACCGGAGGTTATGCCACCACCAAAGAAGATATCTTTGAAGGTGAAATCCGCAAGCAAGTTCAAATTGCAATAGAAGAAGCTACGGTCATTGTCTTTATGGTAGACGTCATGACCGGAATTGGAGAAATGGACCAAACCGTTGCCCAATTGTTGCGCAAAAGCAAAAAACCAGTCCTCATTGCCGCCAATAAAGTAGACAACACCGATCGCGTTGGCTTGTCTTCTGAATTTTACGCTTTTGGATTAGGTGAAGTTTTTGATTTAAGTGCGGCCAACGGCAGTGGAACCGGAGAAATCCTCGACGAGCTCGTTAAGTACTTCAACAAAGAAGACGAGTCTGTTCGCGAAGAAGACAGCCTACCGCGCATCGCCATTGTAGGTCGTCCGAATGTGGGTAAATCTTCTATGGTCAATGCGCTCACGGGGCAAGAACGCAACATCGTCACGGACATTTCCGGCACCACCCGAGATTCCATTCACACCCGCTACAAAGCATTTGGCTTCGATTTCTTACTCATCGACACCGCTGGTATCCGCAAAAAATCTAAAGTCACCGAAGACATCGAGTACTATTCTGTTTTGCGTTCAGTGCGCACCATCGAGAACGCCGATGTCTGTATGTTCATGATCGACGCCGCCGAAGGCATTCAAAAACAAGATTTGAGTATTTTTTACATGTGTGAAAAAAACTCAAAAGGGGTTGTGGTTTTGGTTAATAAGTGGGACCTCATCGAAAAGGATCAAAATACGATGGTAAAGTTTGAAGCCAATTTGCGCGAGCAATTAGCGCCTTTTAACGACGTACCCATCATCTTTACTTCAGCAATTGAAAAGCAGCGCATCCACAAAGCGCTCGAAACAGCTATGCAAGTATTTGAAAACAGAACCCGTAAAATTCCAACCCACGAACTCAATGAAGTCATGCTCGAGGTCATTGCCCAAACGCCACCTCCTGCCATGAAGGGTAAATATATTCGCATCAAGTTCGTTCAGCAACTACCCACGCACTCCCCGAGTTTTGCTTTTTTCTGTAATCTGCCACAATACCTTACAGATGCCTACAAACGCTTTTTAGAAAACCGCTTGCGCGAACATTTCAATTTTGAAGGGGTTCCTGTCCGTATTTTCTTCCGTAAGAAATAACAGTAAACACCGCGTATGGTGCAACAAAAAAGGCGAGCTATTGCTCGCCTTTTTTGTTGATAAGAGTTCGGAATTATCTGATTAGATTCAGGTTTCCGGTGACAATCTTGCGATAGTCATTTTCTTTGGTTTCAAATTGTAATTTCCAAGTATACATACCTGCAGGAACTTTCATGCCTTCCAATCCATAGGTGCCATCCCAAGCTTGGGTTGCATCATTTGTTTCCCAAATGACCTCACCCCAACGGTTGTAAACTGCTAAATGGAAGGCGTGAGGGTCAAAGCCGGTCGTGAAAATTGCTTGCCAAGTTTGGTTGTGCTCGTCTTCATCTGGTGTGAAGGTATTTGGTACGTAATAAATTGGTTCTGCAATTACGGGTAAATTGAGTTGGTATTCGTCTGAGCAACCAAGTGAAGTGTAGGCGGTCAAGGTGACAAGTAAATTTTCTGATACACCCACATACATGTGGTTCGGATTTTCTTCGGTGCTCGTGGTATTGTCATCGAAGTCCCAAACATACGTAAGTGCACCAACTGAGTTGTTGACAAACTGAATTGGCATGGTGCTTTCTGTTAGTGCGCCAGGAAGCGCTGCAAAAGATGCTTCAGGGTAGCTCTCCATATAGATGTAGTCGTTGTAGGTTGTAGTTTCTATACAGCCCAATAAGTTGTATTCTAAAGTAATGTCGTGGTAACCACTTGCATCAAAGGTATAGGAGAAATTGCTTCCTTGACCAATTTGAGTGCCGCCCCAATACCAAGTGTAAACTGCTCCTTGAACCGCTCCGATGGTAGATAGGTTTACGAGAAGTGGATTACAGCCCGATAAGGTATCGGCAATAAATACTGGTGGAACAGCAGGCACGATGGTGATGGTCATGTCTACGGTATCACCGCATTGTCCTGGATCTGGGAAGAATGTATGGGTAAAGATGCCAGGGATAGAAGTGTCGATGTTTGGTGGTGTCCAGGCACCGGTGATGCCAGGTACGTTGTTAGACGTAGTTGGGAAGATTGGATTGGCATCGTCTTGACACAACTGTGGAATTTGCGTGAACTGCGGCACAATAAGTGGATCTACCGTAATGGGGAAGCTGAGGGTAGAAGCACATTGGTTCGGATCTGGTGTAAATGTGTAGTTCACGGTTCCCGGTGCAGTAGTGATGACCGTTGGGTTGTTCCAGCTTCCTGTGATGAGCGGCCCATTCAAATAGCTCGTGGTGTTGGTTGCGGTCGTTGGAATTACAACATTGGTCATGTACTGACAAATTTGACCCATTGGATTAAACTGTGGGGTTGTAAGTGCGTGTACGACGATATCCATTGTTGCAGGGAAGGCACATTGGCCAGCTGTTGGCGTAAAGGTGAAAGTAAAGGTGCCTGCATTAACTGTTGTGATAGTTGTAGGGCTCCAAACACCCGTGTAAGGAATGTTGTTGGTAGAAGTTGCCGGTAAGGCCGGAGCAACGCCGTTGATACACAAATCTGGGATCTGATTGAACGTAGATTGTTCGTTTGGTAAGATTTGAATGTTCATGGTAGCTGGCGTCGCACAAATACCTGCATTTGGGGTAAAGGTATAGGTAGTAGTTCCAGAGTTCGCTGTATTGATTGCTGCCGGGTTCCATGTTCCTTGGATGACAGGATTGTTAGTGGATAGGTTAGGCAAACCTGGTGCTGCAGCATCTTCACAAATAGGTGCAATCTGGTTGAAGGTCGGTACGACTGGAATATTGATGACAACAGTTGTTGACGCTGTAGAAATACAACCGCCGGCATCATACGTGACGGTATATACACCCGCCATTGCGGCGGTACAGCTGGGAATGCTGGGGTTTTGCAAGTTAGAGGAAAATCCGTTAGGGCCGGCCCATGTGTAAGTTGGCGCTCCGGAAGTTGCTGTAAGGTTGATCTGATCTCCGACGCAGTAAGGGCCATTATTGGCAACTGTAATAGAAGTAGAACCCGCTACGTAAGTAATGACAACTTGGCCGTGGCCTGTTTGGAATCCTTGGGTGCAAGTTCCACCCGCTGGATAGAAGCTGGATCCGCCGCCGCCGCCGCCGCCGCCATTGGCACCTGCACAGCAGTTGTCGCCGCCGCCACCGCCGCAGCCAAAATAGCCGCCGCCGCCGCCACCGCCTGCTGCAGTAGCAAAGAAGCCACCATTACCGCCTTGACCAATACTTCCGGCAGTTCCTGGTTGGCCACCACCCCATGGGGGGCCGCCGTTACCTCCTGCAGTTTGCGTACCGCCTCCACCACCGGTTCCTGTAAATGGGGAGCCTGTTCCAGTTTGGCCAGTAGCACAACCACCTTGGCCGCCTGTTGCTTGATAATTTGTTTGGCCCGAACCACCCGAACGGCCGCCGCCGCCACCTGCCACAACGATGCGGTTGTTCATGGCGTAAGGTGCAACGCGGATGTCTGATGCGCCACCACCGCCTTTGGATTCGTATTGTGTATTTGATGGGCTAGCATGTCCGTTTCCGCCGCCGTTCCAACCGCCTGTAGGGCCAGTTGGGTTACCGCCGACACGAATTTCCAAAACCTGACCAGGCGTAACGGCAATACTCGGGTGTTGCACGCGAGCACCATTACCTCCTTGGCCAGAGCCTACAAATGGAGTGGCCAAAACACCACCTCCTTTTGCACCGCGCACATCAACTTGAATAGAATATACGCAGGGCGGAACAGTCCATGTTTGGAGTGCACCTGTGTAGTTAAAGGTTACAGATTGTTGTGCCTGAGAAACGAATGTAGAGAGGGAGAATAAAGAGAAGATAATCTTCTTGAACATATGCTTGTAGGTTTTGTAGGTAGGCAAATTTAATTTAAATAATCTTGAATCAAGAACGTATTTCTTACCGAGAGGTTGCTTTTGGTTTGAAAAAAAGCAATGGTTCCGTAAAAGCTGCAACTGTTATTAGTTTCCGCGCTGCATTTGTTCTAGGCGCTGTTGGCGCTGCATCGGGTTTTCTCGGGTTTGTTCTTGTTTGTAAAGTTGGTAGCGTGTCGGTTGCAGGGTACGTGGCCAAGAATTGTTATCGAGGTCGGTGTCGGCTGTTTCTAGGAATGGATCTAGTTTGAAAGAAACAACAGGCTGGTCAAATACAAAAACTTTGCTCACTTTTAGCTCCTCAATGCGCCAAATCTCTGCTGGTATACGCGTCACTTTTGTACTGCCATCGGCAAAGGTAGCCTCGATGATGAGGGGCATAACAAGTCCGCCAAAGTTTTCAAAAGTAAGTTCGTAGAGTTGTTTACCCGCATTGAGATAAGCCAGGTCTTCTGCGCTTGTTTTGGCTATAAAGCTTTCATAGGCTTTTTGATCGAGTGCATCTACGGCATATATGTTGCGTTTGGCATAAAAATCATCGATTTGTGGGTCGCGCTCGTTGACGGTTTGGCCAATTGCTGTTTGATTGCGCGTTACGCCAATATGGACATCTTTTTGCGCATCTTTAGATTCCAAAAATGCTTTTTCAAGAGCTGGGTTTTGGGTGTTGAGTTGAAACCATTTGACGTCTGTTAGGGCAATATCTACGTGGTCGGTCGAGTAAAACCAGCCGCGCCAAAACCAGTCGAGGTCAACAGCTGAGGCGTCTTCCATGGTACGGAAGAAGTCGGCAGGTGTCGGGTGCTTGAAAGCCCAGCGCTCACAGTAAGTTTTGAAGGCGTAGTCAAATAGTTCGCGGCCCATTACGGTTTCGCGCAAAATATTGAGCGCTGTAGCGGGTTTGCCATAGGCATTATTACCGAATTGCTTGATTGATTCAGAGTTGGTCATGATGGGGGAGATGCCACTTAGGTCGCCACGCATGTAGTCTGCGATCATGTATGCTGGGCCGCGGCGGCTTGGGTAGTCGCGTTCCCATTCTTGTTCGGTGAGGTATTGCACAAAAGTATTGAGGCCTTCATCCATCCAAGTCCACTGACGCTCGTCAGAGTTGATGATCATCGGGAAGAAGTTGTGCCCAACCTCATGGATGATCACGCCCCACATGCCGTATTTTTCACCTTCTGTATAAGTGCCATCTGCTTCGGGTCTGCCGCCGTTGAAGCAAATCATAGGGTATTCCATGCCAATCCATTTGGAATGCACAGAAATAGCTACCGGATAAGGATAATTGATGGTGTATTTAGAGTAAGTTTTAATGGTGTGCGCGACCAATTTGGTAGAATAGCGTTCCCAAAGCGGATTACCTTCTTTTGGATAGTAGCTCATGCACAAAATGTCTTTACCGCCAACCGTTTGCTTTTGGGCATCCCAAATGAACTTGCGGGAGCTGGCAAATGCGAAGTCTCGGACATTGGTGGCTTTGTATACCCAGGTTTTGTTTTTTGTGGCTTTGTTCTTTTCGGCAGCTTCGGCCTCGGCCTGCGTTACAATAATGACGGGGCTATCCGATTTCTTAGCCAACTCATAGCGCTTGCGTTGCTCTGCAGTCAGGATACCCGCATAGTTTTGGCATTCGCCCGTTGCTGCAACGATATGATCTGCGGGGACTGTGATGCTCACCTCGTAATCTCCAAAGGGAAGCGTAAACTCGCCGCGACCGAGGAATTGTTTGTTTTGCCAACCCGTGACGTCGTTGTAGACGCACATGCGCGGAAAAAACTGCGCAATTGTATAGAGGTAGTTTTGGTCCGTTTCGAAATATTCGTACCCAGAGCGGCCACCTACTTGCATGCGGTCGTTGATATTGTACCACCATTTGATTTGAAACGAAATATTCTGACCGGGCAGGAGTGGTTTAGCTAAATCAATGCGCATCATGGTTTTGTTGATGAAATATTTCATCGGCTGACCACTCATATTTGTAATGCGCTCAATTTTAAAACCTCCGTCGTAATAAAAATCGCGCTTGCGCAGATCGGCAACGCTCTTAAAGTTTTCCATCTTTTCGACCTCAATGACTTTGCTGTCCGCATTTTGATCGTAGATATTTTGGTCGAGTTGCAACCAAAGGTAGGCCAAAGGGTCAGGAGAATTGTTAGTGTACGTAATGGTCTCGACACCATCCAAGCGCTGTTTGGTATCGTCGAGCACGAGCGTCATTTTGTAATCGGCTTTTTGCTGATAATAGCCGTGGCCGGGTGCCCCTGATGCCGCACGGTAATTGTTGGGCGTTGGGAGCATTTGGTCGAGCTGGGCAAATTTGGTTTGGGCCAAAAACGCCGTGCTTGAAAGTGTCAAAAAAGCGATAAGTAATCTTTTCATGGTTTGAGGGGAATATTTTGTGCTGCTTTACCCGGAATAAAATTCAGGGTTTCTTTTTGATTTCGATAAATGAGGGTGAGCTTATTTTGTTGCCCCGAAAATGTTTCGAATAAGGCATCAAATTGCACCATCAAAATGGTTGAGTAAGAAAGACCAAGTTGAGTCGGTAAGTAAATAAGCTTAGCAGGCGCTGAAATATAACATTCGATGGTGCCGTTGAGCGCTGGCGAGATACCTTCTAAGATAAATTGGGTATTACACATGGCATCAAAAGAATTGGAATCGATTGCACAACCGTATTGAATGCTTAAGTGTTGGTTGATGTATGCCTCTAATTCGCCACGTATGGGCGAACTTTCGTCGCTCAGTTCTAACTTGCCTAAACGTGAGCCTTTAGGATCGAGGGCTCTTTCGAGGTCGTGGGTTGTGAAGATGAGCGTGCCTTCAAATCTTTGATTCATTTCGTTGTAGGCCAACTCGGCATAGGCGAAATAAAATTCATGGGCCCAACTCTTAGAAAAACTAGAGCCAAATACGAGGAGTAGAAAAAATACCTTGCGCATGGCTACGAAAATACAAAAAGCAAACGAAATGCTTACCTTTAATGCATGAAACAAATGCTAATCTTTGCCAGCCTCTTCTTTTTGTCAAGTTGTTCAACGCTAGATCCGGATGCCTGTACCTGCGGGTCAGAATTAGCAAAACCAATAGCAGAACAAGATAGTGAAATCATGGACGCTTGTGCTCAAAAAGGAGCGTCAATGAAAGACAAAGACAAGGTGCGTTGGTTCGAGGAGGTCATGACCTGTGTGGAATAAAAAAGGAAAGTCCCGCCGTAGCGAGACTTTCAAACAAACAACAAACAATTCTTGCGTGCCCCATGTGGCATTAGTGCAAGAATACCTTCGTCCGTTGTCCGGATCATTCATGAGTTGAGCAGCTTAACGCAAGCGACGACGCAATGGTTACATTGACAGGTTAGAAATCCGTTTTTTTACTTTAATCCGGAAATATTGTCATTATAAAACGCAGGTAATCGGAAATATTGACAGGTACTTATGTGATGGTGTAGCATTTGCGTGCAATCTAGAAATGAAAATTCAAAGCACATGGATTTAAATCAATTCACCCACCGCGCTCAAGAAATGTTGCAACAAGCGCAAAGTTTAGCGCTGGCCAACGGGCATCAAGCTATAGAGCCAGGGCATTTACTGGTCGTATTGCTCAGTCAAGCGCCAGATGTCATTGGCTATTTGCTCAAGAAAAATAATTTACAAGCTAGTGAAGTGCTCAAAGGCGCCATGGCTATTGTGCAATCCTTCCCGAAAGTTTCTGGAGATACACAGCCCTACGCCAGTTCAGATTTGCAATATTTATTGCGTACGGCTATGGCTGAAAAAGAAGCTTTTTCAGATCAATTTGTAGCGCTAGAAACCCTTTTTGTTGCGTTGTTAAAGGGTAAAGATCCGGCCGCTCGCTTTCTCAAAGACCTCAACTTAAAAGAAGACACCTTAAAAAATCAGATCATGGAACTTAGAAACGGACAAAAAGTACAAGATGCCCAACAAGATGCCAATTACCAATCTTTAGAAAAATATGCCAAGAACCTCAACGCGTTGGCCAAAGAGGGGAAGCTCGATCCAGTCATTGGTCGGGATGAGGAAATCAGAAGGGTACTGCAAATTTTAACACGCCGCACCAAAAACAATCCCATACTCATTGGGGAGCCGGGCGTAGGAAAAACTGCTATCGCAGAAGGTTTGGCTCACCGCATCATCTCCGGTGACGTACCTGAAAACCTCAAGTCAAAAACGGTTTATTCCCTTGATATGGGGTCTTTGATTGCTGGTGCAAAATACAAAGGCGAATTCGAAGAGCGCCTCAAAGCAGTGGTCAAGGAGGTTATTGCCGCTGAAGGAGAAATCATTTTATTCATCGACGAAATTCACACACTTGTGGGTGCTGGTGGCGGTGAGGGAGCTATGGATGCCGCCAATATTTTAAAGCCTGCACTGGCAAGAGGAGAACTGCGCGCAGTGGGTGCCACCACCCTCAACGAATACCAAAAGTACTTTGAAAAAGACAAAGCACTTGTGCGTCGCTTTCAGACGGTTGTCATAGACGAACCAAGTACCGAAGATGCCATCTCTATTTTGCGCGGCATCAAGGAAAAATACGAAAACCACCACAAGGTGCTCATCAAAGACGCCGCTATTATTTCGGCAGTAGAACTCTCTCAGCGCTATATCACCGATCGACATCTGCCAGACAAGGCCATCGACCTCATAGATGAAGCTGCTGCTAAATTGCGCATGGAAATCAATTCCAAACCCGAAGAACTAGACGAAGTAGAGCGCAAAATCATGCAGTTAGAAATCGAGAAAGCAGCCATTTTGCGCGAAGACGACCAAAAACGCTTGCAGCAAGTAGCCGAGGAACTCGCAAGGCTGCAAGAACAGCGCACAAGTTTGCAAAGCCGCTGGCAAGCAGAACGAGACCTCATCGAAGGTATTCAGCGCGCTAAAGAAGAAATAGAAGCCTTCAAATTTGAGGCAGATAGCGCCGAGCGCATGGGCGACTACGCAAAGGTTGCCGAGTTGCGCTACGGTAAAATCAAAGAAGCAGAAGCTGCATTGGAGCAAATGAAATTGACCCAACAGGCCATGGAAAATGAGGCTAAACTCATCAAAGAAGTGGTGGATGTAGCCGAAATCGCAGAGGTGGTTTCTAAATGGACGGGCATTCCAGTAGGTAAAATGCTTGAAAGTGAACTCGGAAAGCTTTTGCGCTTGGAAGAAGAACTACACAAGCGCGTGGTCGGTCAAGAAGAGGCCATTACCGCACTTTCAGATGCCATCCGCCGCAGTAGGGCCGGACTGCAAGACGCCAAGCGCCCGATTGGCTCCTTTATTTTCTTGGGTACCACCGGCGTAGGGAAGACGGAATTGGCTAAAGCGTTAGCTGCTTATTTATTCAACGACGAACAAGCCATGACGCGCATCGATATGAGCGAATACCAAGAAAAACACGCCGTCAGCAGACTCGTTGGTGCCCCTCCAGGCTACGTTGGTTACGAGGAAGGTGGGCAGCTTACAGAAGCTGTGCGCAGAAAACCGTACTCAATAGTGCTCCTCGACGAAATTGAGAAGGCGCATCCAGACGTCTTCAATATTTTGTTGCAAGTGCTCGATGACGGCCGACTCACCGACAACAAAGGCCGTTTGGTCAACTTCAAGAATACGCTGATCATCATGACTTCAAACCTTGGTTCTCAGCTCATTCATGAGCGTTTTGACAAAGTCAAAGAGGCAGCTTATCCAGAAATTGCTGAATCCACAAGGGGAGAGGTACTCGAGTTGCTGCGTCAAACGATTCGCCCAGAATTCTTAAATCGCATAGACGAGAGCATTTTATTTTTACCGCTTACCAAAAAAGAAGTAGGGCAAATAGTACAAATGCAATTGACTGAACTGAAGTCAAAATTAGCAGAGACCGATCTACATTTGGTCGTCACACCCGATGCATTTGAACATATTTTAGAATTAGGCTATGATCCGTTTTTTGGTGCCAGACCAGTCAAGCGCGTCATTCAAAAACAAGTTCTTAATGAATTGTCAAAAGCTATTTTAGCCCAAAAAGTAGATAAATCCCAGCCTATTGTCATGGATATGTTCGATGGTAGAATTGTATTTAGAAAACCAATTCATGCCCATGAAGAATTGGGAATTGAAGCCTAAGAAGTAGGTTGTTTAGATGCGGAACTTTTTGAAGAAGGCGTCCCAGTTCCAGACAAAGTTGATCATGACTTCGTCCATGCGTTTGAGAAACAAGGGGTTGGGTGCCTGCATGCGCTTAAAGTAATCGTCTTGGAATTCGTAAAGGCCGTATTTGTGAAAAATCGCTTTGGACATACCGTAGATCCAGTTTTTGGACGGATGATTGACGCGCATGATGAAGCTTTGGTACTCGCGGATCATGTTCTGAAAATCACCAACACTCATTTCGTAGATGCGCGCGAGTTTTTCAAATATGAGTTGTTCCACGCGGGCAGCCTGATCGGATTCAAAAGTGCTTTCTAAAAAAGATAAATTGCCGACAATTACGATGAGTCCGAATTGACCAGAATCAGCGCTAGAAATATTGGGGCTCTCGACAAAAACGCTGTCTTCGTTGATCATCGCGGCTACTTCGGCAAAGCCTTTGTCTACGCTATCAAAAATACCATTGATGAACACGTTGGCAACCTGGTTGTCGGATAATTTTTTCTTGGTGAAGGAGCTAAACATGTCGATTTGGAATTTGCTTCATTACAAATTTAACATTCGGTTCATCTACTGCAACTCTATTGAAAAGTGCTTTATCAACGGAGTTTTCAACAAAATATAAGGCAAATTAGCTGTATTTTTGCCACAAAAAATATTATGAAAGCAATTATCTCTACCAGCAAAGGCGAAATGCATGCTGAACTTTTTGCAGATGCTGCACCAAATACGGTGGCCAATTTTGTCAAATTAGCCCAAGATGGGTTTTACAATGGTCTCAAGTGGCACCGCGTGATTCCCGATTTTGTAATCCAAGGAGGTTGCCCCAACACACGCGATGGCGCAAGCGGCATGGCAGGTACAGGTGGCCCGGGTTACCAAATTGACTGCGAAACCAAAGGAGACAAACAATACCATGACCGCGGCGTTTTGTCAATGGCACATGCAGGACGCAATACCGGTGGTTCTCAATTTTTCGTTTGCCACTCGCGCAACAACACCTCACACCTAGATGGTCAGCATACCGTTTTTGGAAAGGTCTATGAAGGATTGGACGTTTTAGATTCAATTCGCGAGGGCGATAGCATTGAAAGCATTGCCATTATGGAAGCATAGATTTTCGTGCGTTTAGCAAATAAAAAAAGCGAAGGGTCCCCTTCGCTTTTTTTATTTGCTTGAGTTTTGCGCTTATGCTTCTTTGGCAAAAGCGATGATAAGGTCTGCGAGTTCTTCGCCGATGCGGTCTTGGGCTTCTAAGGTAGCTGCGCCAATATGCGG
>JACCDQ012147587.1_pt1 | contig 14382 bp, 15 predicted proteins | sample 7446031 | NCBI WGS metagenome assembly JACCDQ01 (sample SAMN15323442, study PRJNA562643) | freshwater metagenome | isolation source: river surface water | place: USA:Blue River Watershed | collected 2017-08-17 | reverse complement strand
GGATCTCAAAGTCAGCGTGCATTGAAGCAAAACCTAGAGATGGCAGCAAAGTTAATTTTTTATTCGTAGAAAAATTGCTAAGATTTCGTCGCCTGAATACAACACTTTCCTAGTTTTGATAGCAGCTTAATAACTTTATGAACATCGACGCACTTATTGGCGCATTTGATCGAACGCTGCGTGTGGTCAGCGGCGTCACGGTCGCTCATCGAAAAAATCCGGCGGACAAGCTGGTTGAGAATTCGTTAACTGACGAACAAAAGCGACACAGTGCCGGACTGATGCGCGTCAACCACGTTGGTGAGGTCTGCGCGCAGGCCCTGTACGAAGCGCAGGCCGCCTTTGCGAACAGCGACAAGACGCGCGAGCAATTCCTGAAGTCAGGGCAGGAAGAGATGGATCATCTTGCCTGGACGGCCGAACGCCTGCGCGAACTGGGCTCGCGCCCCAGCCTGCTCAATCCGCTCTGGTACGCGGGCGCCTATGCGCTGGGTGCGGTCGCTGCCAAATTGGGGGATCCGGTCAGCCTGGGATTCGTAGTCGAGACGGAGAAGCAGGTCGAGGCCCACCTGAACAGCCATCTCGAGAGCCTTCCGGACCAAGACCAGCGTTCACGGGCGATCGTGACCCAGATGCGCGATGATGAAATCGAACACGGCGATGCAGCGAAGGAGCTCGGTGCTGCCGAATTGCCGGCGCCAGTGCGCCACGCGATGCGCGGCATGGCAAAGGTGATGACGACGACTGCCTATTATTTGTGAGGCGGTGTGAGAAGGTCGCTGCGCACGCAGCTTGCGCGCGCAGCTTCAATCACTATTGAGTATCGCCGCGCACGTGCAGCGCAGTGGTTCAGATGGCCGGCGGCTGTTCGGTGAGGTCGTCGATGATCTCGAATGAATGCGTCAGTTCGGCCGTCTTTTCCATCATGATCGATGCCGAGCAGTACTTTTCATGCGACAGCTTGATCGCCCGCTCGACCACATTCGGTTTCAGGTTGCGGCCACGGACGGTGAAGTGGAAATGCACCTTGGTGAAGACCTTCGGATCTTTTTCTGCGCGCTCTGATGTGAGCTTGACCTCGCACCCCCGAACATCCTGGCCGCTTTTTCTCAAAATGACAACGACGTCATAGGCGGTGCAGCCGCCGGTGCCGGCCAGCACGACTTCCATCGGGCGCGGTGCCAGATTGCGGCCGCCGCCTTCCGGTGCGCCATCCATCGTTACCAGGTGGCCGGAGCCGGTCTCGGCCGTGAAGGTCATGCCGGACAGGCCGGTCCAGCGAACTGTGCATTCCATGGGAAATCCTGCGAATCAAAAGGCAATAAAAAGGCCGCTATTGTAGAGCCAGAGCCGCAAACTGCCACGCAAAGCCGTGGATTCCCGGTCAACGCCTTCCGCGCCCACCTCGCCCTTGCCTGCAGTTTGGGCAGTCCTCCGGCCGACAAGTAATCCGGAATTGACGCCAAGTCCTTGAAAACACTATAATTGCCGGTTCCCCGGTTTGCTCTCGGGGAAAACACAACAAGGCTGCGTCCGCGGTCGGCAGTATGGGTAGTTGACATAGGCTCGCGGAACCACCTCAGAGCAATTAACCTTTATCAGGATTTTTTAACATGAAAACCTTTTCCGCCAAGGGACATGAAGTCCAGCGCGACTGGTTTGTGATTGACGCCACCGACAAGGTGCTCGGACGTGTCGCCAGCGAAGTGGCACGCCGTCTGCGCGGTAAGCACAAGCCTGAATTCACCCCGCACGTCGATACTGGCGATTACATCATCGTCGTCAACGCGGCCAAGCTGCGCGTGACCGGCGCCAAGTCGCTCGACAAGAAGTATTTCCGTCACTCGGGCTACCCGGGCGGTATCTACGAGACCAATTTCCGCGACATGCAGAGCAAGCATCCGGGCCGTGCGCTCGAGAAGGCTGTCAAGGGCATGCTGCCGAAGGGCCCGCTGGGCTACGCGATGCACAAGAAGCTGAAGGTCTATGCCGACGGCTCGCATCCGCACAGCGCGCAGCAACCGAAGCCTCTCGAACTCTAAGGAACAGCCATGATCGGTAACTACAACTACGGAACCGGCCGTCGCAAGAGTGCAGTGGCCCGCGTGTTCATCAAGGCCGGCAGCGGCAAGATCGTCGTCAACGGCAAGACCGCCGAGGAATATTTCTCGCGCGAGACCGGCCTGATGGTCATCCGCCAGCCGCTGGAGCTCACCAACAACGTCGAGCGTTTCGACATCATGGTCAACGTGCATGGCGGCGGCGAGTCCGGCCAGGCAGGTGCAGTGCGCCACGGTATCACCCGCGCCCTGATCGACTACGATGCAGCGCTGAAGCCCGAGCTGTCGAAAGCTGGCTTCGTGACCCGTGATGCACGTGAAGTCGAACGTAAGAAGGTCGGCCTGCGCAAAGCACGTCGCGCCAAGCAGTTCTCGAAGCGTTAATCCGAAGCTTCTGCAAGACCAAAGCCGTCGGGTTGCTCCGACGGCTTTTTTTCATCCGGCGCATTTTCATCCGGAATACACATTCGCATGGTCCAATAGACCGGTCGCCCAATGGGTTGAGCGTTCAACGGGGCTAACGCAAACTGTTTGCGGCAAGGGAGTCAGGCATGATCAAGGTAGGCATCGTCGGCGGTACCGGTTACACGGGCGTGGAGCTGCTGCGCATACTCGCAGCGCACCCCGAGGTCGAGCTCACCGCGATCACGTCGCGCAAGGAAGATGGCATGCCGGTCGCCGACATGTTCCCTTCGCTGCGCGGCCATGTGGCGCTCGCATTCTCCGCGCCTGAGAAAGCGCGCCTCGACCAGTGTGACGTGGTGTTCTTTGCCACCCCGCACGGCGTGGCCATGGCGCAGGCGAAGGAATTGCTCGCCGCGGGTGTGAAAGTGATCGACCTGGCCGCCGACTTCCGCATCAAGGACACAGCGGTGTTCGAGAAGTGGTACGGCATGCCGCACTCCTGTCCTGAAATCCTGGCCGAAGCCGTGTATGGTCTGGCCGAAGTGAACCGCGAAGCTATCCGTTCAGCGCGCGTGGTGGGCCTGGCGGGTTGTTACCCGACCACGATGCAGCTCGGTTTTGCGCCCTTGCTGGCGCAGGGCAAGCCGCTCGTGAACGAGGCTGCGCTGATCGCCGACTGCAAGTCGGGTGTGTCCGGCGCCGGCCGCAAGGCCGAGGTTCATACGCTGCTGGCCGAGGCAGCCGACAACTTCAAGGCCTATGCCGTGAAAGGCCACCGTCACCTGCCCGAGACGGTGCAGGGGCTGGAGGCAATTGCAGGCCGCAAGATCGGCCTGACCTTCGTGCCGCACCTGGTGCCCATGATTCGCGGCATCCACTCGACGCTGTATGCGACCTTGCTGCCCGAAGCGCGCGACGTCGACTTCCAGGCGCTGTACGAAAAGCATTTCGAGAACGACCCGTTCGTCGATGTGCTGCCGCCCGGCAGCCATCCGGAAACCCGCTCGGTGCGCGCGTCGAACATGCTGCGAATCGCTGTCCATCGTCCGGGCGGCGGCGACCTGCTGGTGATTCTGGTCGTTGAAGACAACCTCGTGAAGGGCGCCGCAGGGCAGGGCGTACAGTGCATGAACCTCATGTTCGGACTGGACGAGACCACGGGCCTGAAACACGTGCCCATCCTGCCCTGATCTCAAGGCAGGTCACAAGGCAGGTTATTGCCACGCCAATGCCGCATGCCCCTGCCTCTGGCAGGGTTGAATTACCCCCGGGAACCCGCATAATCCCAAGGGAAGCAGTCCCCGACGCCAATTCGGCAGCGGGGCTATAATCTGAACCCACAGGTTCACTAGCAGGAGTTTTACATGAACGCACCCACCGAGATGCCGGCACCGATCATCTTCACTGACAGCGCCGCGAACAAGGTTGCGCAACTGATCGATGAAGAGGGCAACCCGGACCTGAAACTGCGCGTCTTCGTGCAGGGCGGCGGCTGCTCCGGCTTCCAGTACGGCTTCACGTTTGACGAGATCGTGAACGAAGACGACACCACGATGGACAAGAACGGCGTCCAGTTGCTGATCGACTCGATGAGCTACCAGTACCTGGTTGGCGCAGAGATCGACTACAAGGACGACCTTGAAGGCGCGCAGTTCGTGATCAAGAATCCGAACGCTACCACTACCTGCGGCTGCGGTTCGTCATTCTCTGCCTGATCGAGTAGGCAACGCATCCGTCAGCCAAGGGCTGGCAAAGAAAAAGCGCGGAACTTTCCGCGCTTTTTTGTTGCTCGTTTATTGCCCTTCGATTGACCTTGAATCACATTCCAATCGCAGCCTCTCGCGCTGTATCCCCCTGCGTATTTACGGCAAGGCTAGCCGTTGCTTCAAGCCGGGTAGAGCGCTCCCAACACGCGCGATCCTGCTGCGCCAGTCACGGCGGGTAGATTGCCCGGCAAGCGACGACAGAAGCGCATCGCCAGCCACGCAAAAGCAATCGCTTCGACATGCATCGGGGCGATGCCCAATTCATCCGTATTCAGCACCGGCATCGGCAGTGCCGCCTGCAGTGCTGCCATCAGTTGGCCATTCAGCGCGCCGCCGCCGCACACATACACCGCCTCGGCATCGGGCGCATCTCGCAGCACGCTTGCAGCGATGGTGCGGGCTGTATAGGCGGTGAGCGTCGCTTGCACATCCGCGGCCGCGGCGGCTTCGAATCCTTGCAGTTGCGTGGCCAGCCACGCTGCATGGAACAGGTCGCGGCCCGTGCTCTTTGGTGCCGGCAGTGTGAGGTAGGGCTCTTGCAGCAACCGGTCGAGCAAGTCGGGTATGACCGTGCCTGACCTGGCCCAGTCACCATTTGCGTCGTAGGCCAGTCCCTGGTGTTTATGTATCCATCCATCCATCAGCAGGTTGCCCGGGCCGGTGTCATAGCCGCTGACGCTGCCGTCCTGGCGCAAGATGCTGATATTGCTGATACCGCCGATATTGGCGACGACGCGCACGGCCTTGTCGCTGCCGAACACGGCATGATGGAAGGCCGGTACCAGCGGCGCACCCTGTCCGCCCGCCGCGATGTCGCGGCTGCGGAAATCGGCGATCACGTCGATGCCTGTCAGTTCGGCCAGTAGCGCCGGATTGATGATCTGGCGCGTGTAGCCCAGCGCAGGCTGGTGCCGTATGGTCTGCCCGTGTGCGCCAATGGCGGTGATGTCCGCCGGCTTCAGGCCAGCCTTGTCCAGCAGCTGGTGTACGCAGTCCGCATACAGTGTTGCGATGCGATTTGTGGCCAGCGCCTCGCGATGAATTTCATTGTCGGACGGTGCCTGCAGCGACAGCAGTTCGCTTTTCAGGTCGTCAGGGAAGGGAATGTGGGCGGCGACAGGTTCGGCATCGAAAGGCGTGAGCACGCCGTCGACACCATCAAGGCTGGTGCCGGACATCAGTCCGATATAGAGCGGGGAAGAAGGCATCGCCGGATCTTAACGTAACCCGGCGATGAGAGGATCAACGAGAGGATCAGCGCGATGCGACTTGCAGGGAAGACGGCGACAGTAGCGCGAAGCGATGGCGCATGTCGTTGGCAACGCTGCGGAATTGCTGCAGCTCGGCGCCGACCAGCGCCGGTGCATGCGGTACGACGATGGAATTCGGGTCGCGCGCATCATTGTTGACGCGGAATTCGTAGTGCAAGTGCGGGCCGGTCGACCAACCGGTGGTGCCGACATAACCGATGACCTGGCCTTGCGAAACTTTCGCGCCACGTTTGACGGCGATACGGCTCATGTGTGCGTAGGCCGTCGAATAGACCGGGCCATGGTTGACTACGACCACATTGCCGTAGCCGCCCTGCACACCAGCGAAATCGATGATGCCGTCGCCGGTAGCGCGGATCGGTGTGCCGATGGCGGCTGCGAAATCGATGCCCTTGTGTTGCTTCCACTGCCCCGAGACCGGGTGTACACGCATCGCAAAGCCCGAGGTCACGCGCGAGAACTCCAGCGGCGACTTCAGGAAGGCCTTCTTCAGCGAATGACCGTCGAGGTCGTAATACGCGCCGTCGTTGCTGCCGGGCTTGCCGTACCAGACAGCCGAATGGGTTTTGCCGTCATTCTCGAACGACGCCGCCAGCACGCGGCCGGTGCGTACCGGTTCGCCGTCCTGCCATTGGGTTTCATAGACGACCTGGAAGCGGTCACCCTTGCGCAGGTCGGAAGCGAAGTCGATGTCCGACGAAAAAATTTCGACCAGCTGCATCGCCACCGCATCCGGTACCTGCGCCGCATCGGTTGCCGCGAAGAGCGACGAACGGATTTCGCCGGAGCGCATTTCCATGCGCGTGTCGATCGCGGCTTGCACTTCGCGCGCAGCGAAGCCTTCAGGCTGGCGCTCGATCAGCAAGCGCCTGGCGTCATCCTTGCTGTCGAGCAGGGTCGAGGCTGACAACAGGCGTCCGTCGGCATCAACGGTGGCTTGCACACGGCGGCCCGGGCGCAGGTTCAGCAATGCGCGCGCTGCTGCATCGCTGCGGATGAAGCCAGCCGCTTGCGCATCGCGCACGCCGAGGCGGTCGAGCAATGCAGCGAGGCTGTCACCGGGGCGCACGCGCTCTTCGGTCACATAGCGATCAGCGGGACGCAGCGCGTCGACTTGAGTCGCGAGGTCGGGCAGCGCGAGTTCTTCGACCACCAGCTTCACCGGCAGGTCAGAGGCATCAGGCGCCAATGGTGCCACGCCGGCAGCACCGAAGGCCACCAGCGACAGGCCGGCGGCCATGCCCGAGAACACGCGAGTCTTGCGGGAAGCGCGCAGTGCCGGCCACAGGGCGGCGACGGCTTCCAGTAATTTGGCTCTCAGACTCATGCAATCAGATAAAATTTGGGGTTTTTCGGCGGAACCTGCGGCAACGCTAGCCGTCCGGAAACTCGACAAACAAAGCGCGCATTATAGCAAATGCGAAACGCCTTTTTTTGAGCAGATACAAGTACTTATGGACGCCAATTCCAAGCTTTCCACCGCTGCGCCGGGCGCGGCCCAGGCTGGTGCAAGTCAGCCCCTCCTGCCCCTTTCCGATGCGGTCAAAGAGCAACTGGCCATTGCCAAGCGCGGCGCCGAAGAACTGCTGATCGAGGCCGAATTCGCGCAGAAACTGGCGCTTTCCGAGAAAAACGGCAAGCCTTTGCGCATCAAGCTGGGCCTCGACCCTACGGCTCCCGATTTGCATCTGGGCCATACCGTGGTGCTCAACAAGATGCGTCAGCTGCAAGATCTGGGCCACACCGTGATCTTCCTGATCGGTGATTTCACGTCGATGATCGGCGACCCCTCGGGCCGTAACGTGACCCGCCCGCCGCTGACCCGCGAACAGATCGAGCAAAACGCGAAGACTTATTTCGCGCAGGCCAGTCTGGTGCTCGACCCGGCCAGGACCGAGATACGTTACAACTCCGAGTGGTGCGATCCGCTCGGCGCGCGCGGCATGATCCAGCTGTCGGCCCGCTACACCGTGGCACGTATCCTCGAGCGCGAGGATTTCACCAAGCGCTTCAAGGCCGGCACCCCGATTTCCGTGCACGAACTGCTGTATCCGCTGATGCAGGGTTATGACTCGGTCGCGCTGCAATCCGACCTCGAGATCGGCGGCACTGACCAGAAATTCAACCTGCTGGTCGGTCGCGAATTGCAAAAGGACTACGGCCAGTCGCAGCAGTGCATCCTGACCATGCCGTTGCTCGAAGGCCTGGACGGCGTCGAGAAGATGTCGAAGTCCAAGAACAACTATGTCGGCATCACCGAGCCGGGCAACACCATGTTTGCGAAGGTGATGAGCATTTCCGACGTCGCGATGTGGCGCTGGTACGAATTGCTGTCCTTCCGCTCGCTGGCCGAGATTGCGCAATTCAAGACCGAGGTCGAAGGCGGCCGCAACCCGCGCGACATCAAGGTGCTGCTCGCGCAGGAAATCGTCGAGCGTTTCCATTCGCGCCAGGCGGCCGAGGATGCGCTGGCTGACTTCAACAACCGTGCCCGCGGCGGCATTCCGGATGACGTGCCGGAAGTCGCGCTGTCCGGCGCGCCGCTCGGCATCGGCCAGCTGCTCAAGCAAACCAACCTGTGCGCATCGTCGTCCGAAGCCTTGCGCATGGTCGAGCAAGGCGGCGTGCGCATCGAGGGCGCGACCGTCAGCGACAAGGGCCTGAAGGTCGAGGCAGGTACCTTCGTCGTTCAGGTCGGCAAGCGCAAGTTCGCACGCGTCACGCTGTCGTGATCTACGCACGACAGCGCATCCCGATCGGACTGTCATGATTGGCTTGTTGCAGCGAGTTTCGCAAGCCAGCGTCACTGTCGATGGCGAGTGCGTGGGCAAGATCGGCCCTGGCCTGATGGTGCTGGTGTGTGCCGAGCGCGGCGATACGCGCAAGGAGGTCGATGCGCTGCTGGCCAAGCTGCTGTCGTATCGTGTGTTCTACGATGGTGATGGCAAGATGAACCTGAACGTGGCGCAAGTCGGTGGCGGTGTGCTGCTGGTGCCGCAGTTCACGCTGGCGGCAGATACGCGCTCAGGCACCCGTCCTTCGTTCACGCCGGCCGCAGCGCCGGCACTGGCGCGTGAACTCTTCGATTACACCGTCGAGCGCGCGCGAGCCGCGCATCCGGTGGTCGAAACCGGCCAGTTCGGCGCAGACATGAAAGTAGCGCTGGTCAATGACGGCCCCGTCACGTTCTGGCTGCAAGTCGCGCCTGCACCGCAGGCTGCAAATGCCGCAGCCTTGGCATCCAAAGCAAATACTGCATCTGCTGCGTCGCAGGAATCCACATGATCGAGCTGCTGCTGATCCGACATGGCGAGACTGCCTGGAACCGCCAGCGCAGGATGCAGGGTCATATCGATATTCCCCTCAGCGATGCTGGCCTCCGGCAAGCGCAGGCGCTCGGACAGGCGCTCGCATCCGAACGACCAGACGCCATTTATTCAAGCGATCTGGGGCGCGCACGTACCACCGCACAACCCGTTGCCGACGCCCACCAGATGCCGGTGATCTTGCTAGAAGCCTTGCGGGAGCGTTGTTATGGTGCGTTCGAGGGCTTGCTGTATGACGAGATCAGCCAGCGCTACCCGGAGGCCTTTGCCGCCTGGCGCGCTCGCGAGCTGCATGCGCGTTTCCCGGCCGGCGAGCGCGAAGCCGAGACCCAGCAGGAATTCCACGACCGCGCGGTGAAGGCCGTGACTGACATCGTTAGTGCTCACCCCGCCGGCAAGCTTGTCATCGTCACGCATGGTGGTGTGCTCGATTGCTTGTACCGAGAAGCGACCGGCATGCGCATCGAGGCCGAGCGCAATTTCGGCATCGTGAATGCAGCGATTAACCGCTTGCAATGGGATGGCCAGCGCTTCCGTGTGCTGCAATGGTCCGACGCCAGCCACCTGGAAGCGGCTGGCCTCGACGAGATCGACCGATCCCATCCGGCGGCCTGAGCGCCGCAAAAATATCCCGACTTTCCTACGCGGCCTGATGAAAATTTAGGCAGCAAAGCGTATACAATACGCACCCTTTCGTCGTTTCACCGGTGCGTTCCGCACCGCGATCGCCATGCAGCTCGGCCCCTATCAACTTCGCAATAATGTGTTCGTCGCGCCGATGGCAGGCGTGACCGACCGCCCGTTCCGGCAGCTGTGCAAGGAACTGGGTGCCGGGTATGCGGTGTCGGAAATGGCCGCGTCCAATCCGCGCGTGTGGGCCAGCGAGAAGACGGCGCGCCGCATCAACCACGAAGGCGAGATGGAGCCCAAGGCGGTGCAGATCGCCGGTGCCGATCCGCATCTGCTGGCCGAGGCAGCGCGCTTCAATGTCGCGCGCGGTGCGCAGATCATCGACATCAACATGGGTTGCCCGGTGAAGAAGGTCTGCAATAACTGGTGCGGCTCGGCGCTACTGCGCGATGAACCGCTGGTGGCGTCCCTCGTGCAGGCCGTTGTCAATGCTGTCGATGTGCCGGTGACCTTGAAATTTCGCACCGGCTGGGACCGTGACAACAAGAACGCACTGACCATTGCGCGCATCGCCGAAGAGGCCGGTATCGCCATGCTGACCCTGCACGGGCGCACGCGTGCCGATGGCTACAAGGGCGAAGCCGAATACGACACCATCGCTGCGGTCAAGGCGCAGGCGAAGATTCCCGTGGTCGCGAATGGCGATATCGACAGTCCGCAGAAAGCGAAGTATGTGCTGCAGAAGACCGGCGCCGATGCCGTCATGATCGGCCGTGCTGCACAAGGCCGTCCGTGGATCTTCCGCGAAATCGATCATTACCTGCGCACCGGAACCGTGCTGCCATCGCCGCTGGTCAGCGAAGTCCGAGCGTTGATGGATCAGCACCTGCGCGCGCACTATGCGTTCTATGGTGACTACCTTGGTGTGCGTACTGCGCGTAAGCACATCGGATGGTATGTACGTGATCTTGCAGGTGGTGAGGCCTTCCGACAGAAGATGAACCTCATCGACCATTGCGAGACTCAACTCTCCGCTGTCGATGCATTTTTCGAATCGCAATTGGTCTACGGCGACCGGTTACAATATGCGCCCGCCGCAGACCTGCTGGCGGCGTAATTCCGCAATATTTCCCCCGAAGATTTTCAATGAGCAAAGACAACATCCAGGACGTGGTACGCAAAAGTCTTGAAAAATACTTTCGCGACCTGGGGGAGCAGGAGCCGACGAACGTGTACGACATGGTGGTCTTCACCGTCGAAAAGCCCGTGCTCGAAGCCGTGATGGCGCGCGCCGCCGGCAACCAGTCGCATGCAGCAGAGATGCTGGGCATCAATCGCAACACGCTGCGCAAGAAGCTGCAACAACACGGCCTGCTCTGAGTGCCCGCTTGATCGTCAAGCTGGCGCCCGACCAAACACTCCTTTCATTCTTACCTAGCCATGATTAAACAAGCGCTGATCTCAGTCTCCGACAAGACGGGCGTGCTCGAGTTTGCCCGTGCCCTCGCGGCCATGAACGTGAAGCTGCTGTCGACCGGCGGCACCGCGAAACTGCTGGCCGATAACGGTCTGCCCGTGACTGAAGTTGCCGATTACACTGGCTTCCCGGAAATGCTCGACGGTCGCGTGAAGACCCTTCATCCGAAAGTACACGGCGGCATTCTCGCGCGTCGCGACTTCCCGGAGCACATGGCGGCGCTGGGCCAGCATGAAATCCCGACCATCGACATGGTCGTCGTCAACCTCTACCCGTTCCAGCAGACCGTCGCCAAAGACCAGTGCTCGCTGGAAGATGCAATCGAGAACATCGACATCGGCGGTCCGGCCATGCTGCGTTCGTCGGCCAAGAACCACAAGGACGTGGTTGTCATCTGCGATCCGGCCGACTATGTATGCGTGCTGGACGAATTGCATGCAAAGAATGGCGACGTGTCCTACGAGACTCGCTTCGCACTGGCCAAGAAAGTGTTCGCGCATACCGCGCAATATGACGGCGCGATCACCAATTACCTCACGTCCTTGGGCGAGGACCGTCAGCATGCGACCCGCTCGGCTTACCCCGCGACCCTCAACCTGCATTTCGAAAAAGTGCAGGACATGCGCTATGGCGAGAACCCGCACCAGTCGGCGGCCTTCTATCGCGACCTGAATCCGGTCGCTGGCGGCCTCGCCAATTATCGCCAGCTGCAGGGCAAGGAACTCTCGTACAACAACATCGCCGATGCCGATGCGGCATGGGAATGCGTGAAGACCTTTGATGGCGCTGCCTGCGTGATCATCAAGCACGCCAATCCTTGTGGCGTGGCGGTCGGCGCGAATGCGCTGGAAGCCTATACGAAAGCCTTCCAGACGGATCCGACGTCTGCCTTCGGCGGCATCATCGCCTTCAACGGCGAACTCGATGGCGCGGCTGCCGAGGCCGTGTCCAAGCAGTTCGTGGAAGTGCTGATTGCCACTTCCTTCACTGCAGAAGCGCGCAAGGTGTTCGAATCCAAACAGAACGTGCGCCTGCTCGAAATCCCGCTGGCTCGCGGGCTGAATGCCTTTGACTTCAAGCGCGTCGGCGGTGGCCTGCTGGTGCAGTCTTCGGATGCGCGCAATGTCGGCGTGGACGAAATCAAGATCGTCAGCAAGAAGCAGCCGACGCCGAAAGAACTGCAGGACATGATGTTCGCCTGGCGTGTCGCCAAGTTCGTGAAGTCGAATGCCATCGTCTTCTGCGGCAATGGCATGACACTGGGCGTCGGCGCCGGCCAGATGAGCCGTGTTGATTCCGCGCGTATCGCATCGATCAAGGCGCAGAACGCTGGCCTCCAGCTCGCGGGTTCGGCCGTGGCATCCGATGCCTTCTTCCCGTTCCGCGATGGTCTCGATGTCGTCGTTGCAGCCGGTGCGACGGCCGTCATCCAGCCGGGCGGCTCGATGCGTGACCAGGAAGTGATCGACGCGGCCGACGAGCATGGCATCGTGATGGCGTTGACCGGCACCCGTCATTTCCGGCACTAAGCAGTCGAGATTCAAAGCACAGGGCGACCTTCGGGTCGCCCTGTTTGTTTTTGGGCCGGCAATCGCTGGCTGATGCTGCCGGATTCGTTTGCGCTGCTGTCATAATGCGCGCATGAAAATCCTCGGCATCGACCCCGGCTTGCGGATCACCGGTTTTGGCGTGATCCAAAAGGAGGGCAATCGCCTGCACTATGTCGCCTCGGGCACGATACGGATACCCGACGGCGACCTGCCATCCCGGCTGAAAGTCATCCTTGATGGCGTAGGCGAAGTCGCGCGGACTTACCAACCTGATTGCTCGGCGATCGAGATCGTCTTTTCCAACGTGAACCCGCAATCGACGCTGCTGCTGGGTCAGGCGCGCGGTGCGGCAATTTGCGGCTTGGTCAGCGCCAGCTTGCCGGTGGCCGAGTACACCGCGTTACAAGTCAAAAAAGCTGTGGTCGGGCAGGGCCGGGCGCAGAAGTCGCAGGTACAGGCGATGGTGCAGCATCTGCTGAAGCTCGAGGGCATGCCCGGCACTGATGCGGCCGATGCGCTGGGCGTGGCGATCTGCCATGCGCACAGCGGCGCGGCGCTGGCTACACTTGGGGGACTGGCGCCCGAGCTTGCGCGGCGCGGGCTGCGATTGCGTGGTGGGCGTTTGATTGGGTAAGGCAGGGGTTTCGGCTCACATGTGAGCCGCCTGCCGAAGCGGTTTCGCTTGCAAGCGAAACCATGGAAGACCGCAGCAGACGGTGAGTCCCACCGATACGCAGCCCCGATACGCAACCAAGGATTTGCTACGGTATCATCCCCGCACTTTCCCACTAATCCGGAATCCCCATGATTGGCCGCCTGTCTGGCATCCTGTTTGACAAGAATCCCGCGCAACTGCTGGTCGATTGCAATGGCGTCGGCTATGAAGTCAGCGTGCCGATGAGCACGTTCTACAACCTGCCGCATACCGGCGACAAGGTCACGCTGCTCACGCACATGGTGGTGCGCGAAGATGCGCAGCTGCTGTACGGTTTTGGCACGGATCAGGAACGCGAGCTGTTTCGGCAGCTGATCAAGATCAGCGGCGTTGGTGCGCGCACTGCACTGGGTATCCTGTCCGGCATGTCGGTCAACGACCTTGCGCAAGCCGTCACCTTGCAGGAAGCCGGCCGCCTGACCAAGGTGCCGGGCATCGGCAAAAAAACAGCGGAGCGCCTGCTGCTTGAGCTCAAGGGCAAGCTCGGCGCCGATCTCGGCAGTGCGCCCGGTGTTGCGCATGACAGCAACACTGACGTGCTCAATGCGCTGCTGGCGCTCGGTTATTCGGACAAGGAAGCGATGCTGGCGATCAAGCAGGTACCGGCCGGCAGCTCCGTGTCCGATGGCATCCGCCATGCGCTGAAGGCGCTGTCCAAGTCCTGATTTTCCGATAGTCACCGCTTCCAACGCCTTACCGCCGCTCCCACGCGGCCCCATCGGGCGGCATTAGTGTGCGTAGCCTGCGCATGCGCGCGACACAGTCGGCCATCCCTGCCCGTGCAGGATAAAATGCCGCCATGAGCATCCAGACCGACGATTTCCGCGAGCAGCGCATCATTGCGGCCACGCCCGCATCGCCCAATGAAGAAGCGATAGAGCGCGCGCTGCGGCCGCATAAGCTCGATGAATACATCGGCCAGGAAAAAGCCCGCGGCCAGCTGGAAATCTTCATCGCCGCCGCTCGCAAGCGCGGCGAGGCCCTCGACCACACCTTGCTGTTCGGCCCGCCCGGTCTGGGCAAGACCACGCTGGCGCACATCATCGCGCGCGAGATGGGCGTCAATTTACGCCAGACCTCGGGTCCGGTGCTCGAGCGCGCCGGCGACCTGGCGGCGCTGCTGACCAACCTCGAAGCCAATGATGTGCTGTTCATTGACGAGATTCACCGCCCGTCGCCGGT
>JACCDQ011194350.1_pt1 | contig 14384 bp, 10 predicted proteins | sample 7446031 | NCBI WGS metagenome assembly JACCDQ01 (sample SAMN15323442, study PRJNA562643) | freshwater metagenome | isolation source: river surface water | place: USA:Blue River Watershed | collected 2017-08-17 | reverse complement strand
TTCCATGACTTTGCCGGCTCGGTCGTGGTGCACGCGGTCGGCGGCTGGGCGGCGCTGCCGGCGGTCATCCTGCTCGGCTCGCGGCGCGGTCGTTATACCAAGGACGGTGGCATTGCCGCACACCCGCCATCGAGCATTCCATTTCTCGCGCTCGGTGCGTGGATCCTCGCGGTGGGCTGGTTTGGCTTTAACGTGATGAGCGCACAGACGCTCGACAAAATGAACGGACTGGTGGCCATGAATTCGCTGATGGCCATGGTCGGCGGTACGCTCGTCGCCGTCCTGCTCGGCAAGAACGACCCCGGCTTTGCGTATAACGGACCGCTGGCCGGACTCGTCGCCGTCTGCGCCGGCTCCGACCTGATGCATCCGCTCGGCGCGTTGATCACCGGTGGTGTCGCGGGCATGATTTTCGTCTGGATGTTCACGCTGACGCAGAACCGCTGGAAGATCGACGATGTGCTCGGCGTCTGGCCGCTGCATGGCCTGTGCGGCGCCTGGGGCGGCATTGCTGCCGGTATTTTTGGCCTGAAATCCTTTGGTGGCATTGGCGGCGTGAGCTTTGCGTCGCAGCTGGTCGGCACGATTCTTGGCATCGCGATCGCGGCCGGTGGCGGACTGCTGGTCTATGGCGCGCTGAAGAAGCTGGTCGGCATTCGCCTCGATCCGGAAGAAGAATTCGAGGGCGCCGACCTGTCGATCCACAAGATCACGGCGACCCCTGAGCGGGAAGTCAGCTGGTGATCGCTTGAGCGAGACCTGCCTGGCGGTCGAAGCGACCGCCAGGCAGGCCGCCTTTCGGACCAAGGCCGCATTTGCGGCCTTTTTTTACGGACGCATTTGCTTGCGTACGTCGACGGAATGAAAGCCGAACGGCTGTCCGCCGCGATGTGCTTTCAGGTCATCAAAGAATAGCCTCAGCGTCTGCGACACCGTTGTAAAGGCAATGGCTTCCCACGGAATTTCATCCTCGCGGAACAGTCTGACTTCCAGGCTCTCGACGCCGGCGGCGAAATCCAGATCGAGCAGATGCGCGCGATAGAACAGATGGACCTGGTGCACATGCGGTACGTTCATCAGGCTGAACAAGCCTTGCAGATCGATCCGTGCGCCGGCCTCTTCATGCGTTTCGCGCGCTGCTGCTTCTTCAGTGGTTTCGCAGTTTTCCATGAAGCCAGCCGGCAAGGTCCAGTAGCCGTGCCTTGGCTCAATCGCGCGTCGGCATAACAGCACGCGCTCGTCTTCGCGCCAGAACGGAATGCTGCCCACGACCATCTTCGGATTTTGGTAGTGAATGGTGCCGCAATGACCGCAGACATGACGCAGCCGGTTGTCGTCTGCCGGAATCAGCAACGACACAGGCTGCCCGCAGTCGGAGCAGAAATTCATTGGGAGCAAAGGCGTGTCGGAGGCGGACATGAGAGCGCGTAAGTTCGGCTGCGAGTGTAACACCGGTCGACGGCGCAGAAAAATGTTTGCACCTTCGGTAAAGATGCGCTATAGTTTCGTTCTTCAGACGCGGGGTGGAGCAGTCTGGCAGCTCGTCGGGCTCATAACCCGAAGGTCACAGGTTCAAATCCTGTCCCCGCAACCAAATTGATGAAAAGGCCAATCCTCGGATTGGCCTTTTTGTTTTTCCGCAGCGTCGATGAGGGTATGCGGTGATCAGGCTGCGTTGGCAGTGAATGACTGTCAGTGGAATATCGCCGACACGCCGCCAATGACGATGCCGGCACCCAATGCCGAGACGATCACGACTGCTGTGTAGCCGACCGCACGGTCGCGCGGGCACTTCATCAGCACCGGCAGGCCGAGATAGATCAGGTAGACCGAATACAGCGCCGCAAGCAGGCCCAGTATCGACAATGAAGGGATCACATTGAAGATGCCGCCCACGATGCCGGCGGTGCTGCCGTAGGCCACCAGCTTGACCGCATTCGTCATGTTTTTCTGGCCGCCGAAGGTCGGCGCCAGCGCGTCCACGATCAGTGCGACGACAAAGCACATTGCCAGCAGCAGCGCGTAGCTGACCACCATGCTGATCAGGCCGCTGAACAGGGGCACACGAATAGAGACGCCGAACCCGCCGTAACCGACCAGTGACATGCCGATGAAGGTCGCGATCGGCGGAATCAGTCCGATGATCATCAGGTAGCTTTTATAGATGCTGCCGGTGTCTGCGCTTTCATGCTCGATCTGGGCCCAGGTGTTCTGGGGTGAAGACAAGATGCTTTTCACACGTTCGAAGCTGCTCATGGCCTTCCTCCTTGAATTGCTATCGTTATTTGTTTGAAAGCAATACATTGTCGGCATCCCGGGTCAGGGCGATGCGAGATTGATATCGCATTTATACCCTAATAGTCGTGAACATCAAATTGCCCGGTGACCGATGCGGACAGCGCCTGTGGCCCGCGCCCGGCGGTGTGGCGCAATCCGACAGGGGCAATGACAAGCCGCGTGAACTGTCCTATAATCCGCCGCAACGCGGTTCGCCCGCAGCCACAACACGGCTGCCATCTCGTCGGGCCGCCAGTCTTACCGGCGCATTCATGCCCGCGGCCCTAAAAAAACTCCACAAGCCGGCCACTGGCTCGCCAGCATCATCGCTCGTTCCTATTCCGCCTGCTACGTCTTTGATGCAGGCCTTGATATTAAGCTGCCCACTGCAACCAACCAGCATTGCAAGAATCGTAGATGAACACAGCTGAGGCGAAGAAAGTCCTCGAAACTGCACTGTTGTGTGCCCATGAGGCTTTGTCGGTCAATGACCTGAAAAAACTCTTTATTGCCGCCGAGGGAGAAGAGCCTGCATTGGACGCCGAGCCCATCCGGGAGATGCTCGCTGAGTTGAAGAATGACTGGGCTGAGCGCGGTATCGAACTGGCGCAGTTGTCGACGGGCTGGCGTTTTCAGAGCCGTCCTGAGATGAAGGTTTTTCTCGATCGACTCAATCCCGAGAAACCGCTGAAGTACACGCGCGCAACATTGGAAACGCTGGCGATCATTGCTTATCGTCAGCCGGTGACGCGAGGCGACATTGAAGAGATTCGCGGTGTGGCGGTCAATTCGCAGACGATCAAGATGCTCGAAGACCGCGGTTGGGTCGATGTGATCGGGCATCGTGATGTGCCCGGGCGTCCGGCGTTGCTGGCGACCACGCGTCAATTTCTCGATGACCTTGGCCTTGCGTCGCTCGATGGACTGCCGCCGCTGCAGCAGGTCGGGCAAGAGCAGATGCCAGGCGGACCGGACAACGCGATGCAGGCGATGGAACAGAGTCTGCAGGCGACGCTCGATCAGGCGGCGATCGATTTCTCTGATCGCGCAGGCGAGTCGGAAGCCGCAACCGATGCCGGGTTGCCAATGGCGGTGACGGTTGCGCAAAGCAGCGATGCCCAATCGGAAGCAGCGCCAGAAGACATGCAGGAAGAAGCACGCGAAGAATTGCAGCCCATGCCGGCAGCCGGGCTGGACATGGAACAAGCCATGGCGTCCTTCGGCGAATCTGCTGCGGCAGAGCTCGCCGATGAGACGGCACCGGCCGGAACGGAGCCTGAGGTTTCCGGACAAAGCCCTACACAAGCGGGTGGCACCCCAGAGCGTGCTGCCGACAATGACGATACCTTGCCCGAAGCGAAAGATGACAGCCCAAAATCCGAATGAGAACTCGTTGAACGCCGCCGCCCCCGATACCGGAGAGGGCTCCGCCAACGCATCTCCTGACGCCGCAGGCAATTCGCAGGAGAAGAAGGGCGCGCGACGTGGCGTGCGCGGCCCGCGCTCGCTGCGCCGCTCGCGCAATCCCGAACAGCGTACTGCCGGCGAAGGCGACAAGGCTGATGACGCTGGTTCCGCGCCTGCAGCACCCCGGCGCGGCAAGCCGCAGGGACAGGGGCAAAGGCAGGGGCAGGGTCCAGGAAAAGGGCAGGGGCCGCGCGATCGCAATGAGCGTCCGTCGGGCAAGTCTGGCCGCCCGCAAGGGACGCAGGGCCAGCGCAAGCCGGCCGGTGATGCTGACGCGGTCTTCAGCTTTGTCACCTCCGACGCATTCGATCAGCTCGCTGACGACGACAGCAATGTGCGTGGCCGCCAGAGCAAACTGGTCCGCCGTGACCTGACCGCGGATGACGATGCGCCCAAGCTGCACAAGGTGCTGGCCGAGGCCGGTCTCGGCTCGCGCCGTGATATGGAAGAGATGATCATCGCCGGCCGAGTGTCGGTGAACGGCGAGCCGGCGCACATCGGTCAGCGCATTTTGCCGACCGACCAGGTTCGCATCAATGGCAAGCTGGTGCAGCGCAAAGTCAGCAGCAAGCCGCCGCGCGTGCTCATCTATCACAAGCAGGCTGGCGAGATCGTCAGCAGCAGCGACCCGGAAGGTCGCGCAACTGTGTTCGACCGCCTGCCGAATATCAAGACCGGTAAATGGCTGGCCGTCGGCCGCCTCGATTTCAATACCGAAGGTTTGCTGCTGTTTACGACCTCCGGCGACCTGGCGAACCGGCTGATGCATCCACGCTACGGCATTGAGCGCGAGTATGCGGTGCGCACGCTTGGCGAACTCGAGGAAGGCATGCGCCAGAAGCTGTTGTCCGGCGTAGAGATCGGCGATGGTCCGGCCAACTTCAATAAGATCGCCGATGGCGGCGGTGAAGGTGTAAACCGCTGGTACCGCGTGACGATTTCCGAGGGCCGCAACCGCGAAGTGCGCCGCATGTTCGAGGCCGTGGGCCTGACCGTGTCGCGACTGATCCGTACGCGTTATGGCGCGCTGACGCTGCCCAGCGGCCTCAGGCGCGGACGCTGGGATGAGCTCGATGAACATGCGGTCCGGGCGCTGATGGCGGCCAGCGGCCTCGATAAGGGCCGTCAGCAAGGCGGGCAAGGTCAAGGCCAGGGCCAAGGTCAGGGACGGCAGGGCAAAGGCCGTGGTGCCTCTGGGCAGCCTTTGCGCAATGCCAACGCAATGCCTGCCGGTTTTGGCGAGCAAGGGCGGGGCCAGGGGCAGGGGCAAGGCGGTCAGGGCGCCAAACGGCCGCAGCGGTCGCGTCAGCCAGATCCGCTGCAGACGGCGCTCGGTTTCCCGACCACCGCAGGCAACGCCCGTGGTCCTCGCCGCAACAACAATGCCGGCGCCGCCAACTGGGGTGTCGCCGATCGCTATGGCAGCAGCCCGGGCCTCGGTCAGCGCCGCCGGCGGGGTTAAGCGCGGGCGGTAGTGTCGCCAGGGCGATGGCCGCGCAGCCAGAATGACTTGGCGACAAAGCAATGCGGTGCTGCCTGTGGCGACGGGCACCAGGCTTCTTGTTTTGGCAACGGGCTTGTGCATTGCGGCGGGCGTCCCAATCGAATATAATCAGGGACTTAACAAAGCCGCCGCGACGAGCAGGCTGGTTTGCTGCACTGCGTAATGCAGTGCCGGCAGGGAGCATAAGAAGATGGGCAGATGCCCATTTTTTTTTTCCCGAACGCGCCATGCGCGCGCCGCCGACGCAGCCCCGCGCGCTGTGTATTTCTGATGTTGATGGAGTGTGTCTGGTGCTGTCCGCGCTGATTGAAAAAACCGTGACTGGTCTGGGGTATGAGCTAGTCGAATTCGAGCAGGCCGCACGCGGCCTGCTGCGCGTGTACATCGACACGTTGCCCGATGAAGACCGGCCGGTAACGGTTGAAGATTGTGAAAAAGTGACTCACCAGCTGCTGCATGTGCTGACTGTCGAGAACGCGAACTACGAGCGCCTTGAAGTGTCGTCGCCGGGGCTGGACAGGCCGTTGAAGAAGCTTGCCGACTATGCGCGCTTCGCCGGCCTCGAGGCAGTGGTCAAATTGCGCATGCCGATGCCGGGCGCGGCCAACCGGAAGTCCTTCCAGGGCGTGCTGCACGAGCCTGAAGGCGAGACGCTGAAGCTCGAATTCGAAGGAAATGATGGGCCGGCGATGCTGGAGTTTTCGCTGGCGGAAGTGGACAAGGCACGCTTGGTGCCGAAAGTGGATTTCAGGAGCCGTAAATGAGTCGCGAAATTTTGTTGCTGGTCGATGCGCTGGCGCGTGAGAAGAACGTCGACAAGGAGGTCGTGTTCGGCGCGCTGGAACAGGCGTTGGCCCAGGCCACCAAGAAGCGCTACGAAGGCGAGGTCGACATTCGCGTGTCGATCGATCGCGACACCGGTGAGTTCGAGTCCTTCCGCCGCTGGCATGTCGTGCCCGACGAGGCCGGCCTGCAGCTGCCCGACCAGGAAATCCTGCTGTTCGAAGCGAAAGAGCAGATCGACGACATCGAAGTCGACGATTACATCGAAGAAGCGATCGAGTCTGTCGAGTTCGGCCGCCGCTTCGCGCAGGACACCAAGCAGGTCGTGCTGCAGCGTATCCGCGACGCCGAGCGCGAGCAGATCCTGGCCGACTTCCTCGCCCGCGGCGACGCGCTCGTGACCGGCACCATCAAGCGCATGGAGCGCGGCGACGCCATCGTCGAGTCCGGCAAGATCGAGGCTCGCCTGCCGCGCGACCAGATGATCCCGAAGGAAAACCTGCGCATCGGCGACCGTGTGCGCGCCTACATCCTGCGCATTGATCGCAATGCGCGCGGCCCGCAGGTGATCCTGTCGCGTACGGCACCCGAATTCATCATGAAGCTGTTCGAGCTCGAAGTTCCTGAGATCGAGCAGGGCCTGCTGCAGATCAAGTCGGCCGCGCGCGACCCGGGCGTGCGCGCGAAGATCGCGGTTTACACCAGCGACAAGCGCATCGACCCGATCGGCACCTGCGTAGGCATGCGCGGTTCGCGCGTGCAGAGCGTGACTGGCGAGCTCGGCGGCGAGCGCGTGGACATTGTGCTGTGGTCGGAAGACCCGGCGCAATTCGTGATCGGCGCGCTGGCGCCGGCCAACGTCTCGTCGATCGTGGTCGATGAGGACAAGCATGCGATGGATGTGGTGGTCGACGAGGAAAACCTCGCGATCGCGATCGGCCGCGGCGGCCAGAACGTTCGCCTCGCGAGCGAGCTGACCGGCTGGCAGATCAACATCATGACGGCTGAAGAGTCCGCCGACAAGGCAGCGTCGGAGACGGCCGTGATCCGCGCGCTGTTCATGGAGAAGCTCGATGTCGACGAAGAGGTCGCCGACATCCTTGCGCAGGAAGGCTTCTCGACGCTCGAAGAGATCGCCTACGTGCCGATCCAGGAAATGCTCGAGATCGAGGCATTCGACGAGGACACCGTCAACGAGCTGCGCAACCGTGCTCGCGACGCGCTGGTAACCGAGGCGATCGCGTCGGAAGAGGGGCTTGAGGGCATGGACGATGCTCTGATCAACCTCGAGGGCATGGACCGCAACCTCGCGGGCAAGCTCGGACTGGCCGGCGTGAAGACGCTGGAGCAGTTCGGCAATCTGGCTTACGACGAATTCGGCGCGATCCTGGCGCTGCCGATCGATCGTGCCCGCCAGCTGATTGATGAGCAGTTCAAGGACGTGACGGACGATGAGATGCGCCTGATCGATGCGAAATATGACGACCGTGCGAAAGCATTGCAGGCGCGTGTGTGGAATCTTGCCGAGAGCAAGTAAGAGACCGACACACCATCCAAACGCGTCACGAGAAAAGAGGATTGAATGGCGAGTAACAACGTAGCCCAGTTTGCGACCGAGCTGAAGATGCCGGCCGATGTGCTGCTCAAGCAGCTGCGCGACGCGGGCGTGAACAAGAGCTCCGCGGAGGATACGCTGTCCAAGGAAGACAAGGACAAGCTGCTCGGGCACCTGCGCAAGGTCCACGGCGTCGCGGCCGACAGCGAGAAGAAAAAGATCACGCTGACCCGCAAGGAAACCACCGAGATCAAGCAGGCCGATGCGAGCGGCAAGTCGCGCACCATCCAGGTCGAGGTCCGCAAGAAGCGCACTTTCGTCAAGCGTGACGATGCGCCTGTCGCCGCCGAGGCTGATGCCGCATTACCGGACGAGCCTGTCATCGACGAGGCGGAAGTCGCGCGCCGCGAGGAAGAGGCGCGCCGTCAGGCCGAACTGATAGCACGGCAGGAAGCAGAGCTGCGCGAGAAGCAGGAGCGTCTGGCCAAGCTAGAGGCCGAGCGTGCCGCTGAGCAGGCGCGTGAAGAAGAGCGCGCGCGTGCCGAGGCGGCGGCCGCAGCAGCAGCGAAGGCCGCAGCGGCCGCTGCGGCGCCGGTCGTGGCTGAGGTGAAGTCCGATGCGAAGGCCGAGGCCGACGCCGCAGAGAAAGCGGCAGCCGAGGCGGCCGAGAAGGCCAAGCGCGAGAAAGAAGCGGCCGAGCGTGCCGCTGCGAGCGAGCGTGCGCGCAAGGCCGTGGCCGATGAGGTCGCACAGATCAAGGCGATGATGGCGCAGCCGCGCAAGGTCATCAAGGCGCCCGAGCCGGCACCGGCGCCCGCGCCGGCCGCACGCGCGGAAGGTACGCTGCACCGTCCGGCCACTACGGCAACCACCGCTGCCAAGCCGGGCGAGAAAAAGGACGACAAAAAGCCGGCCGACAAGAAGTCGATCAAATCGGCCAATGTGTCGTCGACCTGGCAGGACGAGAAGAAGCGCGGTGCAGGCGGCATCAAGACGCGCGGCGCCCCGAGCGGCGGCCGTGACGGCTGGCGTGCCGGCCCGCGTGGCCGTCGCAACTCGCATCATGACGACCGCGAATCGAATTTCCAGCAGCCGACCGAGGCCGTGGTGCGTGAAGTGAACGTGCCGGAGACCATTACCGTCGCCGAGCTGGCGCACAAGATGTCGGTCAAGGCATCCGAGGTGATCAAGCAGCTGATGAAGCTGGGCCAGATGGTCACGATCAACCAGGTGCTGGACCAGGAGACCGCGATGATCGTGGTCGAAGAAATGGGTCACGTCGCGCATGCGGCCAAGCTCGACGATCCGGAAGCGCTGCTCGACGAGGGCACGCAGAACGTCGACGTCGAACAGCTGCCGCGCGCACCTGTCGTGACCGTGATGGGCCACGTCGATCACGGCAAGACCTCGCTGCTCGACTACATCCGTCGCGCCAAGGTCGCCGCAGGCGAGGCCGGCGGCATCACGCAGCACATCGGCGCTTATCACGTCGAGACGCCGCGCGGCATGATCACTTTCCTCGATACCCCGGGCCACGAAGCGTTCACTGCGATGCGTGCACGCGGCGCGAAGGCGACCGATATCGTCATCCTGGTGGTGGCTGCCGACGACGGCGTGATGCCGCAGACGAAAGAAGCGATCTCGCACGCGAAGGCGGCGGGCGTACCGCTGGTCGTTGCCATCAACAAGATCGACAAGCCGGGCGCCAACCCCGAGCGCGTCACGCAGGAACTGATCGCAGAACAAGTCGTGCCGGAAGCCTATGGCGGCGAGTCGCCGTTCATTCCGGTGTCGGCCAAGACCGGCGAGGGCATCGATTCGCTGCTCGAGAACGTGCTGCTGCAGGCCGAAGTGCTGGAGCTGACCGCACCGGTCGACGCACCGGCCAAGGGCCTGGTGATCGAGGCCAAGCTCGACAAAGGCCGCGGTCCGGTTGCGACCATCATGGTCCAGTCGGGCACGCTCAAGCGTGGCGACATCGTGCTGGCAGGCTCGGCCTATGGCCGCGTGCGTGCCATGCTCGATGAGAACGGCAAGACCATTAACGAGGCCGGCCCGTCCATACCGGTCGAGATCCAGGGCCTGACCGAAGTGCCGGCCGCTGGCGAAGAGACGATCGTGCTGACCGACGAGCGCAAGGCGCGCGAGATCGCGCTGTTCAGGCAGGGCAAGTACCGCGACGTCAAGCTGGCGAAGCAGCAGGCCGCGAAGCTCGAGAACATGTTCGAGCAGATGGCCGAGGGCGAGGTGAAGAACCTGCCGCTGATCATCAAGGCCGACGTGCAGGGTTCGCAGGAAGCGCTGGTCGCGTCGCTGCAGAAGCTGTCGACCTCCGAAGTGCGTGTGCAGGTCGTGCATGCGGCCGTCGGCGGCATCAGCGAATCCGACGTCAACCTCGCGCTGGCGTCGAAGGCCGTCATTCTCGGCTTCAACGTGCGCGCCGATGCGTCGGCACGCAAGCTGGCCGAGTCGTCCGGCATTGACATCCGCTACTACAACATCATTTACGATGCGATCGACGAGATCAGGGCGGCGATGAGCGGCATGCTGACGCCGGAGAAGCGCGAACACAACATCGGCCTGGTCGAGATCCGTCAGGTCTTCCACGTCAGCAAAGTGGGCTCGATCGCCGGCTGCTACGTGCTCGATGGCATGGTGAAGCGCGGCTCGAGCGTGCGTCTGCTGCGCGACAACGTCGTGATCTGGACGGGCGAGCTGGAATCGCTGAAGCGCTTCAAGGATGACGCAAAAGAAGTGAAGTCCGGCTTCGAATGCGGCCTGACGCTGAAGAACTACAACGATATTCACGAAGGCGACCAGCTGGAAGTCTTCGAAGTGCAGGAAGTCGCACGTACGCTGTAAATGTGAAAAGTCGCTGGCTTCCGGCCCGCGCCGGAATGACGGTTCAGAGCCTGCCTCGGCAGGCGTTCAGAGGCCGTACAGCTCACGAACCGTCACCCCGGCTCCGGCCGGGGTCCAGTGTCTTTGAATTTGTTTTATCCATGGTCAAACACAGCAAATCCATCCCCGGCCGCAGCCAGCGCGTCGCCGACCAGATCCAGAAGGACCTGGCCGAACTGATCGCGATGGAGGTCAAGGATCCGCGCGTAGGCATGATCACGCTCACCGAGGTGCAGCTGACGCCCGATTATGCGCACGCGAAAATTTTCTTCACCACGCTGCTCGACAACGACGCTGCGGTGCAGAACACGCTGCAAGGCCTGCGCAAGGCGGCCGGCTTTCTGCGCGCGCAGCTGGGCCGTCGCTTGCACATTCACACGCTGCCCGAGCTACATTTCGTGCACGACACTTCGCCCTCACGCGGCGCTGCGCTGTCAAAGCTGATCGACGAAGCCAACGCCACCCGCGCAAAAGACGCGGACGAGCAATAAGTCCTTTCCATCGCATGAACCTGCCTGTGAAGCGCAAGCGCGTGCCCGTGCACGGCGTCCTTTTGCTCGACAAGCCCGTCGGCCTGTCGAGCAACCAGGCGCTGGTGACCGCGAAGCGGCTGCTGAACGCCGAGAAGGCCGGCCATACCGGCACACTCGATCCGTTCGCGACCGGCCTCTTGCCACTGTGCTTCGGCGAAGCGACCAAGTTTGCGCAGGACCTGCTCGACGCCGACAAGACCTACGAAGCCACCGTAAAGCTCGGCGAGACCACCGCCACCGGCGACACCGAGGGGGAGCTGCTTGAATCGCGGCCGGTCGATGTCAGCCGCGCTCAGGTCGACGAGGTGCTGGCGCAGTTTCGCGGCACGATCTCGCAGGTGCCGCCGATGCATTCAGCGCTCAAGCGCGACGGTAAGCCTCTGTATGAATACGCGCGCGCCGGCGTAACGCTCGAGCGCGAAGCGCGTACCGTCACCATCCATGCGCTCGAGCTGCTCGACTTTGCGCCGCCGCTGCTGAAGCTGCGCGTATGCTGCAGCAAAGGCACCTATGTGCGCGTGCTCGGCGAAGACATCGGCCGTGCGCTCGGCTGCGGTGCGCACCTGACCGCGCTGCGCCGCACCGCTATCGATGCGCTGGAACTGTCCGGCGCACGTACCATCGAATCGCTGGGCGCCTTGCCAGACGCCGAACGTGCGCCGGCGCTGCTGCCGGTCGATGCTTTATTGACAAAATTTCCACGGGTCGAGCTCGATGACGAGCTGACCCGTCGTTTCCGGCAAGGTCAGCGCCTCGCGCTGAACCGTGCCGGTATTGACGCGCCCTGCCACGAGGGGCGCGTGCGCGTATACAGCAGCGAAGGCATGCTACTGGGCACCGCGCAACTGACGCACGGCGCGCTGCTGGCGCCGGAGCGGCTCGTGGCTGCCATCCCAAGCCATTGAAATTTCAGGATTTTTCATGATCCGGCCGCGCGAGCGTGATACACTCGCCGGTTTATCCGATTCGCATTGCACTGCAACAGGACACCATGACCACCACTGACCGCGCCTTGCGCAACATCGCCATCATTGCCCACGTTGACCACGGCAAGACCACCCTCGTCGACCAGCTGCTGAAGCAGTCCGGCACCTTCCGGGAAAACCAGCAGGTCGACACCCGCGTGATGGACTCCAACGATCTCGAAAAAGAGCGCGGCATCACCATTCTCGCGAAGAACTGCGCGGTTGAGTACGAAGGCACGCACATCAACATCGTCGACACCCCGGGCCACGCCGACTTCGGCGGCGAGGTCGAGCGCGTGCTGTCGATGGTCGACTCCGTGCTGCTGCTGGTCGATGCAGTCGAAGGCCCGATGCCGCAGACGCGCTTCGTCACCCGCAAGGCGCTTGCGCTGGGCCTGAAGCCCATCGTCGTCGTCAACAAGATCGACCGTCCGGGCTCGCGTCCTGACTGGGTCATCAACGCGACCTTCGAGCTGTTCGACAAGCTCGGCGCGACCGAAGAGCAGCTCGATTTCCCGGTGGTCTATGCGTCCGCGCTGAACGGCTACGCCAGCCTCGATCCGGAAGCGCGCGAAGGCGACATGAAGCCGCTGTTCGACGCAGTGCTCAAACACGTGCCGGTGCGCGATGATGATGTCGACGGTCCGCTGCAGCTGCAGATCTCGTCGCTCGATTATTCGTCGTACGTGGGCAAGATCGGCATCGGCCGTATCAAGCGCGGCCGCGCGAAGCCGCTGCAAGACGTCCTGATCATGAGCGGTCCGGACTCGACACCGATCAAAGGCCGTATCAATCAGGTGCTGAAGTTCAAGGGTCTCGAGCGCGAAGTGGTGCCCGAGGCACTGGCCGGCGACATCGTGCTGATCAATGGCATTGAAGAACTGGGCATTGGCTGCACCGTCTGCGCAGTCGACGCGCCGGATGCACTGCCGATGCTGACCGTCGATGAGCCGACGCTGACCATGAACTTCATGGTCAACACGTCGCCGCTCGCTGGCCGCGAAGGCAAGTTCGTTACCAGCCGTCAGCTGCGCGAGCGCCTTGACCGCGAACTGAAATCGAACGTCGCGCTGCGCGTCGCGCCGACCGATGACGACACCATATTCGAAGTTTCCGGCCGTGGCGAACTGCACCTGACCATCCTGCTGGAAAACATGCGCCGCGAAGGCTATGAACTCGCGGTCTCGCGTCCGCGCGTGGTGTTCAAGATGGTCGATGGCGTGCGCCAGGAGCCGTTCGAAAACCTCACCGTCGACGTCGAAGAGCAGCATCAGGGCGGCGTGATGGAAGAGCTCGGCCGCCGTCGGGGCGATCTGCAGGACATGCAGCCGGACGGCAAGGGCCGTGTGCGTCTGGAATACCGTATCCCGGCCCGTGGCCTGATCGGCTTCCAGGGCGAATTCATGACGCTCACGCGCGGCACCGGCCTGATGAGCCACGTGTTCGATGCGTATGGCGCGGTCGATCCGAACAAGGGTGAACTGGCCGGTCGTCGCAACGGTGTGCTGATCTCGCAGGATGACGGCGCTGCCGTTGCCTACGCACTGTGGAAGCTGCAAGATCGCGGCCGCATGTTCGTCAGCCATAACGATCCAGTGTACGAAGGCATGATCATTGGCATCCATTCGCGTGACAACGATCTCGTCGTCAACCCGATCAAGGGCAAGCAGCTGACCAACGTGCGTGCTTCCGGCACCGACGAAGCGGTGCGCCTGGTGCCGCCGATCGAGCTCACGCTCGAATACGCGGTCGAGTTCATCGAGGACGATGAGCTGGTTGAGATCACGCCCAAGAGCATCCGTCTGCGCAAGCGCTTCCTGAAAGAGCACGAGCGCAAGCGCGCTTCACGTGAAGCAGCATGATCGGTATTCTTGCTGGATAAAAAGCGCCTTCGGGCGCTTTTTTTTCGCCCTGAATTCAAGTACCGGACAACCAGTTCGATCGGCAAACATCGGGCCCATAGACACCAGCGGCAGACCCTATTCGTTGCGCGAATTGCGAGGAACTCGACGTAGTCACTCGTAACCGAGAGTCCGGTGGCGAATGCATCGCTCACTCTCGTTCAGCGTGGCCTGGCTGAACGCAGCCGATACCGCCACCCGCGTTGGAGCGCCCCATGAGAACCGTCACCGATCCTGCGATCCACGCAGCCACACCCCACGTCGATAGCAGTCATGAAGATCCGGCAGAACGCACGCTGAAGCGGGATGCCGACCCGGATAGCCGATCGGACACGCCTATACGCATTCTGCAGACCGTCGAGTACAGCAAGGCGAGCGCGATCGTCGACATGCCGACCGCGACCGAGGCCATGCTGTTGCCCTTCATCGTACAAAGCCGCTCCGAGCCGCTGCTGCGCATGCGCAGCCGAAGCGAGCACGCTTCAGGCAGCGATCTGC
>JACCDQ010925762.1_pt1 | contig 14384 bp, 9 predicted proteins | sample 7446031 | NCBI WGS metagenome assembly JACCDQ01 (sample SAMN15323442, study PRJNA562643) | freshwater metagenome | isolation source: river surface water | place: USA:Blue River Watershed | collected 2017-08-17 | reverse complement strand
TGCCCGTGAAGCCTTCACCGAGATCCACAGCATCGAGCAGGTAACCGCGTCCGACCCCGGCTCCGATCGCCCGCAGCTGATCCCGCAATTCTCGTCGCTCGACCATGTGAGTGACAGCCATGAAGGCGTCTACTGGGCCGCGCGCCGCGAGCGCAGCCTGCGCCGCGACATCAATGGCACCGACGTGTTCCTGTCCTTCGTCGACCAGCGCAATACGCGCAGTGCGCCGTCGTCGCCCATCGTTTATGCGCGCACGCTGTGCACCAACCGCGGCCTGGCCGAACAGGTGACGCCGCAGACCCGCATCAAGGGCGAAGGCATCTCGAACGGACTGGAGATACGCTGCCTGACCGAGCCCTCGCGCCAGCGCAACCCGCCGCTCGGCAACGAGACCGTGTGGCGGCTGTCGTCATTACTGACGCTGAACCATCACTCGCTGGTCAACGGCGATAACGGACGCGACCGGCTGCGCGAGATGCTGTCCCTGTTCGCGTCCGACCAGCACCGCGACCTCGAACAGATACGCGGCATCAGCGGCATCAGCGCGCGCCCGGTCACGCGCCAGATCGGCGTCGATGCGTGGCGCGGCCATTGCCGCGGCACCGGCCTGCGGCTGGAAATGGATCCGGAAGCCTTCGTCGGCTCGTCCGCCGTGCTGTTCTCGGCCGTGCTCGCGCAATTCTTTGCGCTGTACACGACGGTCAATTCCTTTGTCGAGCTGGGCGTCTGGCGCGGCGACGAATGCCTGGTGCAGTGGAAGCCGATGTCCGGCGCACAGGAGCTGGTGTAAATGGCCGCGCGCGAACTCGACCCTGACCTGATCGGCCGCCTGCTCGATCAGCCGCAGGGCTTCGACCTGTTCCAGGCCATCAGCCTGCTGGAACGCGACGGCATGGCCGACGGCCACGTTGCGATCGGCGAATCCGATGGCAGCGGCAGCACCGAGGCCGTGCGCCTGTCCAGCCACGTGTCGCTCGGCTTCGAGGCCAGCGACGTGAAGAGCGCGCGGCGCGGCGCGACCACCGGCGAGGCCTATACGCTCTCCACGCCGGTGCTATCGTTGCTCGGCCAGGCCGGGCCCTTGCCCTCCGCATTCACCGAACTAGTCATCGAGCGCAACGCGGCCAAGGATTTCGCGACCGCCGATTTCCTCGACATCCTGCACCATCGCCTGCTGTCGCTGTTCTACCTCAGCCGTAAGCGGCGTCGCCTCGGTCTCGGCTGGTCGTCGCCGCAGGCGTCGACCGTCGCGCGCGCGACTGACCACCTGTGCGGACTGAATCTCGCCGCCCGACCCAAGCACGCCCCCTGGCTGCGCCACGCCGGGCTTCTGGGCGGCGCGCCGCGCTCGATGGCCTCGCTGTGCGCGATGCTGTCGGACCGCTACGCGATGCCTTTCCGCGGCGAGCAATTCGTCGGCGGCTGGCAGCGACTGGAGGACGACGAGCTGACCGCGCTCGGCAACGGCCACGATGCGCCCGAGCTGGGCCGTACCGCCTTCCTCGGCCGCCGTGTGTGGGACCAGGCTGCTGCGATCCGGCTACAGGTTGACGGCCAACCGATGACGCGCGTGATGGACTTGCTGCCCGGTGGCGCGCAGCATGATGATTTCAAGGCAGCCGTGCGCGGCTTCATTCCGTCGGCGCTGCGCGTCGAGGTCTTGCTGACGCCGACCGCCGGCACGCTGGTCGCAGGCGGGCTGTCGTCAGCCGCCGCGCCGCGTCTGGGCTGGAATGCCTGGATGGGTGACGGCATCGCCGGCCCGACCGATGCCCCGGCCGATGCCCCGGCCGCAGTCGCCGCCGGCCCGCTACCGGCGCGTTTCTCTTTCGAGTGTACCGGCCATGAGCACTGAACTGCGCACCCTGATCCTGCGCCTCGATGGCGAAACGCGTGCCGCGATGGAACGCGCCGCCGAGCTGTGCGCGCAGCAGACCCACTTCAGCGTCGACCCCGAGCACCTGCTGACCGAGCTGCTGCGTGACGCCGATGGTTCGCTGGCAAGGCTGCTCGCGCATTTCCGCCTGTCGCTACCGCGCACGCAGGAACAGCTGCAGCAGGCGCTCGACAAGCTCAAGCGCGGCAACGGCCGCACGCCGGTGCTATCCGAGCACCTGCCGGCACTGTTGGAACAGGCATGGGTGATTGCGTCGATGCAGCTGGGCGAGTCGCAGATCGACGCCGCCTGCGTGCTGCTGGCCGCGCTCGAGTCCGGCACGATGCGCGGGCTGCTGCTGGAATCCGCGCCCAACCTGTTGCAGATACCACGCGAAACGCTGCGCAACGAATTGCGCACGCTGGCCGGTGCCGCACAGCCGCCTGCGTCCGTGCACGCGCAAGGCGCGGCGCAGGGTGGCCATGCCGCGCACGGCCAGCGCGCGAAGACGCCAGCGCTGGACCAGTACACCATCGACCTTACCGCGCAGGCTGCCAGCGGCGCGCTTGATCCTGTGGTCGGCCGTGACGAGGAAATCCGCCAGTTGATCGAAGTATTGATGCGCCGCCGGCAGAACAACCCCATCCTGACCGGCGAGGCCGGCGTCGGCAAGACGGCCGTCGTCGAAGGCTTCGCGCAGCGGGTCGTGGCCGGCGACGTGCCGCCGGCACTGGCCGGCGTATCGGTGCGCGCGCTCGACCTCGGCCTGCTGCAAGCCGGCGCCGGCATGCGCGGCGAGTTCGAGCGCCGGCTCAAGGACGTGATCGTCGAGGTGAAGGCGGCCGTGCCGCCCGTGGTGCTGTTCATCGATGAGGCGCACCAGCTGATCGGCGCCGGCGGCGCCGAAGGCGTAGGCGACGCTGCCAACCTGCTGAAGCCGGCGCTGGCGCGCGGCGAATTGCGCACGATCGCCGCCACTACCTGGTCGGAATACAAACAGTACATCGAGCGCGACCCGGCGCTGACGCGCCGCTTCCAGGTTGTAAAGGTCGGGGAGCCGGCCGAGGATGTTGCGGTCGAGATGGTCAATGGCATCGTTAGCCGCCTCGAACAGCATCATCGCGTCCGGATTGCCGACGGCGCTGTGCGCGATGCGGTGCACCTGTCGCACCGCTACCTGCGCTCGCGGCAGCTGCCGGACAAGGCAATCAGCGTGCTCGACACGGCCTGCGCGCGCGTTGCGAATGCCGCGGCGATGGCAGCCAGGGATAATTCGCCCGTGTCACAACAGGGACAACTGGGTCAACAAGATCAGCCGCTGCCCGTCGTCGATGCGCACGCGATCGCCGACGTGCTGTCGAGCTGGACCGGCATACCGCTGGGCCGCATGCTGGCCGACGAACAGCAGACCATCTTGCAGCTGGACCAGCGCCTGCGCGAAAAAATCGTCGGGCAGAACGAAGCCCTCGACGCGATCGCGCGCCGCATCCGCAGCCACCGCGCCGGTCTCGACGATCCGTCCAAGCCGGTCGGCGTGTTCCTGCTGGTTGGTCCCAGCGGCGTCGGCAAGACCGAGACCGCGTGCCAGCTGGCCGAGCAGCTGTATGGCGGCCGCGAGCAGATGGTCACGGTCAACATGTCGGAGTACCAGGAAAGCCATTCGGTATCGGGCCTCAAGGGCGCGCCGCCGGGTTATGTCGGCTACGGCAAGGGCGGCGTGCTGACCGAGGCCGTGCGCCGCCAGCCCTATAGCCTGGTGCTGCTGGATGAAATGGAGAAGGCACACACTGACGTGCTGGAGCTGTTCTACCAGGTCTTCGACAAGGGCACGATGGATGACGCCGAAGGCACGGCGATCGACTTCCGCAACACGCTGATCCTGCTGACCTCGAATGCCGCGCAGGACGTGGTGGTCGACGTCTGCCAGCGTAGCCCGGACGCGACGCTGGACGAGATCAATGACGCGCTGCGCCCGGCACTGCTGCGCCAGTTCCCGGCCGCCTTCCTCGGCCGCGTGGTCATCGTGCCCTACCGCCCGGTGGCCGATGCACAATTGCGCCGCATCGTCGACCTGAAGCTGCAGCAGCTGGCCGAGCGTATCCGCCGCAACCATGGCGCCGCGTTTTCGTGGGACGACTACGTAGCCGAGGCCATCGCGGCGCGCTGCCATGAAGTCGAGAGCGGCGCGCGCAACATCGACCACATCATCACGCAGTCGCTGCTGCCCGAGCTGGCATCGCAGGTGTTGGAGCGCATGGCGCTGCAGCAGCCCTTCGATGACGTGCACCTGTCGGTCGACGTGCGCACGGGCTTCCGCTTCACGCTGAAGCAGGCCGGGGGCGCGCGATGAGGACAGGCTACACCCAGGAGCATGTGCTGGTCTCCGTCAGCACCGCCTTCGGCAAGGACAAGCTGCTGGTCGAGAACTTTTCCGGCACCGAGGAGCTGTCGCGGCCATACAGCTTCTCGCTGGACATGAAGTCCGGCGATGCCGCGCTCGACCCGGCAACCATCATCGGCACGACCGCCACCGTGACCGTCACGCACCCGGGCGGCACGGTGCGCCACTTCCATGGCGTGATCAGCAGCTTCCGGCATTGCGGGCTGGACGCGGCCTTCGCCTATTACAAGGCCGAGATGGTGCCGGCGCTTTGGCTGCTGTCGCTCTCGCGCCAGCGCGAGATCTTCCAGAACCAGACCGCGGTGCAGATCATCGAGTCCATCCTGACCGAGCACAGCGTCACCTTCGAGAAAAAGCTCAAGGGCACCTGTGATGCGCGCGAGTACTGCGTGCAGTACGACGAGACGCCGCTGGACTTCATCAGCCGGCTGATGGAGCAGGAAGGCATCTTCTACTTCTTCACCTTCAGTGCCAGCGGCCATACCATGGTGCTGGGCGACGACCCGACCGCGCACACCGACTGTGCCAACGCGAAGCTCAGCTTCCGCGGCCGCAGCGACAACCACAACCTACCCGACAGCGTGCTGCGTTTCGAGGCCGGCGGACAGCTGGTGACGCAGGTCTATGCGGGTAACGACTACGACTACACGCAGCCGAGCACTTCGCTGGCCGGCAGCGCCAGCGGCGCGACCGGGCGCGGCACGATCTACGACTACCCTCACCTGCGCGCATCGGTCGCCGGCGGCAAGAAGCTGCTGGGCCTGCAGGCGCAGGCCAGCCAGGCCGACGCCACGCAGGCCAGCGGCGAGAGCGTGTGCAACAGCCTGTACGCCGGCGGCGCGTTCACGCTGGCCGACCATCCGAACGCGAAGCTCAACACGCGCTACGCACTGCGCCGCGTCACGCACCGAGCGACCGGCGCGGCCTACTCGAATCATTTCGAGGCCTTCCCCGCCACCACCACCTTCCGCCCGCAGCGCGAGACGCCGCAGCCTACCGTGGCCGGCAGCCATTCGGCCTTCGTGGTCGGCCCCAAGGGCGAAGAGATCTGGACCGATGCGATGGGCCGCGTGAAGGTCAAGTTCCACTGGGACCAGAATGAAAAAAACGATGACACCACCTCCTGCTGGGTGCGCGTATCGCAGGCCTGGGCCGGTAACGGCTGGGGCTCGCTGTTCATCCCGCGCATTGGCCAGGAAGTGATCGTCAGCTACCTCGACGGCAACCCGGACCGCCCCATCATCACCGGCAGCGTCTACAACGGCGAGCAGGCAACGCCGGTCGCGCTGCCGTCCAAGCAGATGCAGGCCGTGATCCGCTCGCGCCCGACCAAGAGCGGCAACGGCAAGTCGAAGTCGACCGAGATCGATGATGGCCGCATCCATGGTAACGAGATCCGCTTCGACGACAAGATGGGCGACGAAGAGCTTTATTTCCATGCCGAGCGCGACCTGAAGATCGATGTCGAGGACGACCTCGAGACCACGCTGTACCAGGGATCGGAGGAGCACTTCATCAAGAAAGGCGACCGCACGATCGAGGTTACGCGTGGCAATGAAGACCATACGGTTGGCGGTAAGCGCGATGTGACCGTGCACGATGACGAGACGCATGCCAACACCAGCAACTTCGAGCACACGGTGAAGAAGGACTACACGCTCGAAGTGACCCAGGACATGAAGCAGACTATCAAGGGCAAGTCGACGATCAAGGTCACCGGCGACCTCGTGATCGATGTCACCGGCAGCATCACCTTCAAGTCGGGCGCGGCGATGAATATCTCGTCCGGCACCGCGATGACGGTCAAGGCCGGTACCGAGCTGGCCAGCGAAGCAGGCACCTCGTTCGGCGCGAAGGCCGGCACGGAACTGAAACTGCAAGCGCTGACCATCGCCGGCAAGGCCTCGGCCTCGGCCGAGATTGATGGCGGTGGCATGCTGACCCTCAAGGGCGGCATGGCGAAGATCAATTGACGGGAAACGTAATGGATCAGCCGCCGCCACTGCCGCCTAAAAAATACGACCAGCATTCGTCGCAAACAGAGAAGTCGCCTGCGGCGAAGCGGAGCGGCGAGCCTTCGCCGTTTGCCGCGAAGACGCCTGCGAACCGGCCTGCCGCAGGCACCTCGCCGTTCGCGGCCAAGACCGCTGCACATCGCACCGACGACGCATCAGGATATGCGACCAAGGTGCCGCCAGCGAAACAGGAATCGCCGACCGGCTTCGCTGCAAAGACTGCCGCAACCCGCCCGCATGATCCGTCGTCGGTGCCTGCGAAAGCGCCACCGGCCAAGCATGCCGACAACGACCAAGCGCACCGCCACACCGACGCGCAGCAGGAAACCAGCCCGCCGCTTCCGAACCGCAAGGTGGAGGTGCGCGACCAGGATGAAAAGCTGCGGCATCGCGCGCATTTTGAGGATGGCGAGCTGCACGGGCGCGTCGAAAGTTTCGACTCGCTGGGCCGCAAGGAACAGCAGGCGCATTACGAGCATGGCCTGCGACATGGCAACGCAGAGTACCGCTTCCGTGACCGGCTGCAGATGAAGCAACAGTACGAGCACGGCAAGCTGCATGGCATGACGGTCACTTATGACACGGCCGGCCATGTCGCATCCGAGATGAACTACGTGCGCGGCCAGCTGCAGGGCGAGGCTCGCTATTACTCGCATGGCCATCTGTCGCGGCGCGCGCATTTCAAGGATGGTTCACTGGATGGCGTGGTCGAGGACATGACTGACGAAGGCACGGTCGTGCAGCGCACGAACTACAAGGAAGGCATCCTGCACGGCGAGCGTATCCGCTACTGGCACAACGGGCAGGTGATGGAGCGCTCGAACTATGACCATGGCAAGCGTGTCGGCGAGGTCGCGCGCTTCGATCAGAACGGCAAGCTGCAGTCGTCGGGCGCTTCATCACCAGCGGCGGGCAGCCGCATGAAGAACCTGTTCAGGGGAAGCTGATGGGAAAACTGGTCTGCGCAGGCGCAATGCTCAAGTGCTCGTTCGGCATGGCCCCGGGCACGCTGAACGTGCTGCCGCTCAACCGCGTGCTGTCCGGTGCGCCGGCGGCCAACATCATGGACAACGTGCCGATGATGAACATCATGCCCTTTGGCATGTGCCAGTCGCTGGCCAACCCCATGGTGGCGGCCGCCACCGCAGCGGCAATGGGCGCGCTGACGCCGATGCCCTGCATCCCGATGACCACGGCGCCGTGGGTACCGGGCTCGCCGACGGTGATGATCGCGAACATGCCGGCGCTGAATGACGGCTCGAAACTGATGTGCAACTGGGCCGGAGTGATCGAGGTATCGATGCCCGGACAAATGACGGTGGAGGTCGCATGAGGGTCACGTTTGCGCTCACGTCGCGGCTGGTGGTCATCAGCAGCGTCTGCGGTATCGCCATCGTGGTGCTGCTGGTGATGCTGGGCTTCGAGCTCGGCCTGCGCGAGGCACATGCGGAATTCGAGGCGCAGGCCAAGTCGCGCGGCGAAGGACGGGCCGACATGCAGGCCGACGCGCGCGGCGGCAAGGATGCCGCCGGCTATTCGCCGGTAGCGATGCCATCGCCAACGGCCGTGCTGTACAGCGCCACCGATCCGTCGAAGGGCAAATGATGGCGCGTATTGCCCTTCGCCTGCTTCCATCGGCTTTGCTGCCATCGGCTTTGCTGCCATCAGCATGGGTGCGATCCGCTTTGCTGCCATTTGCTTGCATGCTGTCGATCGCTTGCGTGCTGCTTTCGCTGTCGGGCTGCAGCTCGATGTCGGCCATGATGTTCCCGCCGGGCGTAAAGCTCGACTGGGAATCGGTGTCGCTGTACATCGACCCGGCCGCCAATCGCGACTTCCCGCTGGCAGTCGACGTGGTGCTGGTCAGCGACGAAACGCTGGCGCGCAAGCTGACGGCCATGAAGGCGCAGGAATGGTTCGCCTCGCGCGACGGCCTGCGCAAGTCGTATCCGGGCGAGCTCGAGTTCGACAGCGTCGAGCTGGCGCCCGGTGATGCAATGACCCTGCCCGGCAAGCGCTACACGGGCAAGCGCGTGTTTGCCGCCCTCGCCTTCGCCGATTACCTGAGCAGCGGCGAGCATCGCGCGCGGCTGGAGACGCTGAAGGGCAGGATCAGCATGGAATTCGGCGCGACCGATTTTTCGGCCAGCGCCTCGGAGAAATGAATGAACGGAACGCATGAGATGAAGCTGAACACCACCGCGCGCGGAGACTGCCGATGAAATGTCCCGACCGCATCCAGTGGCATGAGGGCATGCTGCTGTCGCCGCAGCATTTCCAGCTGGAGTCGGCGCGTGTCGATGCGCTGATCGCCTGGCACACGCTGACCTCGAGCCCGTACGGCTGGGGCGTGAAGCGCCTGAAGTTCGACACCGCGCTGCTGGCCGCCGGCACGCTGCGCATCCTCGAGCTGGAGGCCATCCTGCCGGACGGCACCGCGATCGCGATCGACCACCAGGAGCCGGGCGCGACCGACCTGTCGCTGAAGCTCGACGACATGGTCGATGCACTGGCCGAAGGGCCGCAGACGGTGTGGCTGTCGCTGCCGGTGTCACGCAACATGAAGATGCCGGAAATGGCGTCGCGCTTCCTGTCGGTGAAGACCGATGCAGTGGAAGATGAAGTGTCCGACGCCGCCCCCGCCGACATCCCGCGCCTCGCTCCGAACCTGGCGCTGACCGCCGGCGACGTACCGCCGGCACTGACGATCAGCATGGCGATCGCCAGCGTGCTGGAAGACGACGGCGTGATCAAGCTGGGCGATACGCTACCGGCGCTGCTGGACCTGCAAGCCGCGCCCGAATTACTCGACGCCTTGCGCGACTTTGTGCACACGCTGCGCAGCAAGGCGGCTTTTGTCGCACGCCAGTCGGCGGGCGCGCCGCAGGCCGAGCAGCGCGGTGAACGTCTCGCACTGCTGCAGCGCCTGTCCTGCATGGTGCCGGCACTGCCGGTGCTGGAAGCGCACCTGCAGAGCCCGGTGATCTCGCCCTACCCGCTGTACCTCGCGCTGTGCAACCTGCTGGGCCCGATGTCGCTGCTGCGCCCGGGCGCGCTGCCGATCACGCCGCCGGCCTATGACCATGCGCAGCCGCACCTGAGCTTCCTGCCGCTGCTCAGGGAACTGGACGAGAATCTTTCCGAGGTCAGCCAGGACTATCGCGAAGTGACGATGGAATGGGTGAACGGCGCATTCGAGCTCGCGCTGCGCCCCGAATGGGTGGGCCAGCGGCTGGTGGTCGGGCTAAAGGGAAGTGTGGGCAGTGTGGGCGGCGCGGCCGGCGAAGCCGAGGACTGGATGGACACAGCCGTAATCGGCCCCGCCCATGTGTTTGGCGAGCTGCGCGAGAAGCGCGTGCTGGGTTATCGCCGCGCGCGCATCGCCGGCGCGCCGGAGATGCAGCTGCGCAGCCTGCCCGGCGTGATGCTGTACGAGATCGTACCCGGCCCGGAACTGCTGCGCCCGGACAGCCGGCTTGTGATCGGCGCGTCCGGCCGCGCCGGCAATGCCGCGCGCCCGGCCGCGATCGGCCTCTTCATCCGCACCCAGGGGTATTGAGGACGCGACGCAATGGGCAAGCTGACCTTACCAACGCGAGCGCCGCGACCGGCGCTGCCGCAGATCACGACGCTGATCGAGCCGCGCGAGCCCGAGCCGCGCGCGCCGATGCCCTTGCAGTCGGCGACTGACACGCTGCTGCTGCGCCAGTTCCGGCTATTCGTCGCGGAAGTGATGCGCGTGATCGGCAGCTTCGAGCATGCACACTTTGCCGGCGAAGACAGCCCGGAGGCCGCGCACCAGGCCGCGGCCGACGCCAGCGATACGCTGGCGCGAGAAATCGATGCACAAACGATGGAAATCTCGCGCATCGGCAGCCCGGCCGACCGCGCGGCTGTGGACGAGCTGCGTTACCTGAAGGCCGCGATCGCCGACGAGCTGCTGCTGTCGCACGACTGGCCTGGCCGTTCGCGCCACACCGAATACCTGGTCGAGACGCGCCTGTTCGGCAGCAGCGTCGCCGGCGACGAAATCTTCAACCGCATCGATGCGCTGCTCGCCGATGCCGCCGGCCAGCCTTCGCAAATGGCCGCACTGTACCTGTTCGCGATCTCGGTTGGCTTCGAAGGTCGCCATCGCGGCGCGCAGGCAGAGGCCGAGCTCCAGCCGCTGCGCGATGCCTTGTTCCGCAAGATCTACCGGCGCGAGCCGGCGCTCACGCCCGGCCTCGCCGGCCAGCCGCTGCATGCGGATCGTGTGCTGTCCGAACAGGCCTATCGCTACCGGTTGTCCGACATCGCGCCGGTGCGCTTCTTTCGCTTCAGCCGTGGCACCCTCGGCTTCGTCGCCACCATGATCGTGCTGCTCGCGCTGTCGCAAGTGGCGTGGCGCGTGACCTCGGCGCCGGTGCGCAAGGCGCTCGAATCGACGGCACCCGCCAAGCCCAGCCCGGCCGTGCCCAGCGGAGCCGACCGTGGATAACTCGATGACCATCGTCTGGATTGCGGGCATGCTCATCACCGCGATAGCGGTGCTGCTGGTTGCTTTGCGCTTCGGCATCGATCGCGACGGCGACAAGGCCGGCGCGCGCCGCGTCGCGCTTGACATCGGCAAGCTGCGCACCTCTTTCCGCGACGCGGTCGCGCGTATCGAGCGCAACATCGCCGAACATGGCAAGCGCTATGACATTCCCTGGGTCGTGCTGCTGCACGACGGCTCGGCCGTTACCCGTCCCGCGATCGAAGATTGCGGGCTGACCCGCGTGCTCGATGGCGATGCCGGCGAACCGGAGCGCGATGCGCCGCATTGGCACTTCTTCGATCGCGGCATCGTGATCGAGCTCGAATCCGAACAACTTGACGACCCGGCCAGCATCGATCTGCAGGAAAAGCGCTGGGAAGAATTCGTCGCGCTATGCGGCAAGTACCGGCCGCAGCGCCCGCTGGACTCGGTGATCGTGTCGGTGCCGGCTGCCCTGCTGGCCGACCGCTCGCCGGAAGGCCGCGAGCGCCTGCGTCTCAAGGCCGACGCCGCCAGCCGCCGCATCTGGATTGCACAGAACCGCTATGCGATGCGCTTCGCGGTCTATGTTCTGGTGTCCGGCTGCGAGGACCTGCCGGGCTTTGCCAGCTTCGCGCAGGCACTGCCGCCTGCCCTGCGTGACAGCATGCTGGGCTGGTCCTCCCCTTACCAGCCATCGGCACTGTACCAGCCCGGCTGGGTCACGCAGGCCTTCGACCAGGTCGAGCAGAACGTGGCCGACACCGGCGCCGAATTGTTCGCGTCGAACGCGCTGGTCGCGTCACCGCCCGACCTGTTCCTGCTGCCGTCACGGCTGGCCTCGCTGCGCGCCGGCACGGCCGAATACCTTGGCGAGCTGATGCGGCCGAACGCATATCACGAGCCCTTCTTCCTGCGTGGGATCTATTTCAGCGGCAATGGCCCACAGCCACTGTTCCTGCGCGACATGCTCGACGCCAAGGTGTTCGACGAATTCGGCCTCGCGCGCGCCGCGCATTCGCAGAAGCTGGCGCGCCCGCTGATGAGCCGCATCGGCCGCTGGGTAGCGGTTGGCCTGCCACTGTTCTACGCATTTGGCATCGTGGTCACGACCATACAGCTGCAGCGCGTGCTGCCGGCGCTCGGGGAAGGCCTGGAAGGCTTGAAACGTGACAGCGAATTCCGCGCACAGGCCAGCAGCGCCGGGGAACGTATCGAGTTCGAGTGGTATCGCAAGACAGCTTTGCAACTGATGATCGGCCTCGAAGAGCTGCAGTCGCGCCGACTGACCAATATGGTGTCGATGTACGACGCGAACATCATCAACCCTTTCATGCCGGGCTCCTGGCCCATGTTCGATAACCTGCGCGAGCGCGCGCGTAATCGCATCAAGGACTCGTTTGCCGAGCTGGGCGTGCATACGCTGCAGCAGGCGATCTATCGCCGTACTGCCGAGCTGGCGAATGCGCCGCTGAACCCGGTAACTTTCCGCCTGACCGGTAGCAGCACCGATTGCGAAGGCCCGCTGGCGGCCAGCGCCGCGGTGCCGGTAGCGGCACGACAAACCCTCGCTATCGAAAACCTGGGCGAATTCGCCACGCTGCAGCGCTATGCCACTGAGCTGGCGCGTCTCGATGCGAGCGTCAGTGCGATGCAACATCTGAAGACACCACACAAGGGCAGCTCGAAGGAATTGCACAATCTGGTGCTGGACATGCTGGGTGCCGACCTGCCGGGCGACCTGCAGGCCAGTATCCACCTGTTCAGCGCTGCGGCCGTTAATGAGGGAACGCTGGTCGACCGCCCGGCCGTGGCTACTGCGGCGCGTTGCGGCTTCGTGAAAGCAGCGCTGGCGATGAACCGCAAGCTGTTCGACGAGAACGCGCTGGTGCAAAGCGAGGAACGGGTGGTGGACGCGAAGAATGCGGTGCTGAACCTGTTCGGCGGCAATGCGTCACCGGGCAGCACCGACGTGATCGCGGCCTACCGCAAGCTGCTCGAGGTGCTCAACGAGCAAAAGGCCTTGCTGGGCAATGGCCACGGCAGCTGGCTGATGCAGGATGAACTGAAGCTGGGTGCTTCGCACGACAAGCTGATGCAGCAGTTCGCCGACAACAAGCTGATCGGCCCGGAGATCGTGGCTGAGGTGCAGCGCAAGTCGCGTGAAGACTTCGCACGCACGCGCCAGAATTTCCTGGCCCTGTTCGGCCAGGGCAGCGACATGGCCATCACACAAGGCGGCAAGGATGGCGGCCTCGCGCTGTCCAAGGATCGCATCGCCTTGCTGGCCGCAGTCGAGCACTTGCTGAACCAGCCGTTCATGCTGCCGGCTGTCGGCGACTCGCTGGAGGCGACCCAGCGCGGCACCCTGCTGCAGTGGGATAACGAGCAGCTGTCGCGTGCCGTGAAGCTGGGCGACGGTCGTCGTAAATACCTGTCCGACGACTTGCCGAAATTCCCGACCGACATGCAGGAAGCGGTACGGGACGTGATCGACTATCAATACGCGCTGCGCCTGGTCGACCTGACCGGCCATGCGTATACGCCGGTCGATCAGGACCAGGCCGCGGGCAGCGCAGCGCAGTCGTGGACGGCATTCGAGCAGACCAGCGGCCATGTGAAGAAGCTGGTTGCGCTGCTCAGGGAGCTGGGCCAGGATGGCGAGTCGCACACGCTGCAGACCATCCTCTCCAATGATGCCGCAGTGCGCATGCGCATGCTCAATGCCGAGCTGCAGGATGCCCATGTCTATCAGGTGCTGGACGATGGCGACGACGTGCGCAGCGACCAGCGCGCGACGCTGAACCTGTTTGCGAACAGCGCCGGTGACGTCGGCGACTACCTCGCGCAGCAGCTGGCGAAGATGCAGGCGCTGTCGACGCAGGCGCAGACATTGCGCAGCTCGCTGCCGCCGGAGAGCAGGAGCGGCGCGGACATGGCGCGCTGGAACGGCATCGTGCGCGAACTGGAGCTGTACGCAGCCAAGGACCCCAAGGGCAGCCTCGGCCGCCTGGAACGCTTCCTGTCCGACCTGGCGCGCGAGCTCGACGCGCCGGCCTGCCTCGCCGCGCTGAAGGCCAATGAGCCGCCCAAGCGCGCCGCCAACTACTTCGCTGACAAGCACGCGGAAATCCATCGCGCGGTCATGCGCCGCTGCATGGTGCTGGACCGCCGCTCCTTCGTCGAGCAATGGGCAGCGTTTGCGGCGGACTTCAACCGCTTGTTGAAGGGACGACGTCCGTTCATCGGCAATCGCAGTGGCCTGCGCGGCGGCGAGTTTGCAGCGCTGTCGGCCGCTGACCTGTCCGAGACCGCCAACCTGCTGAATCGCCCGCCGCCGGTATCGGCCGACATCTTCGCGCGCAACAATGTGCCCGAAGGCTCGATCCCGCCGATCCGCGACTTCGCTGCGCAAGCGGCGCAGGTGCGGCAGCTGCTGGCACCGCTGTTCCCGGCCGATGCGTCGCAGCCGGCAGCGCTCGATGTGGCCGTGCGCTTCCGCGCCAATGTGAACGGCGAACTCGATGGCAACAAGATCATCGACTGGGCGCTGACCATCGGCGACCAGACGCTGAAGCTGCGTGACACGCCGCG
>JACCDQ012017324.1_pt1 | contig 14386 bp, 9 predicted proteins | sample 7446031 | NCBI WGS metagenome assembly JACCDQ01 (sample SAMN15323442, study PRJNA562643) | freshwater metagenome | isolation source: river surface water | place: USA:Blue River Watershed | collected 2017-08-17 | reverse complement strand
CAACTTCATCGTTTGGTACAACTTGAGCTGAAAACATACCATTTAACTCTGCTCCAAAAAATAGTGCCGGTCGTCCCACATAAAGTTGAACTTTATCAAGGGATTTGAAGCTAAAATCATAAATTTTTTTGTAACTTTCATTTGATTCAAAGCTATCAAAGATTTTTGCAAAAGCTGATTTTATTTTATTTACTCTGTGGTCATTTTGTGCAAATTTTGGATTTGTAAGTCTTATATCCCATTCAAGAGCTACTGCTTTTCTAAAGTGGTCTTCATAATATTCAAGTGGATGACCTATTTGAATTGGAGTTTTTATTTTCATCCAAGCTCTATCAACATCTGCCCATTTGCTCACAAGCTCATCAGTTCTATCTTCACTAAATGCTTTTATAAGTGCTTGAATGTAAAGTACATAATCCCATTTTTGATTAAAAATATCATCTTCAAGCTCTATTAGTTTATCAGCAAACTCTTCAAGGGCATCAACAACCTCTGTAGTCTCTTTTTTAAATGCTTTTATATAAGCTTGAGATTTATATTTTTCACCATCTTTTACTAAAGCTGAGTAACATCTATCAGCCGTAATTCTTCCATGACCTAAATCTAAAAGTTTTTCATCTTCAAGATATTTCATAATTTTAGTTTCATCACCATCAAACTTAGCCATTAAATCTTTATTTATTCCATTTATTATGTGTGCTGTCCATGATGTTTGCCAAGAACTCATTTGAAGTCCAACATTATAAACTCCAATAAACACTTCTTGATAAAAAGGAGTTAATAAAGAGTTTTGAGTGATAAAATCTATTAATTTTGTGTGTTTGTCATGCCAATATTTTTTTACAAATTGATAAGCTTTTTCTTGAAGCTCTATGATTTCTTTTTCATTTTTTTCAAGTTTTTTTAATACTTGAACAAGTGAATCATCTCTTAAATTCACAAGCCTAGTAACTAGTGCAAATCTTAAATCTTCACTCATTTGTAAATCTAAAGCTTTTGCAAAATCATTTATTAGTTCAAGTTTATCAAACTCATTATTCTCAAGATGTTTTATCAGTAAGTTTACTTTTGCTTTTTCATCGTTTAAAAAGTCATATATTTTTTGTAAATCATCTAAAAATTGTTTTTTTGTCATATAAAATCCTCAATTTCTTAATTTGTATTCTATTAATATTTATCTATTTTGATTCAAATTAGATTCTATCAAATAAGTGAAAAATACCTAATTAAATTTTTAAATAAAAAATAATAATTAGATCAAATTTAAACAATACTTACATAATTTATATACAATTAAATGATATAGTTTTAAATAAAATATTTTTAAGGGAAGTAATGGGTATTATAGTTGAAACTTTTAATTCATTTTTTAAAACAATTTCAAAATTATCAAGACCTTATTATACACTTGAAGAGAATCAATTAAAATTTAGAATAGACCATGATTCTTATTATATATTTCCTTTAAATAATATAGAAATAAAGACTAGATATGACTCTTATATTTTAGAAGCATATACATTAAAAGCTGATGATATATATATCGAGTATATTAATACTCAAAATGATGTATCTTGGAATGCCCATGCACTATCTTATTTTAAAGACTTATTAAAAGATACATTAAATGCAAGTTCTATGGATTTATTAGAAAGAAGAGAATTTGGTCATTATGAATTTTTGGTTTATAAAGTAAATTATAGTTACTTGATTAATATAATTTATGTATATGAAATAAATAAAGAGATCTTTATAATAGATACAAAAAGTAAACTTTACGAAGATTTATTGATAAGTTTTGATAAAACTTATCAATACAAATTTGAAAAAAAAGAAGTAGAATTTTTAGATTTAAATTTAAGTTTAGTAAAAAATAATGCGATAAAGAGTTATTTTAATTTGCACTAATAGCTATTTATAAATCTTCACTAGGCATCGAAAATAAATATCCTTGAGAATAATCAATATCAAGTTCTTTAATCTTTTCATAAATTTCTTGATTACTTACATATTCTGCAATTATTCCTATATTTGTCTCTTTTGCAAAATTAACAATACTTTTTACTACTAGATATGATGTTGAATCATTCAAAATCTTTTTGATAATATTTCCATCAATTTTTATATAATCAGTTTTAATTTCAGTTAAATAAATAAAATTTGAATAACCACTACCAAAATCATCTATAAAAATAGTATAACCCAACTCTTTGAGCATTAAAAGATTTTTTTTAGCATTGTCATAATTTGCAATCTCTTCAGTTTCAATTAATTCAATACCTAATCTTTCTGAAATAGTTCTATCAATATTTGCATAATTTTTCAGGATATTTAGAATTGAGTTATCTAAAATATCTATAGGATTTAGATTAATATTTATTTTAATATTTTCATTTTTTACTAGTTTATTATAAGCAATATCTAAAACCTCAATAGTGATATTTCTAGCAATAAAAGTACCTTTTACAACAGGTAATATTTTATCTGGAGTTATTATCTCACCGTAAGGTGTTTTTATTCTAAGCAGTGCTTCATAATGAGAATCTTCACCTGTTTTTGTATTTACAATTTTTTGATAATAACAAATTACTCTTTTTTCATCAATGGCATGTTTTATATCATTAATTGATAATAATGAAACATTTGTATTTTTATCAGAAAATATCTCAATTCTATTTCTTCCATTATTTTTTGCATTATATAAAGAAATATCAGCTAATTTAAATGCCTCAGAAAAAGTTCTTGAGTCTTGAGGATTTAGATTTACACCAATTGAAACAGTAACTTTTATAAATTCAGTATCTGAAATCATGAACTTTGTATCTTTAATATTTTGAAAAAGTCTATCTAATGAATTTACAGCTTTATTATGACTCTCTCTTTTTGTTCTAATCAAGATTAAAAATTCTTCACCACCATATCTAATTATAATGTCATCATTTTTTCTTAAAGTTTCAGTTAATACTCGTGCCAATTGTTTTAAAATTTTATCACCAACTAAATGACCGTATGAATCGTTTATTTTTTTGAAATGATCAATATCTAAAGCAGCCATTATATAATCAGAAAAATTAATAAGTTTCTCTGTCTCTTGTAAATAGTTTCTATTATAAACTTCTGTTAGTTTATCAATAAATACTTTTTTCTTTACCATCATATACTTTAGTGTTTGAACAATTAAGGTAATAATAAAAATAAAAACAAGTATTATAATACCTATTATTGAATATTTTATTGAAAATATTATTTCATTTATATCTTCAACTTTTTTAACAGCAAAATCAACAACTAAAACCATCTCTACTTCATTATTAATAATTACAGGTATTAAGTATGTAATTGATAGTTGTTTTAATAAATTTTGTTTGATTAAAATAGGCTCTTTTTTTTCATAAACTTCTAACCATACTAAAGTTTCAATATCAAATTTCTGATTTATATGTGCTTTTTCACTTTGAGGTGAGGCATCTGCTAAAAATCTAAAAACATCATGTTTATCTTTATATAATAAATAGGCGTATTTTATATTATTTGTTAGAAGAGTTTTTAATTTATAATCTAAATTTTCTTGAATATTTGTATTTTCTAAAATTGTCTGAACAGGATTTTTTGTAGTCTCTAATGTTTTAGATATAGATATAGCAACATTGTTAGAAATTGAAATAATATCATTTGTAGAAATATCTATCATTTTTTGTTCAAATTTTTCTTCAAGAGTTATTGTATAGTTTAATAATATAAATAATATAAATGCAATAAAAGAAGCTGAAAAAATTAAATATAAAGGTTTTCTAAAAAATATTTTATTAGACATTAAAATTCTTCGATAAATTTTTCATAAATTTCAGGTAGTTTAATATTATTTTTATTTAGTCTATTTTTTACAAAAACAATATTTGGCCTACTTTTACTCCAAAAAAATGCACCTATAAATTTATCATTTTTTAGTAAAGAATCGTAATTATTGGTGAAATATATTTTATTATGGATGTTACATGATTCAAGATCTGAATTATTTCTTAAATAAATAAAATCTGCATCATTACAATTATTAACTATATAAAAAGGTTCAGAATATATTGATTTTTCTAGATCAGTTATTTCTGGTATAAATATAGACAGTTTATCTTTTTTAGGTATTAAATTTTTTGCTATATTTGATATTATTTTTGCTTCTAATTCTATTTCTTTATTATACTCTTTTAGTAAAAAAGTATAATTTTCAGAACAATTTAGAAATGAAAAAAAGCTAAAAACTAAGAAAATTATTCTTTTCATTAAAATAACCATTTCATGCTAAGTAAAAATGCTCTTTCATCATCCACTAAAGAAAAAGGTGTTGGTGATGCTAAGTTTGTTCTATCTAGATATAAACTTTTGATGGATTTATCCAATAAATTCTCACCTTTTAAACTAAAACTTAAATTTTTAGTGTAGTTATAAGTTGTTCCAGCATTTAAATCGAAACCTCTTTTTACTTCAAAATTTGAATAGTTATAACCCTCTTTATAAATCATAGATGTAAAGTAATCAAATTGTTCGTAATTACCCATATATTTCACTACTCCACCTTTTGAAGAGTTTGATTCTGTTTGATTACTGTTTAAAGTATATACATTAAACATAAATTGATTTTTTAAATCAAAGTCATAGGTATATTTAAACAAAATAGCATTTCCTTCAATATCTACATCTGAATTTTTAAATCCTGTTTTAGATAAATAAATCATATCTTCTGTATTGATTGTAGTTAAAATCAAATCAAACTTATTTGAATTATATGTATAGGCATTTTCCAAAGAGTAATATGTAATTTTTTGAGACTCTAAGTTATCAATACTTGGAGCTGCTAAATCAACATAATAAAATGTTGGTGCAAGGTATGATTGTGAAGCAAAAAGTTTAAATCCCAAATTATCATTTGGCATAAAAATCATACCTAACTTATATAAATTCTCTATTGAATTTTCTAAATCAGCATTTCTTTGATATTTATCAAATTTTGCATCTGCTATTAGATATAAATGTTCATTTATTTTGTATTTATCTTCAATCATTAAAGAGAAAAGAGTTTCTGTATCAAATTCACTAAATTTCTCATCTTCTAAAGTTTGTGTTGCACTAATTGTTGTTCTATCATTTAACACATATCTTTTATGTTTAATACTAGAAGCTAAGATTATTTCATTTGCTTTTTGTGTAAAAGCTTTTGAAACATATGCATCATATTTTTCAAATCTTAATTTTTCATCATAATAAGTTGGAATAGTATTTAAAAAATTACTAATCGAACTTTGGTCTATTACTGGAATTAATGTTATACCTTGAGTATTTTCTTCCATATAATCTCTTTGATTTACATCTATAGAAAAAACAGTTTTTAAAGAATTATCATGTAAATAAGTATTGCTATAAGATACAAAAAAATCTTTAGATTTTATATCTCCCTCATCAGGTGTAGAATCTTTTGATAATCCAATAAAATTATCTTTATGTAGTTCAGCATAAGCTAAATCAATTTTTGCATTATCTTTTTGTATAGTTGAATATAAATATTTTCTATTTGAATCATTATGTAATATACTACTTTTATAATTTTTAGAATCAGAAACTTGTTGATTTCCAGCATAAACTAAAAATGACCATTTGTTTTCAAAAATTTCAGAGTGACTCACCCCAAAATAATTTTCATTATTTGTTGATGAAGAAATAGTTAATTGATTACCATTTTCTCTTAAAGGAGATTTTGTATAAACCCTTACAAATGTAGTTCCTGGTTCATTTCCCAAAGAAAACGAACTATCTCCCGTGTATATTTCTATGTGATTAATAAAATCTAATGGCAAAGAATCCCATACTAAAAAAGGAGACATAGTGTGTACAGAAGAGACTTCATGGTCATTTATAAATACTCTAGTTGAAGTTGATATTGCACTATTAAATCCAGCAATACTAATATTTTCAACCCCATAAATATTACTATTTACATTTAAAATAGGTAGTTCTTTTAACACATCACTAAGTTTATTATATTGCATTTGTTGTAATTGTTGTTGGGTATAAACTGTTAGGTGTCCAATTTTTTCATCAATTGTTTTATTTGACAAATCAGAAACTAATTTATACTCTTCCAATAAATTATCTAAATTATCTGCAAAAACAATTGAATTTAATAAAAATAGTGATGTAAATAATTTTGTATTCAATTTTAAAACCTTTGCTTCATCTTTATAATTATTTATTTTACTAAAATAAAGCAAATAAGTTAATTAAATATTATTTTCCAAATACTTGTTTTAATAATGTTGAAGTTTGGGCAACTGGATTTGTTCTGATTTCCGCCTCCTTTTGTGCAATCATTGCAAACAAACCATCAATAGCTTTTGAAGTTACAAATTCATCTAAACTTTCATTACTATTTCCTGGAATATATGAATCAACTCCAAAATTTTTTGCCATTCCTGTAATGCTACTATTTCCAACTAAGTTTCCAGCCATTGATTTATAAACATTATTAACTGTATCATAATATCCTGCAACTTGATTCTCTTTCATGCTTTCTTGAATAATTGGTGCTATTGATTTTTTTAGTGATTCAGTAGTATTTGTTTTGAAATAATTAGTTGCAGCATCGTTTCCACCTGATAATATTTGTTGAGCATCACTAAGTGTCATTTTATCAATTGCAGACATGAAAATTTCTGCTGTTTTAGGTGCTGCCTTTGAAGCTGCAGTGTTCATTGAATTAATTAAATCATCAGCCATTTTATCTCCACCTGCTTTTCTAATTAAAGCTTCTGCACTTGAAAGATTATTTGGAAGAGGAATTTTTACTGATTTGTTATTTAAATAACCATTATTTGCTCCTAATTGAGTAACTGCAAAATTAACTCCAGTTTTTAAAGCCTCTTTTAATCCACTTGAAACTGTAGAATTATCAAGATTATTATTTGCTGTTGAATTAGTTGATGTATTATTTAAAGTTGAAGCAGTATCCATCATACCTTTTGTAATACTTCCAATATCAAGTGCAAAAGTTAAAGATGCACTTAGAATTAATGTTGAAACTAAAACTGATTTTTTCATAAATATTCCTTTTTTTATAATTAACGTATTATATAACGCTTTAAATGTAATAATTGTGAAAATAAATAATCATTAAAGAATAAAAATAGAAAACATTAGATATTATTTATTAAAATATTACAAAGAGTAATTTACATATGCAAGACAAAAATAAAGTTTATATAATTTTATTAAATTATAATGGTTGGAAGGATACTTTAGAGTGTCTGGAAAGTGTTCTTAAAAATGACTATGATAACTATCAAATCATAGTTGTGGATAATAATTCCCCTGACAATTCTATGAATAATTTAATTAATTGGTCAAATGGTATACAAGAAGTAATATATTCTAATGATTCAAAGTTAACAAATTTAAGTCAGCCAGCAAGTATAAAACCTCTAGAACAAGTTTTTTATACAAATGATGAAATTACCTTAGAAAAAATAAATGAAAAAGAAAAAAACTTAAATAATCCAATCATATTTATTCAATCAGGTAAAAATGAAGGATTTGCATCTGGAAACAATGTTGCAATAAAATATGCCTTAGAGAAAAATGATTTTGAGTATGTTTGGCTTTTAAATAATGACACAGTAATATTAAATAATACTTTAACTTCATTAGTTAATTATGCAAAGAGTAATGATTTAGGAATTACAGGTTCTAAATTGTTTAATTATTATGAACCTAATAGTGTACAAGCTTATGGTGGTCATATAAATAAATTTTTTGGTACAAGTACTCATATTTTAAAAGAAGATGATATTACTTCCAATTTAGATTATGTTGTAGGTGCATCTTTTTTAATTAATAAAAAAGTTTTAGATGAAATTGGATTATTACCTGAAGACTATTTTTTATTTTATGAAGAAACTGATTATTGTTTTAATGTTAAAAATAGAGGTTTTAAAATAGGTGTAGATATTAATAGTATTGTGTATCATAAAGAAGGTAATGCAACAGGTTCTAAAGCTCCAAGCAAAACTATGGATTTACTTCAAATAAAAAATAGAGTTAAGTTTCATAAGAAATACTTAGGTGGTGGCATTGGCATCTATTTAAGTTTGATGGTGGTAATTTTTAATCGAATTAGAAGATTACAGTTTGATAGAGCAATAGAAGTATGTAAGTATATGTTTTTAGGAGAATCAGTTTTTTTTATTATAGACCAATATCTTAATATTTTTTGTTTAACTTTTTAATTGATAACTTCAAGAAGTGGCTTTAACCACTTCTTTTTAATATTATAAAGCTTTAGCAGTAATTCTTGAAAGTCTTTTTGCAAACGCAACAGTATCAGTGATTTCGATACCTTCACTTAATTTTGCTTGATCTAGTAAAATCCAAGATACATCTTCAATAGTTGATTCATCAGGGCAACCATTTAGTTTTTTAACGATTTCATGCTCTGGGTTGATTTCTAAGATTGGAGCTGATTCTGGCATTGCTTGTCCCATTTGTCTAAACAGATGAGCCATTGCTGCCATTTGTGCATCTGCTGCATCTTTAACTACACAAGATGGAGAATCTGTAAGTCTGTTTGTAACTTTTACATCTTTAACTGCATCACCTAATTTATCTTTGATTTTTTTAGTGATTGATTCAAATTTAGTTTCAACTTCTTTCTTTTCTTCTTCTGTTTGCTCAACTTTTGGAGGTTCAATTGCTGTAATATCTTTGAATTCCCACTCTTTATAAGCACCAATTGCTGGAGTGATAATTTCATCAATTTCTTTATCATCTAAGATTAAAACTTCAATATCATTTTTCTTATATGACTCTAAAAGTGGAGAGTTTCTTAATATTTTTTCATTTTCACCAATGATATAATAGATAGCTTTTTGTTCACTAGAAGCTCTATTTTTATAATCTTCTAAAGATGTCATTTTTTCTACTTTTGAAGATTTGTATCTTAATAGTTCTAAAATAGTCTCTTTATTTGTATAGTCTTGATAAACACCCTCTTTAAGTGGTCTTATATATTGAGCGATGAACTCAGCATATTTTTCTTCATCTTTAGAAAGTTTTTTGATTTCAGAAAGGATTTTTTTCACACTTCCTTGTTTGATATTTGCAAGGATTCTATTTTCTTGTAAAATCTCTCTTGAAACATTTAAAGGTAAATCTTCAGAGTCAATAATACCTCTTACAAATCTTAAATATGTAGGTAATAACTCTTTTTCATCATCTGTGATAAATACTCTTTTTACATAAAGTTTAACACCACTTTGGAAATCTGCTCTATACATATCCATAGGTGCAGTTTTTGGGATATAGAAAAGTGTTGTATATTCATTTACACCTTCTGTTTTTGTATGAATTGTAAGCATAGGCTCAGATGAATCATGAGAAATTGATTTATAAAATTGATTATAATCTTCTTCTTTTAATTTTGCTTTTGGTTGCATCCAAAGTGCTGTTGCTTCATTGATTTTTTCGTGTTTTCTCTCTAGAGTTTTTGTTGGTTCTTTTCCAGCTTTTTTATCATCTTCACTTAAAGTCTCAGTTACTTCTTCATTGTAATTTAAGAAAATTGGGTATGCAATATGATTTGAGTATTTTCCAACAATATTTTGAATTCTATGTTTTGATGCAAACTCAGATACTTCTTCATCTTTTAATTTGATATAAATAACTGTTCCATTTGACTCTTTTAATGCAGTTGTTAAATCAAACTCACCTGTTCCATCACTTGTCCATCTATAAGCTGTTTCTTCACCAGCTTTTTTAGAGATAACATCCACTTGTGAAGCTACCATAAATACTGAATAAAAACCAACACCAAATTGACCGATTAAGTTTGAATCTTTTTTTGCATCACCAGTTAAATTTTCAACAAATGATTTTGTTCCTGATTTTGCTATTGTTCCAATTGAAGCTATTAAATCAGCTTCATTCATACCAATACCATTATCTGAAATTGTTAAAGATTTATCAGCTTCATCAAAAGAGATATTAATCTCACCTTTCCAATCAGCAAATTTATCTTTTAAATTTTCATCTGTTAATCTTAAATAGTTCAATTTATCGATTGCATCACTTGAATTTGATACAAGCTCTCTTATAAAAATCTCTTTATTTGAGTATAAAGAGTGTGTCATTAAATGTAATAATTGTCCTACTTCTGTCTGAAATTGATGTTTTGCCATGTCATTTCTCCTATAATTTATTTAATTTTAGAAGAGAATTTTATCACAACTTTATAAAAGGAAGCTAAAGTTTTTATTAAAATTAGCACTTTTTTATATTGAGTGCTAATTTAATCTGTTTAAGATAGATTTATTACTCTTTTACAGCAAATATTCTATCTACAAATATGTATTTGATACTTGTATCATTTGGTGGTCTAATCCATATTAACCCATTGTCTGCATTTTTTATTTCAACAGTTCCAATTTCAACTTCATGGTATTTTTCATCTTTTAAGGTGTTTATAAAAGAACCATTATTGATACCTTTTTCATAGATACCATAATAAATTGCAGGTTTTACATAATTTAAAGTAGCTAAGTTTTCTTGTTTTTGAATTCTAACATTTGCATAAATTTTCCATTTACCTTCAGGTATTGAATTTAAATCAAGTTGAATACCCCAATCTGAAACATCTCCATCCATTTTTACGGCACTATTTGAAGAGGCCAAATCATCTTCAATCAATGTTGCACCACAACATATTTTTAATGAATACTCTTGGAAATCTAACCAATTCTGAGAAGAATTATTTTTGACAATGTTAGGTAAATCAGGTTTTTTTCTTTGAATATTTAAATAGTTTATTATTGAATTTGTATCTAAGCCTTCAGCAAATTGAAGAATATTATTTTTTGAAATAAAATTTATGAAACGTTTTTTATCTTCTTTTGAGATAGTTCCTTTCATAACTTGAACATAATCAATTCCAGAGTATAGTTCTATTAAGTGTTCATAATAGATACTCTCTTTTTCAATGCTTTTGAGTGCCAAATCTAGTATTTCTTTTGATTTATTAATAAAATCATCATTCAAATATTTTGAATTAATTGATGTTTTAACTTTTAATTCAGAATTAGTATCTATTATTGTTTTTTCTAATAATTCAAAGTAAGAAAGTACATGTTTATATGCATCACCATAATAATAATAAGTAAACTCTTTTATTAACATATCAATATCAAGATCAGGATTCCATAGTAATTTAGATAGTACCCAAATTCTTAAATTTGATAATTCACTATGTTCTGTACCATAAGCGCCTTGTAAAAAAATGCCATTTACATCTTTTATATCACTAAATGTTTTTAAGTCAGTTGCAGTAGATTTTATATTTGGAAAAGGTTGTAAATATCCATTAAAGTTTGTTATGTAATGCCAAATAAAGATATCATTTGAGTATTTTTGCCATGATTTTAAGTCACTTAATATTTCACCATTTTGAAGACTATTTAATGGTTTAGAAAAATCAGCCTCAATATCTGAAAAGAATATTCCAAGATTTGGTGATAATTCAGGAAAATTAGTAGGAGCTTTTCTACTCCATTGATATGCTTCCATATAAAGTTTAGTGTTTGGATATTTAATAGCAGTATTTTTGGCTATGGTATTTGCGTACTCTAAAAAAGGAGCAGATGGTGATTTGTATTTGTTTATCAAATTCATACTTTGTTTAGAAGTACAATATTCTTTTATATCTTCGTGGGCTAAATAAAATAAGTTTTTATAATTATTATCTAAAAAAGTTAATTTCTTTTGAAAATTTGAACTTGCATCATCTTGTACATTTTTTAGTGAAAAATCAAGTTGACCAGCACAAAAATATTCAGGAAAAATTTCTTCATATTTTTTTGAAATTAATTCAAAAGGAGTAAATGTATTAAACATATTCATAAATAGTGGACTTGATTGCTCTGCTTTATGACCAAATCTCCCATTTAATGCTTGTTTTAAAGAAAAATCTTTATCATCTAACTCTTTGATAAATATTTCTCTATACTTGAATCTTGATTCAGATTTATAATTTAAGTCTTGTATTAGAATAGTACTTTTTGATGGTGCAATCTCAAAGTTTTTTGATAAAAACTTAAAGTGTAAATATTTTTCTAAAAATGTATAAATTCCATATATTAAACTTCTACTATTTAATCCTGAAATATAAATCTTATTATTTTCATATTTAATAATGTAAGAATCATTTTTAAATAGATTTAATTCATTATAGATATTTGGGTTAATTTCTTTTATGCTATCTTTAGTTGATAATATAAATTCTATAGAATCAACATTTTTATTTGATGTTTCATCTTTAATGTCAAATTCTACTTTTTTTAAATAGCTATTTAAAATTGATTTTGCATTATTATTCTCAATGCTATCTAAAACATTGATTTTATAACTAGTTCCAAAAAGTAGAGTATTAAAAAAAGTAATTAAATAAAAGAAAATAATAAATCTTTTGATCATTTTGCTTTCTTTAAAAAACACAATATTTTATGGTTTCTTAAAAATCTAAATACAGAAGAAAAATGCATCAAAAAATTTTTTGAAAAGATATTTCTACTTGCCATTTGAGTTTCATGAATTACATAATGACTTTTATCATGGGAAATTATAATATTTGCTTTTTTTGCTCTATAACAAAAATCTATATCTTCAACATATAAAAAGAAACTCTCATCAAATCCATTTATTTTTTTATATGAAGATGCTTTTGTAATCATAAATTCACCAGAAATCCATTCGGGATTAGTTACATTCATATTTGTTCCATAATGAAATCTTTTACCTAATGCTATTGAAAATAAAAAATTTAAAAAACAAGGAAAATGTCTATCAGGATTTGATAGAATAGTTTTTTCTTTATTGTAATAACACGTTACATTTCCAATTTGTGAATTATTATCAATAAAATAATCCAACATACCTATTAGTTGATCTTTTTCAAGAATAATATCAGGATTACATACTATAAATAAATCATTATCTTTAGCATTTGATAATTTAAAAGCTTTATTATGGTTTTCACCAAAACCTTTTGCTATGTCATTAGCAAAATAGATAGAATTTTTTTGTTTTGCAAACTCTTTTAGTTTTTCAGAGCCAGTATTATCAATAAGACAAATCTGTATTGAATATTTTTCATTATCTAAATCCAAATCTTTAAAATTATTTATAATTAAATCTTCTTGTTTGTGTGAAACAACTGATATAAATACTTTTGTTTTAATATCCATCTTAACTAATCCTTAATATGTTTTATAAAATCAAGTAAGTTATGCGCTGCTTTTTTATAACCATTTGATTCTTTTTTTACTATCTCTTCAATTTTTTCTTGTTGCATTTTTTTGAATTTCTCATCTTGAAAGATTTTTATAATAAAATCTGCAATTTTATCTGTATAACCTGTCTTATCATTGAACTTAGGATATTCTATACCCATAATTTCATTAAAAATTGGAATATCAGAAATTATAGGAATGGTATTAAACCACATTGCTTCTACAAGAGGTATTCCATATCCTTCATTTCTTGATAAAAACAAAGAGAAATGAGATTTTACATATAAACTATTTAATTCGTTATCATATAAAAAACCATGGAACTTTAGAACTATATTTTTTAAATTTAAATTTTTAAATATATCTTCTGTTTCATTTGTTTGTTTACCTACAATATTTAAAGTGATAGATTTAATGTCACTTAAAGTAGAATAATTATCATCTAGATATTTGCAAAGTTCTAAAATTCTATCAAATCCTTTGTGTTTATTTATTCTTCCAACAACTAAAAGTTCTATATCTCTGTTTCTATATTTTTCATTAACAATATCCGCATTTGGCCTATCAAAATTTCTTACTTTAAAAGGGATTCCATTTGGTAGATGTAAAAGTTTTTTATTGTTTGGATTTATTTTGTGGAAAGTTTGCATATCTACTAATGTTGTGTTTGATATATATCCAATAGCATAATCAAAATATTTTGCATACCAAAGAAGAAAATTATGATACCTTAAATAATTCTTTGAGTAGAGTTCACTAAAATGATTTACAGAAAAATCATGAATAACTTTTATTGTTTTAGAAGGTAAAAGTAGTGTGGGCATAAAATTACTCATAAATATTAAATCATATTTGCCATTTTTTATCAGTTTAAAGTTTAAATCTATTATTTTTGAAATAAAACTATTATCTTTAATTTCAAGTATTCTTATATTAGAATTAGTAATATTTTCTTTAAATATTCTTTCTTTTAGTAGTTGATAAACTGATTTCCCAATATAAATATCTATATGAATATTTTTGTTGTCATTTATAATTTTTAAAAATTCTAATAATAAATTTTCAGT
>JACCDQ011861571.1_pt1 | contig 14390 bp, 17 predicted proteins | sample 7446031 | NCBI WGS metagenome assembly JACCDQ01 (sample SAMN15323442, study PRJNA562643) | freshwater metagenome | isolation source: river surface water | place: USA:Blue River Watershed | collected 2017-08-17 | reverse complement strand
TGCTTCAAACCAAGCTGGGGGACGTCGTCGCCCACAAGGGGGAGTACGTGTCCGGCGGGAAGGTGTCCACCACCTACCGCTACTGGACCTTCCTGGAAACGCATGACTGGGTCCTGCTGAACGGTCGGTACGGCAGCAAGACCTGCCCGCAACTCTTGGACGACTTCGTGATGGCCAATGTGCCTGGCGAAGTGATGAGCCCGGAGCGCATGGATGTGCTCACGATGGCGTTGCGCGGCAAGGACGTGTCCATCTGGGCGCACGTGCCGCAGTTCAAGGCGCGTCCGCCTGCGCTGGACAAGTGCTGGGGCTTCGGCTACGACGAAGAGCGTGGCTTGCTCACCCTGGGAGGCAAGCCGGTAGCGGTGATGGCCGCCCGGCAGCCGGACTTGCAAGAGCAAGCGCGACAGCCCTCCCCTCGCTGAGGACTCTCCGCCAAAGAGAACGTCCCGCCGAAGGCGGGACGTCAATCAGAACAGGCTGCCCTGGGCGTGCGGCTCAGGCGGGTCCTCGTCGAGGCGTCCATCCAGCGCCAGCACCAAAATGTCTCCGTGGCAATCTTCGGGCTTGCACCAGCACCCCAGTCGCTTACCGCGCAGGTCTTCGAGCGCTTCTCGGGCCTGAGGGTCCCGCGCAAGCAGGTCCCTCAGAAAGCTGCGGTACCGAGACAGCACCATCGCGCGAGAGCCGTCCGGTCCAATGCGAAAAGGGTTGGCGAACCGACTGGCAGCAAAACCAGGCATGGCCCGTCCGATGTAGACGTCGTAGAGCGCCTTGCGAACATGCACCACGACAGTGGTCGACGAATCCGCGACGAGCTCCTTCATCTCGCAGCCCTTCAGCCCATGGGCACAAGCTTGCCGAAGGCAGCGTAGGCCGCGTGGATGTCCAAGCGCTTGAATTCGGCGAGCAGCTGCTCGAGCTTGTCGTCCACCGCACTGGCAAATGCCCGCACATCGTCTTCGTAGTCGGCGTCCGGGTCGTAGTACTCCAGGCGCTCACCCATCTCCTTGAGCAGGTGGTAGATGTTGCCGGAGCAGGCGTCGCTGAACACCTGGCGGTACTTCGCGTCCCAGGGCAGCGCGCTTGCGAGCACTGCATTGAGGTGCGCCTGAAGCGTACGCAGCTGCAGGTATCGAACGTAGTCGAACATGAAAACTCCTTCTTGTGGTCCTGCAGCGTGTAGCCAACCCCCGTAGCCACTCGGGGCCCCTTCAGCCCTGCTTGCTACACAGAGCATGTGTTTTTCAATGAGGTCATCCATGCGCGTCATCATCCACTCTGGCCATCTGAGCGTCGACAACGGTGCAGTGTTCCCGCTCACCCAGTTCGCCGACTTGGCCAAGCTGCTGCAAGTCGAACCCAACTGGGGTGTCCACTACGGCTTCGACAGCCTGGACATCGAGCCGACCGACTGGCCGCTCGTGAAGGAGCTGCTCGACGAGGCGAAGATGCTCTACAAGGTCGACGGTGAGCACCAGCAATGGCAAAACGTCCACACGGATGTCGTTCGCCAGCGCCTGCCCTACCTTTTCCACTGATTGCAACGCGGCCCCCTCGGCCGCGTTCTTCTTTGGCCGAGGCCTCTTGTGCAGGGGCCGAGTCGCCAGAGCGGGAAAAGCCAAGCACCCACATCTGGGCGCGTGGCCCGGTATGTCACCCAAATTCGGAGGGTTGCTCCTGCGGCGCGTCGGCCCCGCGAGCGTTCGGCCCCTACCCTACTGCCGGGCACGCTCCCAGATGGCGATGAAATCGGGACTGCCGTTGCCCGCCCGCGAATACAGCCAGGGCGGCGTCTGACGCGCATGGGGCAAAGCCCAGATGGACTTGCCGGCATGAACGCGCTCGTTGCCGATGAAAACGTAGGCATCGCAGTTGGCAATGATGTCCTCTTCCTGCACGCCATCCTGGTTGCCGCCAGCGCCGTGTCGCCGCGGGTCGTAGCGGTGTGTCACCCACGAGGCGACCACCACTTGGGGCTGGTACCGGCGCACCGCTTGTTCCGCGTCCAAGGATTCGACGTTGTGACCGTAGCGGATGGTGGGCTGCCGCAGCATTTCGTAGTGCGCCCGGATGTCGTCGCGCTCTTGCTGACGGTTGTCGGTCGCCGGAATGCCCAACGCACGCGCCAACCCGCCGTGACCGGCGCCGATTTCGATGGCAGTGCGTTCCCCGATGAACTCCCGGAGAAAGGCCACGAGCTCCTCGGTGAGAAATCCGTAGTAAGCGTGGCGAACGCCGAAGAGGGCTCGCTCTTCCCGCGTGGTCTGGGCAAGCACGGAGGCAGGGACCACCTTCAGCTGCCCCTGCTCGTCCAGCAGCAGCGGCGAGATGTCTCGGATTCGGGAGGGGTCGAGGACGACGGTGTGAAGCATCCGCGCATGATACGCAGACGCTCCTGCGCTCAACGCGAGCCGTCTTGCTGCGCCTTCAAGCGTCCATACGTGGACAGCACCTCGCCGGCGTACCCCTTGGTGCCCCCAGAGTAGCGAGACAGCGCCTGCTTGAGGTTGCCCTTGCTGGCGTCCAGGTACTCGCGCAGGATGGTCGAGCCCACCTTGATGTTGGTCTCAGGGTGCGCCAGGTCCACGCGCTTGCCCCCGGTGGAGAAGCGCTGTGCATGGTACTTGGCCATCACCTGCATGAGGCCGACGGCTCCGACAGGGCTGCGAGCACCAGGCTGGAAGCTGGACTCCTTTTCAATGACCGCCAGCACCAGAAAAGGAGACACCCCGACGAAGGACGCTTCCCGGTAGGCTGTCATCACGATGCGCGAGGCCAGGTCGACAGACACCTTGAAGGTCCGGCTCACGTAGTCGACCAGCCCTTCTTGTTGCCGGTTGGTCTGGTGCAAAGCGTCCGCCAGCGCCAACCCGGACTCCGGGCGGGCGCGGTCAGCGTCCAGGCATTCCCCGGATTGAGCCGCCAGGAAACTTGTTTTCAGACTCGGTCGGCCGAGCCATTCCGACTCCAGGTGAGTCCGCGCCCACCAGCCGGCCAGCCCCTGCGCCACCGGTACGGTGGACATGGCGCCCACGGTGACGTCCTCGGCAACCGGGCTCAGCGCCGCAGAGGGTTCTTCGGTCAATCCGGCTGCGCTCGCAGTGCCCATGGCACAGGCCAGCAGCAGCGCGGCCAGCGATTCGCTCAAGCGCCGTCGTCGGCGCGTTCGACGCGATTCGAAAGTCATTCAGCAACTCCGTGAAGAAGGCACTGCTCCGAGGTCTTGCTGTGCTGAGGGAGCAGCGCCCTCGACAAGACGGAAAACAGAACCTGCCCCGCAAGTCCTGGCATCGCCAAGGAGAGCGGGTCGAGCCTTCACCGGGTCGGCGGCAGGCTCATTGAAACAACCTCACAAAGGAACAGCCAAGTCGCGAAGCCCAGGTTGCTCTGGCGCGCGACGCCGTGTGGCCGTTCTTTTGTGAGCACCAATTTCGTATAGGAACCATTTTAAGGCATGAAGCAGTGAGCCTAAAAGTCGATTGGCTACACCTGGCAGGTCAACTCAATTGGAGCTCGCATGCGAGTCATCAAGTCCATTCTCCTGTCGTTCATGCTGTTCGCAACGGCGATGTCGGCGCAAGCCGGCAAGCTGGTCAACCTAAAGGCTGACTGCACCAGCGACGAAGTCCGCATCCTCGTGGGCGGCTTCGGTGACGACTGGAGGCACTTCGAGCCCTGGCTTGAAGAGCTGAAGGCGTCGTCTTCCTGCCTCTACGGTTTCTCCCACGACCACCGAGGCGCCACGATGTCCCAAGGCGCCCGTTCCCTGGCGGAACAAATGCAGGTCATGCAAGTCGCTGGTTTCCAGAAAATCACCGTGCTGGCCCACAGCATGGGCGGTCTGGTGGCCAAGCGCGCATTGCACGACCTGGCTCAACTGTCCGCGGACCAAATCCCGAACGTTGAGCTGAAGGCATTTGGCACCCCCTGGGGCGGCTTCTTCTGGGCAAACTTCGCCCGCTGGGTTCCCGGTTCCCAAACCGTGGCATCTTGGATGGGTTTTCCGATGAGTGCCGAAATTGGCACCACTTCGGACTTCATGAAGTCGCTGCAACAGCCCCTGCCGTCCAGCATGTCCCTGGTCATCTACAACAGCCTGTCTGACGAGGTTACCCGGCCTCAGAGCGATAGCGCCAAGTCGCAATTCCAGCGTGTTGCTCTGCAAGCCAAGAACGTCTTCCTCGTGGCCGACATCGGACATTCCGAGTTTGTCCACAAGATGCGCGTTCCTCTTTAAACCTCATTCGAGCGCCTCTTACGAGGCGCTTTTCTTTTTTAGCCTTTTGATGTATACTGGCTGTGTTCGAGTACTGGAGATTCCGGTGGCGACACTAGACGAGCTGATTAAAGACAAACAGTCGGTCGAGCAAGAGATTCAAGCGCTTCGGCAGCGAGACCGCGAAAGCGTCATTGCGGAAATTCACGAGCTGATGCAGCTCTATGATATCTCCCCGCAGCAGCTGTGGCCTGCCTCCGCGTTTTCTTCCGGAAAGAGCAGCCGGCGGCCTTCCAAACTGCTCAATCCCTCGCGCTACGTGGACCCCGCCACGGGCCAGACCTGGTCTGGCCACGGACAGCGCCCCAAATGGCTGGTGGCTCAACTGGCGCAAGGCCGGTCGCTGACCGAACTTGATACCACTCAACCTGTCGCGACGAAGCTCGCCTCGAGCGCGCTCAACAAGGGCTGAGTCCTCCTTTTCGCGGCCATAAGAAAACCGGACCGCAAGGGTCCGGTTCAAGCAGAAAGTTGTCTGTTTTCAGCCTTGCCGCGGGCAAATCGCCGGGAGAGCGTTTGCCTGCATCAGCGCTTCCACCACGCGCAGCACTTCGACCGGGTACATCTGCTTGATGCGACCGTCCACGAGGTGGGCGAACGCCATCAGCGCACCAGGTGCCTGCGGAAACTCCACGTTGGCCATGGTGTTCTGGTCGAGCGGAACGTAGCGGCCGTTGTCGAGCACGAATACCTGACCGCCAACCAGGTCCACCTGCGCACGCACACGAAATGCGCCGAGATTGACCTGGCAGTCCACGATGCGGGAAGCGTTGCGGGCGCGGTACTGGGCATACATCCGGAGCTCATCGGCATCGGCATGCGCGCCGGGAAAGCGCGGGTCCTTCGCCAGTTCCGAGAAGCTGCGCTCATGCTCGGCCATCCACGGCAGCAACAGGGACAGCAGGTCGCTCTGAGCCTGCAGCTCCTCGTTGTAGTCGTAGAAGTCGGCAGTGGTTTCGGCCGTCGGGTCGTCAAGAAACACGCACATAGGGTTCTCCAAGTTGTCCTGCCTTGTGTAGAAAACCCCGTGCAACCGCGTCATCCGCCGGGTGCTGGCGTTCAGGTTTCGGTCTTCGAAGGCGGGGGCGACGACGAGAGCTTCCCAAGCTCCACGCTGTGCAGTCCCAGTTCGCACAGCAGCTCCACCGCCTGCTGCACCACCAGCTCCATCGTCTTCGCGTTCGCACGAGCAAACAGCGCCCGACCCAAGGTGACGGTGTCGGTCACACCGGCGTCAGCCCGACCGAACAGCACCTGAACCTGCGGGTCGGACTTGCCGAGCGCTGCGGCGGTTTGCTCTGAGCCCAGCACTCCTTCAGGCAGTGCGATGCTGGGTTGCTCCACCACCACAACCATGGCCTTGAGCTGCTGCGGAGTCACCTCGTTGCGCTGACACACATCTCGCAAGGCCGCCTGGATTTCGAGACGGCCCTCCTGGAAGGCCCATTGCACCAGGGTCGAGAAGGCCGGACCGATGGCCAGGGCGCGCACGCCGGCCAGCACCTGCTGACTGCCTTGTCCGGTCACAGAGCCCACGGTGTAGGGCAGGCTGCCAAGCGAGGTGTCCAGGGGCTTGGGTGTCGAAAGTGCCTGGATGGCAGCACCCAAGTGCTCGGTAGTCTGAAAAGCCAGGCGAGCCCACACGATGCGGGTGACCGGCGCAACTGCGGGCTCCTCGGAGAAACGGAAGCACTGACGGCGCCCGTGAGATTCGCGCAACGACGGCGTCTTGGCCACATAGGCGGCCTGCACCACCGGAGCCCAGCCCTGGAAAGGGTCCACGTCGAACAGGCCGCAATCCAGGTGCAGCTCGAAGCCTTCCAGGCCATGCACAACGCTCAGCTCGCGGGCCAGCGAAGCCTGCAGGGGTGCCATGTCATCGAAGTCGCCGATGACGTCTCCCAAGAAGGGAAGCACCTGGCAAGGCACCGCCAAGAAGAGGTCCAGCTCAGGGTTGGCCGAGTCTTGGCTGGGCCAGATGTGCCCGAGCAAGCTGTCCAGAAAAAGCGACAGGCCTTGGCGCAGCGCCGTCGAACGCCCTTTCAACGCACGGTCGTACAGCGTCTGGATGTCCCGGTCCTCCAGGCTGAACCAGCGGTTGCCAGTGAGCTCGCACAAGCCCAGCACGGCGTCATCGTGCAACCCCAGCTCCCCTTGAAGGGCGGCAGCCGAGAGTTTGCCGAACAGGCCCTCCGCGGCTTTGAAAAACTGGTTTTTGTGTTTGGCTTGGCCCATGGGGTTCTCAAGAAAGACGGTATCGAGGCACCCGGGTATAGGCGAGGTACTTAAACCAAGCCTCACTCCTCAATTTAGTCAGAGAATGCCCGCCAAAAACCACCCACCCAGCAGCCTGCAGGACCAGCGGGAAGAGGCGCTCAAGCGCGCCGCCGAAATCGTCATTTCTCGGATGCTCGAGGAGCAGCGAGCGCGGGCCGAGTTCAAGGCAGGCTCGACGTTCCAGCTCATGCTCGACTGTTTGAGGGACTCAAGCGAACCTCTGGTCTTCACCGAAGAGGACCTGGCCTATCGCCGGGAGGAGACGCTCGAGTACCTCGGCTGGACGCAGTTCACGGACGACGACATCCGTCTCTTTGTGGACGTACTGGCCGACCCCCAAGCCGAGGGCGTCAGCGGCGTGAGCTCAGACCGTGACTGCCCTTTCGGCAATTGCACTTTTGAGCACTTTGGCCTGCATGTGCGTATGTTGTTCGGACAGGGGACTGCCATCTGCATCTGGAACGCAGCAGCGATGTGAGAACAACACTCGCCGCGGCTTCTCCCTAGGCCGATAGCGCGCGATGTGCTAGCCTTTTGCAGTTCAACCAACTGCCGAAGACCAGCATTGCCCACGCTCATCACTGGGGACGCACACGCGTTCGATTCGTTCGTCAAGCACCTTTGGTCGGACCTGAGCAGCTCGACGCAACCACCGACAGACGGCATTTTTGAGGCTCCAGGGCTGCGGGGCCCCTTTCAGGTCGCTTTGGACCGCAAGCGGCGCTTCGCCGCCTTCAAGTGGCTGTGCTGGAGCCAGGATGACGAAGCGCAACTGGTGGGCCACGCCCACGCGTTCTGCCTGCCGACCCGCGCTGGTGGAAAGGACGCACTTCGACTAGGGCTACAGCAGTGGCACGCACCCGGAGCTCCGAAGGCACCGGCGGCCACGTCGAAGAAGGCCGCGCTGAATCCCGAGGGGTTCATGGCGGCATGGCTGCAGAGCCTAGGTCTACAGTGGGATGCGACCGAGCAGCCCCTGCCAGGATTCCTGGAGCTGAGCACCGTCCTTGCAGCCCAGGGCCAAATTGTCACCTCCAGTCACCAGGTCTTGCAGCGGCTGTCGGAGGCCGAGGTCGAGCGGGATTACTACCGGCAGTTGTCGGACACCTTGGACGAAGAGGTGAGACAGCTGCAAGCAAAGCTGCGAGCGGGTGGCTGGGAGGGCGCGTGGAAAGCCCGCTCACAAGCCGCTGCGGCAGGTGAATCCTCGGACCTGACCAACCCATCCCTGCCTTCAGAGTGGGAGGCGCTGCCGGACTGGATATCCGCGCACGAAGGCCGGATTGCCGTGATGCCTCGTGCACTGAATGCTTGCAAAAAAGCGTTGTATGAGAAACCCCGGCACCTTTTTGCAGGCCTGCATTTTCTGGCCACCGCCTACCGAGACAACCGCCTGGGCAAACTAAGCACTGCCGACATGGAGCAAGCGCTTTACCACGCAGGTCTTAGATTGGCTGGCTCCGTGGCCCCCAGCATTGCAGGAGAGCAAGGCGATGCGTACTTCGTGCCCTGGCAGGGCCGACGGCGTTTCCTGGACCTGCATCTGCTTCGAGGGGGCGGCCGTGATGAGCGCTACTGCCTGCGCATCTATTTCTTCTGGGACGACGCCACTGAACAGTGCGTGGTCGGATGGATGCCTTCGCATCTATCGAACAGTCTGTCCTGAGCCCTGCTCCGCGCGTGCGTGAACCGCCCCGCGGAGATTCGACTATCTGGAGACAACATGCCCCACCCTGCCTACGAAGGCCTCAAGGGACAAGCCTACGGCACGCTTGCGAGCGTGGCCTCCTGCGACCACGCGAAAGCGCAGTCGATGGGCTACGCCAACGGCTGGCAGCTGCTGATGGACAAGCACGACGGCAACGAGATGGCCCTGTTCTGCTCGGCGCTGCCCAAAGCCCTGTCCGAAGCGCAATGCAGAACCCTGCTGGACGGGCTCGCCAAGGAGTTTGCTGGGTGCGAGAGCTGGGGGCAGTTTGTCGAGGCAAGCTGTGAGCATCCTCACTGGAAGCCGAGCCAAGGGCCTGCGCCTCGGCGCACTGCTTGAGCGGGCCCGAGCCGACTCGCTCGCCAGCCGAGACTGCCGACAACGTCAGCGGCGTGGCACCCCGCGGATGGATTTCCTTTTACCGGGAAATGGGGCTTTTAATGGGGGCGTATCAGACCTGCGAAGCCTGCCGGCGACTGAGGCCTGGGCTGGAGCCCCTTCACGTTGCTTTCGCGCACAAGTAGGCTGCACACGAAAACCACCCAAGGCAACGCCTTGGGCCTCGAAGGCAGCGCCGCTCACGGAAAACACCAGCGGCAGTGGCTGCTTGCTCCCCGGGGACGTGCAAGGGGAGGCATGCGCGAGGACGGTTGTGGAATGAAGGAATGAAAAAAAGGCCGTCGAAACCGACGGCCTTGAACCAGACAGAGGTCTGGGGAGCTCAAACGAGAACGGCACTCTCCGGTTGCACGGCTTCCTGAAGGACGGGAAGCTCGCAGCAGCGGAGCAAATGAGGGGTCGGGTCGCGCAAAGTGTGCGGCCGCGGGGAATCAAGGGACCAATCCGAGCAGCGCGAGGCGCCGCGGCTGTGGAGTTCGAGATGAAGCATGGACGTGGGACGTCCCTTGTCGTTGCGCAGCACGCGAGTGACATGCCCAATCAGCTCGCCAGCGCACACCTTGGCGCCCACGCGAACCTGCGGAATCAATTCACCATAGGCAACGACGCCGCTGGGGCCCTCGACCAGCACCACGTCGGTGTCGAGCCACCACGGCAAGCCCGCGCGCGGGCCAGTGAAGGGCATGACGGCCAGAACGACGCCCTCTTCCACAGCGCTGACCGGCGTGCCCTCCGGGCAGTACAGGTCGACGCCCTCGTGGATGTGATGGCGCCTGCGTACGCTGAAAGCACCGGGGTGCTCGCCCACCGGCAAGCCGGTGAAGCCCGGTGGCATGCTGCGAAAGGACTCGCTGTCCGACGTCGGCACGAGCTGCAGCGGCAGCGGCGAACGCCAAGCCAAGGTGAGCTCACGCATCTCCGGCTCCTGCGGGCACCGACATGAACTCCTTCGAGTCCCAAATCAGACAGGCCGCGAACTGCTGAAGCTTGCCCCGCCCTTCCTTGGTCGCAGCTGCCTGCTCGAGGGTCAGCCCGCCCAGCTCGTCATGAGCTTGGTCGAGCCACTCCTGGGCCTGCGCGCGGGTGACCGGCAGATGGCATCCCGCCACCATGTAGTCTTCCCAGAGCAGGCTCACCAAGCTCGGCGCTCGTTGCACCACGAGCTCCAGCAGCTCCTGGCACTGGCGAATCGCGTCCGGGTTGGTCGCCGTGTAGAAGGGCAGCTCACTATTGGGGTTGTCGCTCAGGTGCTGAGCCGAGCACGGCATTCCAAAGAAGACCGGAGCATCGGGCTGCCCGCGCAATGCAACGCTGGTCTTCTGCATCGGCAAAGCCAATCCGTGCTCGACCAGCCAGGCCAGCAGGTCCCATTCACGCTCGTCATGAGCGCGACGGCGCTGCGCCAGCATTTCGCTGAATTCATCGCCGCTCGTCCGCAGCGTGGAAGCCATCCTGCCCAGGTCAAACTGGACCTGCTCCCAGTGGGTCGCCATGACCCAGTAGGTTCCTTGGCGCCAAGCGCCGTGCTGGAAGGCGCGCGCCAGCAGCGCCGAACAGCGCCACAGCAATTGTTGCATCACGTCTTGCTTGGGGCCGACCGCCAGGCTGCAGCCAAACCGAAGACGACGGCGCAGGCGGCCTTCCGGCGTGGACTCCTCGGCACTACGCATGTCGGCAAACACCAGCGGCTCCTGGGTCGGCTCGTCAAAGCGCTCCAGCAAGGCCCAGACGCCGTCCGGATGCGCGGTCCAGCATTGCCCTTGGTCGAAAGCCACCACGGTGTCGGTTGTCGAGCTGTCGCGCCAGGGCCAAGGCCAGCCGGAAGCAGCCGGAATCTCTCCGTACTCGGCGAATACAGACTTCAGCCGCTCCAGGAACAGGTCCTGAGAATCAACGCCAGCAAAGCGCTCGGCCATCACATCGACGTACGCGTCGCGCGCGATGCTGCCCAGGTAGGTCGCCTGAAGTCCCCTGCCTTGGTAGAAGTCGCAACGAGTACCCATGTCGATGTGTCCTAAATTTGTTCAAGCCGATTTCGATGTAAGCATTATAGGCCGAAGCCTAAAATTCATGCAATCTAAAAATAGGACAGCCCCAGCTCCCGCTTGACCGAGTCGACGGTTGTGGCGGCGACCTGGCGAGCACGCAGGGTGCCTTCGCGCAGGATGTGCCGCACCTCCTCGGGCTGCCGCGCGTAGGCCTGGCGTCGCTCGCGCACTGGAGCCAGCAGTGCCTGTAGACGCTCCTCCAATCGGCGCTTGAGCACGCTGTCGCCCAGCCCTCCGCGGCGGTAGTGCGCCTTCAATTCCTCGACTTCTTGCGCTTGTTCGTCAAAGGCGTCAAGGAAAGAGAAGACGACGTTGCCCTCGACCTGCCCGGGGTCCTCCACGCGAAGATGGTTGCAGTCGGTGTACATCTTTCGAACCGCGGTGCGCACCTCGGCCTCGCTGGCGCCCAGTGCGATGGCGTTGCCCAAGGACTTGCTCATCTTGGTCTTGCCATCAATGCCGGGCAGCCGCGGTGTGTCGGACAGAAGCGCCTTGCACGAAGGCAGCAGCGGCTTGCCCAGCACGCTGTTCAGGCGCTGTGCCAGCTCGTTCGTCTGCTCAATCATCGGCAACTGGTCGTCGCCCACGGGAACGAGCTCCGCACGGAAAGCCAGAATGTCGGCGGCCTGCGCTGCCGGGTAGGCCAGAAATCCCGCGGGAATGTCCCGCTCGAAGCCCCGCAGCTTGATTTCCTGGCGAATGGTCGGGTTACGCTCAAGGCGGGACACCGTGACCAGGTTGAGCAGCAACATGGACAGCTCCGCCAATTCAGGAATCTGAGACTGCACGAATATCGTGCTCTTGCCGGGGTCGAGACCGACAGCCAGATAGTCCAGTGCGACTTCCAGGACATTGGAGCGCACTTTTTCAGGGCAATGCATGTTGTCAGTCAGCGCCTGGGTGTCGGCGATGAGCACGAATTGCTGATGCAGGTGCTGAAGCTCGACGCGCTGGCGCAGGGAGCCCACATAGTGGCCCAGGTGCAGCGGGCCCGTGGGACGGTCCCCGGTCAAGACGACCGCGGAGCCGCGTGGAAGGGGGTCAACAGGAGCAATAGAGGTGAACATGAGAATCTCCAAGGGGGAGATACCGCCAGCACCGCGCCATTGCAAAATGAAAAATGCCGCCCTGCTGGCGGCATCTGGTCAATCGATTTCGAGTCTACGAAAAGGGAGTCAGAAGAGCCGCCTAATCAGCGGCACCACCAATAACCCGTCGTCGCGAAGGCGGAAGCCTCGCGAAGAAATTGAAGTTGACTCAAAACGTATTTCATGGTGAAGAGTATAGCACGAACACCTCGTCCTTGGCTATCATCGGCGACTTGACGACCCTAATGGAAGATTTCTGATGGCTGAGCCCCCGCTGAAGAAGAAGTTCCTGGCCGACGTGAGCACCGGTGCTTCGAACCCTGCGGAAGAGGGACCGGCCACGCTGTCGAGCACAGGCACATTGCGAGAGGCGGGGGGCTCATCGCTGGGTCTGCCAGCGCAGCTCGTGGAGATGCTCAATCCGAGCCTGCTCAAGCGCCTCGCGCAAGACCTGCAAGAAGCGCTGGAGCAGATGCGCACCGACGATGCTAAAGACGAAGACGACGTCGACGAAGCCAAGGTGCGCGAGTTCCTGGACAAGGCCTGCGAGGACCTTCCTCGGATGACGACGCTGTTCTCTGACGCCATCGGAGCACGTGCTTTTTCGTCCCGGGTCATCGTGTACGAACCTGCCCCTGCCCCCATGGCCTGGCGCTTCGAAGGGGTCTACGCGGCAGAAACGCATCTGCTGACAGGCGGGCTGAAAGGCCTGGATGAGCTGATGGACGGCCTGCGGGACGAGGCCGAGGAAGGCAGCGCTGCCCTGTGGCTGCACGGCATCACTATGGGCGAGGACGACTGGTTCCTGGCTTACCTGCGCTGGCCTCACAGCCGACCGCTTGTGCTGGCCATGAGAAACGGTCGTTGGGGACGCGTGGAGAGCTCCCGCTCCGCCCAAGCGCTGCTGCTCAAGGGAATCCTGGGTCTCGAGCCGGCGGGACGCAAGCGATGGCAGGAGTTCCTCACGGCGCAAAGCGAGTGGCAGACCGAGCACCGGCGAGAGGATGTGCAGGCCCTGTGGACGCAGTGGGGGCTGGGTGAGCTCACCGACAGCCAATGGGACGCGCTGGTGCGGGCCTGCTACGTCAACAAGGACATGCTGTTCTTGTACCAGCAGTGCGCACGGGACATGTGCAATGACATCGTGCTGGAGGCCCATGGCCTGCTCAAGGTCATGGTCTCCCACTTCGATGCCCAGGTGAAGTTCTTCAACGAGCACAAGGCGCAGCTCGAGAAGGACCTCGAGAAGAAGACGCGACGCCTGAAGTCGGACCTTGAGCGCACACAGATGATGAGCCAGGGCGTACAGGCCCGGGCCAAGCGCCTGGCTGACGAGAACAACGCTTTGCAGGTGCAGCTGCGTGCACAGTCTCGCGCTGCGGCTTCGCCGAGCTCACAGGCCCCAGGGCCCGACTTCGTCGCCACGCTGGACCGGCTGTTCACGGCTGCCTGAGCCAAGAAAAAGCCGCTCGAGGAATTCCTCGAGCGGCAGTCAATCAAGAGCAGCGAGACCGGCTCAGACAGGGACCACGTCGACGCCCTCGGGGCGCGCAGCGGGTCGATAGACCGCGACACGGTCCACCCCGGTTTCGTCGTTGACCTGGACCATGCGCTCGTTTTGAGCACCGACTTGCTCTCGGTCCAGGGTCTTCACGTGCTGCAGCACCGCCTCGCCGCGGCGAATGTACTCACCCGGCAGCGCTGCGCCTTGCTTGAGCAGCACCAGGACATGGTCATGGGGCTCTTGTGCAAGCAGCTCGCGTTCATTGCGCAGCAGCATCACGGTCGCACGCTTGGGCTCGATGGCGATGCCGAAGCGGGACGCAAAGTCCTGCCCGTAGAACTGCAGGACAGCCTCCGGATAGACCGTGTCATCCAAGCTGGCCAGGTCGGTTCCCGGGTCTTGCGGCAGCAGCTGGAACACGTAGCCCAGCAGCTGGGCATACCGCGGACCGTCCACCACCCAGCGTCGCAGATGGTCGCGGCCGCTACGGCCGGCTTGTTGCACGATGAGCAGCGGTTGCCCGTCGAACCACACGGTATAGAGCGCCGCGTAGCGGTAGCCGTCGCTGCTCTCATAGCCGAGCTCGTCCACACGCAGGCGGCCATCCTGCTGCATCTGCTGCAGCACGCTGTCCTCAATCCAGTCGAGGTGCAGTTCCGGGAACCACTCGCCCCTCAGAACGCCTTCGGTGAGCGACTGTTGTTGGCCGGGCAGCTGGAATACTTCTCGCAGGGTCATCATCTTGGAGTTCCTCTTCGTTTTGAATGCACTGCAGCGTGTAGACAAACTGTGTTGCTAGACCGAAGCCCAGGAACATTCCCAGACCATGCTTTACTCCACCCACATTTATCGAGACAACGACCGCGTGCGGGCCCTGGCCTACCGGGTTGGCGGCAAGGAATGCCCAGCCGACGATGCGCTGCGGTTCTCGGCCTCACTGGTCGAGCTGGCGCGCTTTTGGAAGGCCAAGCTCGAATTGGCAGAGCGCGCGACGCCGGAATACGACTCGCGCTTCCAGCCCTACATCCTGACCGAGCGCGGGGATTGGGTGCCGGTCGACCACATCCTCTGGCGCACCTCCGCCGGC
>JACCDQ011482773.1_pt1 | contig 14391 bp, 15 predicted proteins | sample 7446031 | NCBI WGS metagenome assembly JACCDQ01 (sample SAMN15323442, study PRJNA562643) | freshwater metagenome | isolation source: river surface water | place: USA:Blue River Watershed | collected 2017-08-17 | reverse complement strand
CGCATAGCGGGTGCCGACCCCGACCAGCAGGCCGGCCACCAGCAGCGTGCCGGTATCGGCATCAATGGTCGGCGCAGTGAAGGGCATGAACAGGTATACCAGTGTGGGCGCCGCGATCAGCCCGAGCAGGAACGCGAGTCGCCATTGCACGTCGCCCTTCACAGGGCGCAGCAGTCCGCCAAGGATGCCGCTGATGCCAGCGATCCGGCCGTTGCCGAGGATGAAAAGGGCGGAGGAAACGCCGATCAGCACGCCGCCAATCAGCGAGAGTCCGGGCGTGAAATGCAGCCAGTCAATCGTCATGTCAGAGTCTCACTCAGGGTTTGCAATACAGGCCATACAACACTTCGAGGATGGCCAGCACTTTGTCGCTGGCGATCCGGTAGTAAATCTGCTTGCCGTCGCGGCGTGTCTCGACCAGCGCCTCTTCGCGCAGCACGGCGAGCTGTTGCGACAGCGTCGGCTGCTGGATGTCCAGCAGTTCTTCCAGCTCGCCGACGCGACGCTCGCCCTGCGACAGCTGGCAGAGCAGCAGCAGGCGGTCCGGATTGGACATGACACGCATCAGCGCACAGGCCTCATTCGAGGCGGCGCGCAGAGCGGGCAGGTCAAAATGGGTTTCGGGGCTCATGATCGTCCGGGAATCAAACGAAGGCTCACATTCTACCACAAAACAAAATATGTTTTGGTAAAGTGTTTTGCCGCGATGAATGGCGGGCGGGTGACAGTTGGGAGGGAGGGGAGGTAAAGCAGGTAAAGCAGCGAGCGGGACGGCTGGATCCGGCGCAGATTGTCCGAATCCAGCGACAAGGCGGGGTGGCGGCCGATCAGTTCTTTTCCGCCTCGGCCTTCTTCTCTTTCTTCACCTTGGCCTTCTTCTCTTTCTTCACCGGCGCTTCCTGTTCCGGCTCCGGTTCCCAGTAGACGGGCGGCGGTGCGTTCGGATCGGTTTTCGGCGGCGCGCCGGCGATCGATGCCGGTGCGATCGCAGCCGCCAGGAGCAGGGCGATCAGGGAGGTGGACAGTTTCTTCATGGTGCTTCTCACTTGTTACTGGGTTGAACAAAAAATCAGGTTTTCGACAGCGCCTGGTCGATGTCCCACAGGATATCGTCCACGGATTCTATGCCGACCGCCAGGCGGATCAGGTCCGGCGGCACACCGGCCGCAAGCTGCTGCTCTTCCGACAGCTGGCGGTGCGTGGTCGATGCCGGGTGGATCACCAGCGTTTTCGCGTCGCCGATATTAGCCAGATGCGACAGGAATTCAACATTTTCTATGAATTTCTGTCCTGCCGCCGCGCCGCCTTTGATACCGAACGACAGTACGGCGCCGGCCCCTTTGGGCAGGTACTTTTGCGCGAGATCGTAATACTTGTTGTTCGGCAGTCCCGGGTAATTGACCCACGAAACTTTCGGATGCTCGCTCAGGTACTGCGCAATCTTCAGCGCGTTGCTGCAGTGGCGTTCCATGCGCAGGTGCAGCGTCTCGACCCCCTGCAGCAGCAGAAAGGCATTCATCGGCGACAGCACCGGGCCGAAGGTGCGCATGCCCTCCATCCGGCATTTCATCGTGAAGCCGAAATCGCCGAAGGTCTCGTAGAAGCGCACGCCGTGATAGCCCTCGGAGGGCTCGGTCATGGTCGGGAATTTGCCATTGCCCCAGTTGAACTTGCCGGACTCGGCGACGATGCCGCCCATGGTCGTGCCGTGGCCGCCGAGGAACTTGGTGGCTGAGTGCATCACCACGGCCGCGCCCCACTCGAACGGCCGGCACAGGTAGGGACTGGCGAAGGTGTTGTCGACGAACAGGGGCAGGTCGTGCGCGTTGGCGATCGCGGCAACCTTCTCGATGTCGAGCACGTTCATCGACGGATTGCCGATCGTCTCCGCATACAGCAGCTTGGTTTTGGGCGTAATGGCGCGCGCGAAGCTTTCCGGATCTTCGCTGTCGACAAAGGTGGTGGTGATGCCCAGCTTGCGGAAATTCACCGCCAGCTGCGTGTGCGTGCCGCCATACAGCGTGCGCGCGGCGACGATTTCGTCGCCGGCCTGGCAGAGGTTGAGCATCGCGATCATCTGCGCGGCCATGCCGCTGCCGGTGGCGACGGCCGCGCGGCCATTCTCGAGCGCGGCGATGCGTTCCTCGAGCACGGCTACCGTCGGGTTCGACAGTCGCGAATAGACATTGCCGAAGGTTTGCAGGTTAAACAGGCTGGCGGCATGCTCGGCACTGTCGAACACATACGAGGTGGTCTGGTAGATCGGCACTGCGCGTGAACCTGTGGCAGCGTCGGGAATCTGGCCGGCATGCAGGCACAGCGTTTCGAAGTCGTAGACGTGGTCTTTTGCCATGATGTGATGTGCGATTCGGACAGGGAGGTCAGACAGGGCGGCGGGCGGAAATCACTTTCGTGTTCACGCCGAACCAGCCGAGGCCGCCGAACAGGCGTGCATATTCGATCTTGACGCAGCGATCCATCACGACCTCCAGGCCCGCCGCTTCGGCGACCCGGGCGGCTTCATCGTTGATCACGCCAATTTGCATCCACAGTACCTTCGCGCCGATCTCGACCGCTTCGCGAGCGATCGGCACACAGTCCTGCGGCTTGCGGAAGACATCGACGATGTCGACTTTTTCCGGGATGGATTTCAGGTCCGGATAGCATTTCTCGCCGAGGATCTCATCGTATTTCGGGTTGACCGGAATGATGCGAAAGCCATGCTCCTGCATGTACTTGGCGGCGAAATAAGAAGGACGAAACCAGTCGGCCGACAGACCGACGACGGCGATCGTATGGTTTTCTTTCAATATCCGCCGCAGTTGCGCGATCGTGCTCACGGCCAGTCTCCTTGTCTTTCTGCAAAACAGTCGACGCGTGCCGCAGGCGGCACGCACTCATATGCCGATTGTAACGGTCACCGGGCGTGGCGGATTTGGCTGTTTAAAAGGGGGACGGCAGCGCGCATGCCGCTGCCCCCCGCCGTCGCTGGCCGCGATCTGCCGCCACCTTCTCTGCTGCCTTCAGCGGCGGGACGACGGGAGCGACTCACGCAGCGACGCTGCCGGGCGGAACCAGGGGCTGGCCGGCACGCCGTGACGTGACGCGAACGCTTCGGCCTGTTTGCGCGTCGCGAAAGGACCCGAGACGACGGCAAACTTGACGCCCTTGCCCGCCGTGTTCACAGCGACGATACGGGCACGCGCCAGCGCCGGATGCCGGGCACGCCACGCGCGCGCATCGGCCATCGTGCTGAGCGACACATGCTGGACGAAGACGCTGCCCGGCGCTGCCGAACGAATGGTCTTTGCGTCATCGTGTTCCGCTCGGCTGGCGGCTGCGCGGGGCGCCGCGGCAGCCGGCGCGCGTTTTGCGGCAACCGCGTTGGCTTTTGGTATCGCAGTCTTCGAATGCGGCGCGGTGGCATTCGGGTCTTGGGTCGCCTCTTGACGGATGGTTTTGGTATTGCCTGCCGTGGGCGATGTCGTGTCGGCGCTCGCCTGCGCCGGCGCTTGTTTTGCGGGCGCGAGCTCTGGGGCGGAATTTGCCGGCGTTTGCGTTCCTGCATTCGTCCCGGCTTGCGTCGTGCTTCCTGCAGCTGCCGGGGCAGCGTCCTGCATGGCCATTGTCGAAGAAGCCATCGCCTTGCCGGGCGCATTGACCGCGGTATCGCCGGTAGCCGATGCGGTGGCCGGCGTATCGGCTGTGGCGGCGGTGCCGGCCTCGGCCGCTGCAGGTGAGCGTTCGACGGCGGCCGGAGGGACGGTCGGCTTGCCCGCCTTTGTCATCAGCGCTTCTTTCGCCCAGATCGGCAGCAGCCGATTCAGCCAGGGCGAATCGACAATGCCCGGCGATCTGCCCGGCGCGACCAGCAGCAGCAAACCGAGGGCGACCGACAGGCAGACGGTCAGTGTGGTGGCCAGCGTCCATCGAAAAACAGCTGGCTGGCGGCTTTGCACCGGCGCGATGTCGTCCGCTTGCGGGGACGGTACCGGAGGCAACGCCGACGGTTTCTCCGGCCGCAAATCGGGCTGGGCTTCGGGTTGCGGATCCAGCAAGGGTTCAGCCGACCATCCAGGCGATGCTGCGGACGACTGATCGAGTGACCCCGGGAATGAGGGATCGTCGAGTGTCGGTTCGGTCCGGTCGCCGGCAAAGTAGTCGCCGCTGCGGCCGTGGCGGCCAAGGTTGACGTCGTCGGTGGCGGCCGGTGCGTCTGCATCGGGGTGACCCAGCGCGCGCCGATAAATCTCTTCTGTCTTGAATTTGTCGCTGCTGTTTTTCTTGTCGGTATTGCTCACACTGCGACCTCATCAAATGCTGCGGTGGATGCCGCGCTCACGGCGCTGCTTCATTCAAGTCGCCTTGCCTCAAGTGCGTCCGGGCCCGGCATTCAGCTTGTCTGACAGCTGCTTCGCCTGCGCTTCGAGTGTGTCGTCGCCTTTGCCTGCAGCGGTGCCGGCGATGGCGTCGACGGGCGTCTCCTTGTTTTCCGAAGCGAAGCTCGCCAGCGTGCTGATCTGCTGCGGCGATACTCCGATCAGGATGTCCTGCTCGTTCACCCGCAGCAGCACGAGCTTTTGCCGGGGCCCGACGGATGCGCTCTCCAGAATGCGAATGCGCCGTTGCGGCAGACCGGGAATTCCTTTTTGCTGCACGCGTCGGATCAGGTACAGCAACGCACCGAGCGTCGCGAGCACCGCGGCGAAGCTTACCGCGAAGGACAACCAGTCTGTCGTGCGCATGTGTCGGGTCCTCGACTGCGTGATTGCGGACGGAAGATCAGCCTGAATCGATGGCTTTTACCGTCGGTGCGTGCGGACCAAACATTCTGCAGCACTTTGCTGCCATCGTGCGACCTGAAATGCACCATGCGCAGCGAGATTACCGCCTGTGACAGAATGTCGCCCCGAATATCTTCTGTCACCGAGGAAAACATGAATGACCTGGGCAAGCGCCTGCTGTTCCGGCTGGTTCGCATCCTGCTGATTGCCGTGATCCTGATGGCCGGACTGGTCTGGCTGCATCCTGAACTGTTGCAAGCGTCGGACGCTCAGCCGACAGGTCCGCTCGGTGGCGTGCAGGGCGGACTGCTGCTGGTCCTGCTGCTCGCGGCAGTGGGCGTTCGCGTCTGGCTGGGCATCCGGCGCAGGAAGCGTTCGGCAAAGTAAGCGTCCTGCCTGGTCCGGTCGCGGCGCTTGCGCACGCTGCCGCCATTACAGGGTCGGCAGCAAGCGGAAGCAGGCAATCGCCACCACAGTCGGCAACGCGGCGCCTGCCAGCAGGCCGGTAGCGCCGATCGTGCCGTCATTGAAGCGCGAACGCAGGATCGATGCGCCGGCCGGGTTCGGCGCATTCGCAATGATGGTCAGGCCGCCGCCAGTCACGGCGCCGGACACCAGCGCATATTTGAATTCTTCCGTCAGGCCGTCCACCAGCGAGCCCAGGTAGGTCAGCGCCGCATTGTCGGTGATGGCCGTCAGCGCGGTCGCGCCGTAATACACCGAGGTCGCATCCATCTTCAGCAGCAGCGGCTGCAGCCACCATTGCTGCTGCCCGCCAAGCACCACCAGTCCGCCCAGGAAGAAAGCAACCAGCAGGCCTTCGCGCAAAATCAGGCGGTCCTGGTGCCGCGGATAGGCGGTGGCCGTGCCCATGAACAGCAGCAGCACCGCCATGAAGGCTGCCGGATGGTGGGCGAACACCACGATACCGAGCAGGAACAGCAGGTGCAGCGCCAGCAGCGGCAGCGGCACCCGCGGGGTGTCCGGTGCGGCGGCGGCCGGCATCTGCCGGATCTCGCGTGAGAACAGCAGGGTCAGCGCGGCCGAGTTGATCAGCACGGCAATCGCAGCCTTCCAGCCAAAATGCATCAGCATGTAGGCGAGGTCGTATTGCCATTTCGCGGCCACCATCAGCACCGGCGGTGCCGCGAACGGCGTGAGTGTGCCGCCGATCGATACGTTAACGAACAGCACACCCAGCGCTGCATAGCGCAGCCGGTTCGACGCCTTGGCAAACAGCGGATCGCGCAGCAGCATCGCGGCCAGCGTCATCGCTGCCGGCTCGGTGATGAAAGATCCGAGCAGCGGTACCACGGCCAGCGCGGTAAAGACAAACGCGAGCTTTGCGGGCAGCGGAATCAGCCGCACCAGCAGATCGACCAGCAGTCGCGCGGCCTGCAAAATCGGGCGGCTGCCAGCGACCACCATGATCGCAAACACGAACATCGGCTCGGTGAAATTGCGGCTGTCCAGATAGGCGACGGCGTCGCCCTTGGTCGTGATCATCGCCATCGCCACGATCAGCACCATCGCCCAGAATCCGAACACCACTTCGACTTCGCCCAGCAAATGCCAGAGGCCTGCATGCGCCGGACGGGCATGTGCAAGGCGTTCGAACAAGGAAGTGGAAAAGGTATGGATCAGCGCCAGCGCGAACAAAACCGCGCCGACGAGTTGCAGGGTGGTAGGTGACACTGGACGCTCCGGGTTTGCGTTTTGCCAACGCGCGAGGATAACGGGAAACCCGCCGCTGTCAATCTGCACAGCCGCATGGTCCGCAAGCCCAGCGGGGACAATGAAACGGCCATCCGCAGATGGCCGTTGCTGGGATGTGCTGAAAAACTTCGCTGCGAGCCTGCTCGCCCGCGGTCATTCTTCCAGCAGGCTGCGCAGCATCCACGCGTTCTTTTCGTGGATTTGCATTCTTTGCGTCAGCAGGTCGCAGGTCGGCTGGTCGTTCGCCTGCGCAGCGATGTCGAACATGTTGCGCGCCGTGCGCGCGACGGTTTCCTGTCCTTCGATCAGCTCGATCATCATCTCGCGCGCCTTCGGCAGGCCCGGACTGGGCTTGATCGAGGTCAGCTGGGCGAAGGCTTCATAACTGCCCGGCGCCGGCGCGCCCATGGCGCGAATACGCTCGGCAATCAGGTCGACGGCGGTCCACTGCTCGGTATAAAAATCCATGAACAGCTGATGCAGCGTCTGGAACATCGGGCCGGTCACGTTCCAGTGGAAGTTATGTGTCTTCAGATACAGCGTGTAGGTGTCGGCGAGCAGATGGCTAAGTCCGTCGACGATTTTCTGCCGGTCATCGGCGCTGATGCCGAAGTCAATGGCGGGGACCTTGCTGACAGCCATGGGTTCTCCTTTTCGATCAAGCGGTGAATGAAGATCGTCGTCGCTGAGGGTCATGCGGCGAGCGGCGGCCGCGTTGGCCGTTGCCTCGCTCGCCGCATCCGGTCTAGCTGAAACTGACCGTCAGTCCCGGCACATTCAGTTGCCCGAATGCGGTCGACCACACGTCGCCGCGCTTGACCGACTGCGGGCTGGTCCAGCTGCCGGTCGCGATGATCTCGCCCGCCTGCAGTGGCGTGAACGCCGGCTGCTGCTGCAATTGCTGGTGCAGCCAAAGCAGCGAGTGCAACGGGCTGCCACCGAGGTCGCTGCCGAAACCTGCGGCGCACAGCTGGCTGCCATCAGGCACCGTTTTCGACAGCGACATGCTGCCGGCAGCCAGGACGTCCGGCAGCATGTGCCGTCCCTGCCGCGACAGCATGCGCGGCTCGCCGACGATCAGCTGCCGATGCAGACCGAATGCCGCGACGGCGTCCGCACTGTCGAATTCCCAGTTCCTGAATGGCGACACCACGACCTCGATACCGTGCGCCATCCACTCCAGGCTATCGGCAATGTCTTCCAGCGTCGCATCGGCGGCCGGTGCCCGTGCCAGCTTGAACACGATGTTCGGTTCGATGCGCGGCTGCTGTGCCTTGGACAGGTTGTGCACGGCGGTGTTGTCGAGCGCGAATTCAATGCTGCTGTCGAACAGCGTGCTCCACAGCGGTTCGGCGATGGGCTCGGTTTTGCCGTACATCGACTGAACGCGGCGGTTGTTGAAGGCGATTTTTCGGCCTGTCGGCGTTTCGCCCTGAGCGATCCGGACATTCAGCAGGCAGCGAGCAATGTCGTAGGCATCGTCGGCCGTCAACGGCGCATCGCCCGTCAGCAGAGGGTGCAGCGTGCCGCCGGTACGTGCTTTCAGCAACGAATGTGCATACCGGTTGGCTTGGGTAGACATCAGCATAGGGATCTCCTTCGCATCTCGGAAAAAGTATACTGCTTAGTCACAATTTGAACTCAATGATAAATATTATGCCGCGGAAGTGCAATCAAGCAAGATTCGATTGCACTTTTTTACATCTGATACGCCGGCGGACTTACAGCCACGGATTTTCAGGAAATTACGGCAGCATTCCGGCAAATTGCAGGCTTTGGGATATGAAAAGAAACATCTGCGATAGACCGATTATCATCGGCGAAATTCGCAGTTGCCCTTCCTGATACTGACATTCCCTGTGGAAATTTCATTCGAAAAAGAAATTCAGCAGTTGCGGCTCGGTGCCGGCGAGAGCTTTCATGGTGAGGGCATTTTGGCCATTACCAAGGCCTTGCTGGAATCCGGGGTGTCCTACATCGGCGGCTATCAGGGGGCACCGGTCTCGCATTTGCTGGATGTGATGGTGCAGGCGCGCGAACTGGTCGGCGAACTCGGCGTGCATGTCGAAGCCTGCTCGAACGAGGCGTCGGCGGCGGCGATGCTGGGCGCATCCATTCATTACCCCTTGCGCGGCGCGGTTACCTGGAAATCCATTGTCGGCACCAACGTGGCCGCGGATGCGTTGGCCAACCTGGCGTCGCCGGGGGTCACCGGCGGCGTGCTGATGGTGATCGGCGAGGACTACGGCGAGGGTGCGTCAGTCGTGCAGGAACGTACGCACGCGTATGCGATGAAGTCCGGCCTGCTGCTGTTGGATCCGCGTCCGGACCTGCAGAACATGGTGGACATGGTCAAGCATGCGTTCCGTGCGTCCGAGGCGTCGAACATGCCGGCCATGATGGAGTTGCGCATTCGCGCGTGCCATATGCGCGGCAGCTTCGTCTGCGGCAATAATCGCAAGCCGCAGATTTCCGCGCTGAAGCCGCTGGCCGAGCCAGCCGATTTCGATTACGGCCGGCTCGCGCATCCGCCGTCGACCTTCCGGCACGAGAAACTGAAAGTCGAGCAGCGGCTTCCGGCAGCGCGCAATTACATCCTCGCGAATCAACTCAACGAGCTGCGCGGCGGCCGCCATGCCGGCATCGGCGTCATCGTGCAGGGCGGCGTCTCGAATGCCTTGCTGCGTGCATTGCAGGATTTTGGCGTTGCCGACGCATTCGGCAACAGCGAGGTGCCGCTGCTGATACTGAACGTCACCTATCCGCTGGTGCATGAACAGATCGCCGCGTTTGCCGCGAACAAGGACGCCGTGCTGGTGGTGGAAGAGGGCTCGCCCGAATACATCGAGCACGAGATTGCGTCGGTGCTGCGTCGCCAGGGAATGGCAACCGCGCTGCATGGCAAGGACATGCTGCCGGCCACCGGCGAACTGAATCCGGAAGCGATGCTGCAGGGTCTCGCGCAATTTTTCGCGCGTCATTTGCCGGCCATCAATGTGCAGCCGGTGCGCGCGCAACTCGCCGCAACGGCCGCCCGGCGCCAGCAACTGGCCGCGCTACTGCAGCAGGCACGGTGGCCCGCCGCGCCCGCTGCCGCCTTGCCCGCGCGTCCGCCGGGCTTCTGCACCGGCTGCCCGGAACGTCCTGTGTTCTCGGCGCTGAAGCTGGCGCAGCGCGATGTCGGGCCGGTGCATGTGGCCGCCGATATCGGTTGTCATTCGTTTGCGACGTTTGAGCCGTTTTCACTCGGGCACTCGATTCTCGGCTACGGCATGAGCCTGGCTTCCCGTGCGGGCGTGTCGCCGGTCATGCGGCGACGGACGGTCGCCATCATGGGTGACGGCGGCTTCTGGCATAACGGCCTTCTGACCGGCGTGCAGTCGGCATTGTTCAACGGCGACGATGCGGTACTGCTGATCTTCAAGAACGGCTACACCTCGGCCACCGGTACCCAGGACATCCTCTCCACGCCCGGCAAGAAGAACAAGGCGCTGGCGGCCGACAAGACCGCCAGCCTGACCGCCACCGACCGTACCATCGAGGACACGCTCGCCGGCATCGGCGTGCAGTGGCTGCGCACTGTGCATTCTTATCGCGTGTCGACCATGCGGCGTGTGCTGCGCGAGGCGCTGACCACGGATTTCAAGGGCTTGAAGGTGATCGTCGCCGAGGGCGAGTGCCAGCTGGAACGTCAGCGCCGGATACGCCCCTGGCTGGAAGCGCTGCTGGCGCGCGGCGAGCGCGCGGTGCGCGTGAAGTATGGCGTCGACGAAGATGTCTGCAATGGCGACCACGCCTGCATGCGCCTGTCCGGCTGCCCGACGCTGACGCTGAAGGATAATCCCGATCCGCTGAAGCTTGATCCGGTCGCCACCGTCAACGACGGCTGCGTCGGTTGCGGACTATGCGGCGAGAACGCGCATGCGGCCACGTTGTGCCCGAGCTTTTATCGCGCTGAAGTGGTCCGCAATCCGCGCTGGCGCGAGCGCGTTGTCGACCTGTTGCGCAGTGTCGTGCTGCGCATGCTGCGGCCAGCGTGAGGGGGAACGCATGAACAAGCCGATATCCCTGCTGGTCTGCGCGCTCGGAGGCGAGGGCGGTGGCGTCCTGACCGGCTGGCTGGTCGATGTCGCGCGTCGCTGCGGGCATCCGGCGCAGGCCACGTCGATTCCCGGCGTCGCGCAACGAACCGGCGCCACCACCTACTTCATTGAAGTCTGGCCGCAATCGCAGGCCGTGATCGGCGATGCGAAGCCGGTGTTCAGCCTGGCTCCGGTGCCGGGCGCGCTCGACGCGGTGATCGCGTCCGAGTTGCTGGAGGCCGCGCGTTGCGCGTGCAACGGACTGCCTTCGTCGGAGCGCACCCTGTTCATTGCGTCGAATGCTCGCGCATTGACCAATACCGAACGCAGCCATCCCGCTGATGGCCGGATCGACAGCGACGGTTTGCTGGAGATCGTCCGATCGGCCAGCCGCGAGTTGCACGTGCTTGACATGCAGGCCATCGCACGCGAGCACGGCACGGCCGTCAGCGCAGCGATGCTCGGCGCGATCGCCGGCAGTGGCCTGTTTCCTTTCCCGCGCGCTGTCTGGGAGGTGGTGGTGCAGGACAGCGGCCGCGGCGCCGGGGCCAGCCTCGCCGGCTTTGCCGCCGCGTACGCGCTCGTCGCCAGCGGCAAACACGTGCAGCGCGGAGGGACTGCCGGGACCGGGCCTGTTGCGCAGTCCGACGCAAAGGCGGGAGCGAAAGCGCTTGATGGCGGCAGCACGAGCAGCACACAGTCCGCAGCAGCGCCTCCGACCTTGTCTGCGGAGATCGCCAGCATGCCGCCGCCGGTCGCCGCGATTGCCGCGCTCGGCTATGCGCGCACCTGCGAATATCAGGACCGTGCCTACGGAACGCTCTACCTGCAGCGCTTGCAACGCGTGCTGGACGCCGAGCGTGCTGCCGATCCGGACGGCGAACATGGTTTCGAAGCGAGCATCGAGCTGGCGCGCTGGCTGGCCTTGTGGATGTGCTACGACGACATCGCGCGCGTGGCCGACCTGAAGAGCCGTCGTTCGCGCGCCGACCGCGTGCGTCGCGAGGCACGAGCCGGTCAAGGCGAGCTGCTGCGCGTGCACGATTATTTCAAGCCAGGCATTCCCGAGATCGCCGCGCTGCTGCCGGGCTGGCTGGCGCTGCGCGTGAATGAGTGGGGCCGCAAGCGCGCCGCCGAGCGCGGCGAGCCATGGGCGCTGCCGCTGAAGCTGTCTTCGCATACGGTGTCGGGCACGCTGCTGTTGCGCTTGCTGGCATCGCTGCGCGTGCTGCGCCGGTTCGGCAGCCGCCATGCGCAGGAGCAGGCGCTGATCAATGAATGGCTGGACACGCTGATCGAATGTCTGCGCGAGGACTGGCAGCTTGGCTGCGAAATCGCTGCCTGTGGCCGCCTGATCAAGGGCTATGGCAGCACCAATGAACGCGGCAAGGACAACCTGCTGCACCTGTTGCGGCATGTTGCGCGCGCCGCGCTGCTGCCGGTGGGCGAGCGCGCGCAGGCGGTACGCAAAGGGCGCGAGGCGGCGCTGGCCGATGACGCCGGCAAGGCGCTCGACCGCGTGCTGGCCGAGACCGGCGCCGCACCAAGGCAACTGCGCGAGCAACCGATACGCTGGCTGCCGGCATCGACACGAAAAGGAATGAAATGACGAAGACCGTCATCTACAAGGTCAGAGTGGAATTCGGCGACTGCGATCCGGCGCGCATCGTCTGGTTCCCGAATTTTTTCCGCTGGATCGACGCCGCGTCGCGCCATTTTTTCGTCAGCTGCGGCGTGCCGCCCTGGCACGAGACCGAAGCGAGCATGGGCATCCTCGGCACCCCGCTGGTGGACACGCAGGCAAGTTTTAAAAAGACTGCCAGCTACGGCGACGAACTGCAGATACATGCCAGCGTCACCGAGTGGCGCGGCAAGAGCTTTGTGCAGAGCTACCGCGTGATGCGCGGCGACGACGAGATCATGAGCTGCGACGAAGTGCGGATCTTCGCCGCACACAAGCCGGAAGGCGGCATACGCGCTGTCGCGATACCGCCGGAATTCATCGCGCTGTGCTCATGAACCGAGCGCGATCGGCGCGACGCCGATCAGCCGCACGTGCAGGTAGAGCATGAACACCGCCCAGGCGCCAATCCCGATGACGACGGTCAGCAGGTTGCCCGCCAGCGTGCCGGCCGGATACCGGGTGCCGTGGGCGCGGTCGCGGCGGCGCGAATTGCGAAAGTCGACAATGGACCACGCGAGGAAAGCGCCGAACAGGATGACGTCGGCGAGGTTGCCATTGGCCAGCAGGTGCGCAGTCGCCCAGGCCTTCACGCCGGCCACCATCGGATGCCCGAATTTTGACTGAATGCTGTTGCGCGGCACATAGGCGGCGACGATGGAAATGAACGCGACCAGGTTCAGCAGCAGCGCGATATGGCGCAGCCACAGCGGCGGCACCCACAGCACGACCGGGGCCAGTCGCGCGTCGCCGTAGCCGATGGCGATCAGCACGAGGCCGGCCAGCGACACCAGACTGATGGCGCCTTTCCATGGCTTCTCGCCGATACGCTCGATCATGCCGGCGCGCCAGTCGTCGGCAAAGATGCGGGTCGAGTGCGGAACGATGAAGAGGATCAGGCCAAGGACGAGCAAGCTCATGGTGCGCTCCGGAAGCTAAGGTGACGGCGAGTGTAACCGAGGTTGCGGCAGCGGCGCGGACCCGCATCCTCCGCCCACGTCCACGACCGGCCAGTGAAATCGCGCGCGAGTCTGGAATCAGGCTCGCATATCTGCGAGAATCGCAGCGCGAAATTCAAAAAAAATAATAAACATCATAACAATCCAATTCCGGGCGGGGGCGCTCATGCATGATTTTCAACATCTGGTTTATTTAGATTTGCAGAAGACCGGATCCACTTTTGTCAGCCGGTTTCTGAACGAGACCTGCCGGCTCAACTGCATTCGCGAGAGCAAACATGCGCGCGTCACCGGGGAATATCGGCCGGATGCTTATTATTTCATCACTATCCGCAATCCTCTGAAGCAGTATGAATCGCTGTATCGCTACGGACTCGACGGCAAGGGCGGCCTGTATCAGCGTATCGTCAAAAACGGCCGTGGTGATATTTACAAGGACGGTGCCCGCGGCTTCCAGGTCTGGCTCGAATTCATGCTTGATCCGGCCAACGCGAAATATTTTGGCGAGGACTATGACGCGGTGCTCAACGGTTGGGTGCGCCGCAGCAACCTGTGCAAGGCCTTCCGGGGTTTTTTCAGGGGCGACGATTATTATTCCGGCCCCGGATTGCGCGATTGTGGTTTTTTGTCATTTCGTTTCCTGATGCTGTCGCTGCGATCGCCGCTCAGGACGCTGTCGCGTTGCGACGATCGTGATTTCGCCGCCTATGTCCGTGGCGAACAGATTTTCCATCGAGCGATCTGTCAGGAGCAATTGAATGACGGATTGCGTGAACTGGCGACGATCGACAAGCCCGAGTTTTTCGACCAGGGCAAGGTCGCCGATTTTTTCCGTACGCGCGAAGCGCGGATCAACGCGTCGTCTGCACAGAACCTGCCAGAACTCAGCAACGCGCTGCTGTCTGAGCTGCGGCGCAAGGAAAAACTTCTTTTCGATTACTATCAGTAGCCAATTGCGGTCGCAGTCGCCGCAGGCTCGCTCGGGAAATTGGCCGCTGGTTCGCGCGGTTTGCCGACGCATGTGAAAAAAACAAAGCCAACCATAAAGGTCATCCGCTCATGCAGCCTGCCGTCAAGACACGTCAAATCCTCGCCGCCGTGATCGGCAATGCGCTCGAGTGGTACGACTTCGTCGTCTACGGTTTCATGACGGTGATCATCTCGCGGCT
>JACCDQ011522653.1_pt1 | contig 14398 bp, 15 predicted proteins | sample 7446031 | NCBI WGS metagenome assembly JACCDQ01 (sample SAMN15323442, study PRJNA562643) | freshwater metagenome | isolation source: river surface water | place: USA:Blue River Watershed | collected 2017-08-17 | reverse complement strand
CCTGGGTCCAGGCTCCAAAACTGCATGTATTTGTGGTCTACGGCAGCAGAGTCTTGGAGCACTAAGTTGTAGGTGGTGTCTAGTGTCCACTTCATGGTTTGAGCGCGCTCATAGGCAAACACCTCAAACAAACCCATCCCAAGTTGCGGATGCCCAGGCACCAAAATACTATTGTTTAATACAGATTCATTTTTGATTTCTAATTCGAGCACTGTATACTGATCAGAAAGTGTGGGCACTTGCTTCAATGTCAGTCTGAGTTCTACAGGAAGTAGATCTGCACGCAGCAAAGAAATGCTACTTATAAATAGGATGCTCCAAATCAGTCGTTCCACATATAAAATTTAGGAGTGGTCAGTTGTTCGATATTCAGTTCTTCTTTGGTATACTGATGATTAAATATTTCAATTTCCATATCTGGATAGATAATCAGTGTGAGAGAACTCGTCGCATAAGCACTTAAATCCATCCAAATCAGGTTGCCTTTTCGGCGCAAAATGATGCGTAGAAAATGATTGTATTCGCGAAGGTAGTTGTATTCCGTTTGCGGAAGCGGTTCAAATTGTTCGGGAATGAACCGATAAGCCAACTCAACTAGGGCCGCGATCTCTTTCTTGGAAAACTGAAGGGAGTCTATGCGTTGTATTTTGATCAGCCGGTCTAAGCCCTGTTTGGTTTCTAGAGTTAGACTAGGCAGGTCTTTTCTTTTATTGACCGATGCATATTTTGGATGAGGAATGCCCTTTTCATAATAGCGTTCAAAAATCAAGCGCCCTGTTGCATCGTATTCGCGACACCAACCATCTCTCAGACCTGCTGTATAGCTGTAAGCAAGCAATAACTTACCGGTTGAATCTAATTCTTGATAAGGGCCATGCAAGCTATCAGAAATAGTATGTAAGGTGCGGGTTTTGATACCGTTTGACGCATAAAATTCTTTGTAGCATTCTTTGTTTTTATAAAGCACCGTATTTTGTAGTTGGCCATTAGGGTAATATTGTTCTATAGACTGACTAAAAAAGCCATCTTGGCGGGTTTGAGCTATGAAAACACTTTCAGGTACTTTGTTAGGATACCAACGGCGGTTTTCGCGATAAGTATCCAAGCCCTTTTCCCTGTAAATTTCTAAACGCTGGGGGTCTCCATTGGCATAAAATTGTATCATGGTGGTGTCCTGTCCTTTTCGGTAGTCTCTTTTCCAATTTAATTGTCCGCTGTCATACCACCAAGTTTCAACGCCTTTGGTGCGTTCCAACATATAGATATCGACATCATGGGTCTTTCCCCCCTGAGGAGTCCACTCGCGCAAATAGCCTGTTCCGCTGACGTCAAGCACTTGCTCTAGCGTGAGCTGACCGTTGTCGGCCCATTCTTTTTTGTTGGGTTCAAATGGATGCGCAGTTTCAAGATCATAGCGATACCAATAAGCCTGCTTTCCATTTGCATGCCAGCCCTTCCACTCGCCTACTGGCACATCGTTGTCATAATAGCGCTCCGATTCTATTTTACCATCAAAATAAAATGTTTGGTACTTGCCCTTCAAACTGCCATCCTTGTATGTTCCTTTGGCTTTTACTTTTCCATCTTCTTAATGCTCCATGACGGGGCCGTTTAAAGAACGGTGTTCGTAATTGCCATCTTTGATGAATTGATGGTACCGAACTTGAATAAGTGCACCAGAAAATGGATCATAGTTTTTCTCTTCACCAATGGGCACCATCAGGTAGGTATAGCCATCGTCATCAACGGTATGCGGCAGATGCATGCTTTTGTCCGACTCGTTGAGCTCGTTGTAGCGGATCCAGGCATAGGTGCGCTCAAAGCGCTTGTGACCCGTAAGACCGTATTCGATGGATTTCATGCAACGGCGCCCACTTGCATCCAGATAAATGATGTTGTGCGTTTGCAACGGCCCGTTTTCATAGTATACCCGCTGATCAACGAGCAGCGAATCGCCGTCCCATAAAGAAAAATTGCTCTGAACTCGCGGGTTTCCTTCTAGCGTATTGCAGGTTTCTTCCACTAAATGCCCTTTCACAAAAACCCTGCGCTCATAGATTTTACCCATGTGTAAGGTCTGGCACACGCCTTCCCTGGGGGTTTGCAGGTCGTCGAGGTAATAAGTGGAGAAAAGGTAATGCCCTCCTTTTTTATTGGTAGGCTTGAATTCACAGTTGTCCTGCGCACTTGAAAATTGTGCTAAAAACAAAATTCCCAAGAAATAAGCGAACCTTAAATTCATATGTTGCGCCAACTTGACGCATAAATTTCGGAATAATAACACTATTTAAGGAACACAAAGCTTTAAAATCGTCAATTGATTCATTCAATATCCTAATTTAAAACCATATTTATTTAATGGCAAGCACTTGTATTGTAGCTGAAGCACCATTGTGATAAGCGCCTTCATGAACTTCTCGAAACACTTTTTCAATTTGATATGCATCAAATTGATTACCAAGTAATTCTTCGAGCTCCTCAATAGTGTATAATAGATCGGGGTGCTGTGGGCCACCAGTGCCAAAGCGCAATTGTTCTTGGTCATAAACTTCCATGATCAATTTCCCTCCTGGCTTGAGTGCCGTGTAAATTTGAGGCCAGATGTGTTGCTTAACCTTTTTTGGAAAGTGTGCAAAGATGCCAACTATGAGGTCCCAAGAATTTCCTTCTAATTTGACTTCCCCGAGGTCAGCACAAACACAAGTAACCCCTACCCCATTTTGCGCAGCCAATTGGCTAGTTTTTTTCAATCCTTCTTCTGAATAATCTATACAAGTAACTTCATTTCCAAGACCCGCCAAATAAACACCATTGCGACCTTCACCTTCCGCCAAGCACAATACTTTTAAATCGGATCCAATTTGTTGCGCTTTTAAAAAATCATTGGGTGTAGTTCCGTAGGCATAATGCGCTTCGTTGTAGCGTTCATTCCAGAATTCTTTCATTGGATTTTCAGTTGTTTGGTAAGTACTTGTTGATCGTTGAAAATGAGTTGTACGGTATAGCTTCCGGGATGTAAGACTAGGGCTTTAATATCGAGGGTTTTCTTGGTGTTTTTGATTTTTTCGTAATATACCTCGTGTACCAACTTCCCGTTGGCATCAGTGATAAAACACTCCACATTTGCTTTCTGACTGAGTTCAAACTCTAGAAAAACCACATCTTTGGACGGATTCGGGTACAAATTCACTTTTGAAATAAGTTGAGGACCCTGCACTTCTATGGCACCAATATTGGTTCTTCTCAACCAAACCTCATAAATTACAGCATTGGCATCGGTTACGCCCGTATTATTGTTTGTAAATGGGTTCAGGGTTGGGCTTTTGATGCCGCCAACTACATGCCCAATCAGGACTGAATCTCCGCTGAGCGCTGAAAGATCGATAATTTCGGAAGCGTAGTGCGGCACTTGTTCTAGATGAATAAACTCGGCGCTGGCCCCAAGTAAAGCAGGCATTTCTGTACCTAACACATATTCTTGATAGGCTCCATCAAGGCCCTGAGCCAAGCGACTAATTGTACGTACAAAAGGTACATTAGGATCATTGAGTAGCGTACCATTTTGGTAGTAATACTGACTAATGCCACCTAAGAATAAATGGTGCATGGTTTGGGTGGCGCTGTCGTACAAACTGAACTTACTCGAATGGTAATTGCTCAAGTACTGACTAAATCCATTGACTGCGGTGTGGCCGCTGCTTTTGATTTCTACAGGATACAAAAAAGGCAAGTCTGCATTGATTTGAAACACGCCAGATGAAATGAGATAGCCAGTTTCACCATTTGGATACACATGTGGCACCAAGTTGAAGTCGCGGCGATGTAAATTGACCTGATCAGTGACCAATTGGTAATTGAGCACTGCTAGCGCTTGCCCCGGCGCACTTAACTCAAACTTTTGAAGGCCATCGACATAGGTCTGAATAAAGGTTGGATTGTTCATGGGGTTGTAACGCCCGTCAAATCGATGCCCGCCCACGAAATAATAGTGGCTACCAATTTTGCCGATGTTTCCACCTGTTACTGCAAATCTATCGTCTTGGATCTGTTCGAAATATGGTGTAATGGTTGTATTGGCTAAAACAGCGCTTATCAACCCATCTAAATCAATTCTTGTGAGGTATGGAAAAGTAATATGGTCATTAGCCGAATTGCTATAGGCATAGCCACCGGTTAAAAGCAAAGAATTGCCATCTTGGTAAAAATTCATGTTGGTGCTCTGCAATTGTTCTTGCAAGGTAACGCTCAATTCCGCTAAGTTCCTAGACCAATATTGCTTGGTTTGCAAATCGAGTACCTGTAAGATTTGGTTATTGAGACTCGCCGGAAAAGCATTGAATGGTTGGCGCGCGTGGATACCGTCTGGCCTTCCGCCAATCAACAAAACCTTACCATTGAGCTGCCCGTAGGCAAAAGAATGCAAACCGTTGAAGCCAGCAATTGAATCCGCTTTCAGCACAACTTCAAAAGGAAAATTACCGGTTTGGGAATATGTCTTTTGCGTAAATGTGATGTAGCTCCCAAAAACAATAAGGGGAATTATTTTAAGTTTTAAATAATTCATAAATAGCTAATTAAAATATATTAATTAAACTTTTACTCAATGAGAAATAGCGCTAGGAAATGCCAATTCTTTGACAATGATATAAATGCCCATGACCAACACAAACCAACCGAAACCTTTTTTGAGTGCAGCGCCATCCACTTTCTTTGACAGCTGATTGCCAACAAAAATACCCACAACAGCTAACGCAGTTACCACAGACAAGAGTGTCCAATCCATTTTATCTGCGTTCTCCATGACGTCGCCTGTAAAACCAATTAAAGACTTGGCACCGATGATCAATAAGCTCGTGCCTACCGCTTGTTTCATCGGTAATTTACTGAGCATCACCAAAGCCGGAATGATCAAGAATCCTCCGCCGGCACCCACCAAACCAGTCAAGACACCCACCACGCTTCCTTCTAATAAAATCATGGGGTAATTGAACACGCGCGGTTCATCCGTTGCCTGCGCTTCTTTTTTCTGATCTCTGATCATTGAAACCGAAGCCGCAACCATGAGCACTGCAAATAAAATCATCATGGCCAGTGCTTTGGTTACTGAAACACCCGCAATTTCAAAAAGAGTTGCCGGGATTGCCGGAACCAACACCTTTCGAGTCAAGAAAACAGCAATTATGGAGGGAATACCAAAGACAAGCGCCGTTTTGAGGTCGATCAGACCCGATTTGTATTTAGGAAAAGCGCCCACCAAACTACTCAAACCCACAATGAAAAGGGAATAAGCCGTGGCGAGAACAGGGTCAACATGAAAAAGATAAACAAGTACGGGAACGGTTAAAATAGAACCGCCGCCGCCAATAAGACCAAGTGAAATGCCAATTACGGTGCTTGATAATAAGCCAAAAATAGTAAGTAAGTCAAAAGTCATGATAAAAAGTTAAAAGTGATAGTTTAAGACAAAATTGGTCAATAATAAATTGACCTTATTGAATTGGTATTTTGGGTTATTGTATATTTCACCAATACCGTATTTGCAAACCAACAACAACTGCCCTTCTAGTCCATGCATGAGTTGCTCTAGCTTTATTCTTAAATCTAGATTTGCTTGTAAATAACTAGGCATACCATATTTATTCAGCGCAAAGTCTTTCACATCTGGCAATTGAAAATACCCAATCGATAAACCCGACTTTTTAAAAATTGAAGCTGCGTCTTGATTTTCTATCTTCAGAACAAATGCATGTACATCTCCAAAACCCTCATTGCGTTCGCGCGGCATAAACGTAAAGAAGGGATCTCTGCCCCATTCTCTCGGAAACAAATAACGACCCTCGGCAGTAATGCGATTGTAATTGATGGAGTAATGCCATTTTGCAAATTCAAACCGCGAACGAAAACCAAAGGTCATCGATTTAGAGCCTTTGGCAATATAAGTCATCGATTGATCCTCGTTACCACCCTCTCCAAGCGCCCATTGCCTCATCATTTGTGCACTATTAGACCAAACAAACTTACCCGCCTTTTGAGCATGTTGGACTTGATGAAAAGTACTATTAAATAAACCTGGTAAATGGTAATCCCAGGCCTGATATTCTATATTAGTGGCTGGTTTCCAGGTAATTGATGCAACTCCAATATAAGGGAGTTTGATATGACCTCTAAAATGTGCCGGAACCCCAAATACATCTACACCTTGACCATAAATTCCGATTGACTCAGCACCATTGTACCATTTTGAAGTTCCTCTTGGCGACACACCGCTTAACATACCGAGCTGCAGTTTAACTTTCTTTATAAAACTTTGCTCAAACCATACGCCAGCAACAGCAGTTGGTCGCATGCGTCCGTCTTGTTGATTGATCAGTGGGGTATTGATAAATTGTCTACCCGCTTGAATCCAACCATCCTTAAATTGATATTTTACATATAACTCTTCAAGTCTAGAAAATTCCTTCTGACTAGAGGGGGCCGTGTGATCAAACAATCCTATTTCATAGCGGTTAATCCCTCCTGTGGTAGGATCTGGTAGCTGCAAATTACTAGATCCAATATTGAAATGTGTGTAGCCCCCCAATCCGAATTGTACTCCATGATATAAATTTGATTGATACCGCAAGCCAACACCAATTGCATTTGCATAATAATCAGTCAATGCACCTTCATTGGTTGTCTGACTAAAGAAGTAACGCATATTAAAACTCGTTTTACCGTTGAGAATGGCATTTCTTAAACTCATTGAATCCGCTGCTGATTTCGATTGAGCATAAAGATTAAAATGAACAACAGCCACCAGAAAAAAGACTAAAGAAATCTTTTTTTTGTAGTTCAGATGAATCGCAAAGACTGGTTTTAAAAAATCAAAAATAAATTTACAAATGCTCATCATTTAGGTTTTTTCATTGCCGTAAAAGGACCATATTTATGTTGCTGCTCAGAAAAGGCATCGACATAAGGACCAAACGGATGGTCTATTGGTTTTTTAGATATATCTGGCCAATCTTTAGGTACTGCTTTGTGTGGCCTTGGCTTGCTTTCAATGTAGGCGGCAACATCCCAGGCGTCTTCGTCGCTTAATTCAGGCGCATCATGACTTACACCAAGTGGCATGTTATACTTCACGTATTTTGCCATATTAGAAATACGACTCAAGCCTGCAGCATCATTGAAGCTATGCTTACCCCAAAGCGGCGGATACACATAAGACTGCCCAATGCCGTCAATGATGCCTTGTCCATTGATTTGATGGCAACTTGCACAACGCAACTCATACACGACTTTCCCCCTTTGAGGATCTGCAGCACGGCTTAAAAAAGGAAGGTCTTTGAAACCAGAACCTGCTGCCTTTTCACCTTTTGGTACGTTTTCTCCTAAAAACTTCATGTAAGCGACCATGGCCCGCATTTCTTTGCTGTTTTCAGCCAGGGCTTTGCCATTTAAACTGCGCTCAAAACAATCGTTGATGCGTTTTTCAATGCTTTCCATTTTACCACTACGCGCTCTCACTTTCGGATAGGTAGAGGCAACAGAACCGTAATTATTTCCAAATGGCTTTGTGCCGGCATCTAAATGACAATTTTGACAATTCATGCCATTTGTCTGCTGTGCAATCCGACCTTTTGGGCCGAGGTAGTAGGCCGTATAGATAATAAGGTCTCGACCATATAGTACCTCGTCAGATTTTTTTTCATCCGCGATTTTAAAAACATCAGCGGGTTGCCAAAAGGCGCTCACTGGCACAGACTGAATCATTTCTGTATCCAGTTGATCCGTTTCATTTGTTGAGCACGACACCAATGCAAGCGAAATAAATACAAAAGGATAGGTAAAGAATTTCATCAGCTTCACTTCAATTAATGAGGAAGTTTGCTTTGAAAGACACCATAAAGATAAGTGCCAACTGATGCAAAGAAAACTACAACGATAAAACTCAAGTAACCATAACCTATATTTACTACCATTGGACCGGGACAAGCGCCACTCAAGGCCCATCCAAGACCAAAAATTGTCCCGCCTAGTAAATAGCGCCAAAAACCTTTTTCTTTTGGTGTAAATACGATTTTGGACTTGGAATAATCCTTCCAATGGTTCTTTTTGATCAGTGCCGTTCCGATAATACCCAAAACAACGGCAGTACCAATGATGCCATACATATGAAAACTTTGGAAGCGAAACATCTCTTGGATACGGTACCAACTCAAGGCCTGAGATTTGGCCATTACAATGCCGAACAATACGCCGACTAATAAAAACTTAATGAATTTCATGGCTTAAAAAATCAATGGAAAAATGATGTGCGTCATGAGCAAACCTCCAATAAAGAAACCAATAACGGCGATAAGTGAAGGGAGCTGCAAATTAGAAATGCCTGAAATAGCGTGTCCAGAGGTACAACCACCCGCATAGCGAGAGCCAAAACCCACAAGTAAACCACCTATGGCTAGCACTACAAATCCTTTGGGGGTGAAAATAGCATGCCAACTGAATAACTCCAACGGTTGCACTTCCTTAGCCTTTGCAAAACCTAGTTCGGCTAAATCTTTGGCTGTACTTTCTGCAATTTGAAAACTAGAGCCGTCATTTAACATTGTATTTGCAAGATAGCCGCCAATAATTGCACCTATCAAAAAAACAAGATTCCAAGATTGCGTTTTCCAATCAAAATCAAAAAATTTGACGCGTTTACCTGCACCTGCCAAGGTACAAATGGTGCGCAGATTAGAGGAAAACCCGAAAGTCTTGCCGAAAAACAGCATTAAAAACATGACCGCAGAAATGATGATTCCTGAGAACCACCACGGCCAAGGTTGCATTAAGAAATTGAGCATGGGTTTGGGTTTAAATCAAATTTTATGGACTTTACTTTGGCAAATGAAATCTGTTTTTGGAACAGCTGTTTTAGAGATCGCTCCAAAACCGCCATCTACTTCAGTGAAATTGCGGTAGCCGCGCGCTTGCAATATAGAAGCTGCAATCATGCTGCGGTATCCACCTGCACAATGCATAAAGAAGTGTTGATCTGGCTGTATATCTTTGGTCCAGTCGTTGATGTAAGCAAGTGGTTTGCTATAAGCATCCTCGACGTGCTCCGCTTCATACTCGCTTTCTTTGCGTACGTCGATCACTATAGATTCACCTGCCTTAAATTGTGAAGCAAATTCATCAGCCGTTATGCGTGTTACTTGATCTACTACTTTTCCGGCTTCTTGCCAAGCTGCAAACCCACCTTCTAAGTAACCCAATACTTTATCAAAACCCACACGACTCAAACGTGTGATTACTTCTTCTTCCATACCCACTTCTGTGATGAGTACAATTTCTTGCTTGACATCGCCGATGAGCGCGCCAACCCACGGCGCGAAATCGCCGCGAATACCAATATTAATAGCTTGTGGTACAAAACCTTTATGAAAATCAGCAGCCGGGCGCGTATCTAAAATGAGGGCGTTGGTTGCTTCTACAATCGTTTCTAAAGCAGCCGGGCTGAGTGGAGTCATTGCCTTTTCTTTGACCGCTTCAAAACTATCATAACCCTTTTTATTCATGGCTACATTATGACCAAAATAAGCTGGAGGAGGCAACAAGCCATCGGTTACTGCTGCAATAAACGCCTCTTTGTTCGGCTGATTGAGCGCATAATTCATTTTCTTCTGATTCCCTAGGGTATCAACTGTTTCTTTCATCATGTTTTTACCGCAAGCTGAGCCAGCACCATGTGCAGGATATACAGTTACGTGATCTGCCAAAGGCATGATTTTAGTCATTAAGGAATCGTAAAGTATACCTGCCAATTGTGCTTGGGTCATGTCGGCAGCTTTTTGAGCGAGGTCTGGGCGGCCAACATCTCCTAAAAAGAGGGTGTCTCCGGAAAAGATTGCTTCATCTTTTCCCTCCTCATTGATCAATAAAAATGTACTGCTCTCCATGGTATGTCCTGGCGTATGCAATACTTTAATTTTCACATTGCCAATTTCAAACACCTGTCCGTCTTCAGCAACAATGGCCTCAAATTCGGTTTTGGCAGTAGGCCCATAAACAATTGGGGCGCCGGTTTGCTTGCTCAAGTCGAGGTGGCCAGAAACAAAGTCAGCATGGAAATGCGTTTCAAAAATATATTTAAGTTTTACGCCATCAGCTGCAATGCGGTCCATGTAGGGCTGAGTTTCTCTAAGCGGATCGATGATAAATGCTTCTTGGTTGCTCACAACATAATATGCGCCTTGGGCTAAACAGCCTGTGTAAATTTGTTCGATTTTCATTTTTGTTGGGTTTATAGGTATCAAATGTATCAATTCAAAGTGCAAAACTATGTAACAAGTGTTACAAACAGTCATAATTAACTAAGCTACTTCACCTCTTCGAAGGATACATCTTCGATACTAATTTGTTTTTCATTGTTATTCTTAGGTAGATTCGGCGCACATTGCCCGCCAAAACAACCCACATTAAAATAAGCCATTAGGGTCATTACAGCCCCCATAAAGATAACAATGTAATCAAGCTGCCAAAGGCCTCCAATAAGCAAGTATCCGCCAATTCCATATCGGAGTAATCTTAAAAAATCGATTTTCATTTTTGTTTTTTTTTTTGTTTTTATAAAAAAAAGTAGGCCGCGTTTGCGGCCTACTTCAACATATTTATAGCGATTTACAATAGTGTACTCGGACAAACATATGCAGTTTTAGGCGCGTCTGTTTTTGAAATGGCAGCCATACCACCAATGACATCCACAAAATTGTGTATACCACGGCTTTTCAGAATACTTGCCGCAATCATACTGCGGTAGCCACCTGCGCAATGCAAGATGAAATACTCATTTTCAGGAAATTTCGCAAAGTGCTGATTGATTTCATTTAAAGGTATATTGACAACATCAACAACATGCTCTGCTTCAAACTCACTGCGCTTGCGCACATCAAAAGTGGGTATCTTTTCTTTATAATTAAGGGCAAATTCCTCGGCAGTAATGCGATTCACCGTATCGATTTCTCGACCTTCTGACTTCCATGCAGCAAAGCCACTATCTAAATAACCTACGGCATGATCATAACCTACCCTTGACAAGCGGATAATCGCCTCCTTTTCTTGACCAGGTTCTGTAACCAATAAAATCTCTTGTTGAATATCAGTTATCATTTCACCGACCCACATGGCAAAATTACCATCTAAACCAATATTGATTGAATTTGGAATGAATCCCCGCGCAAATACGGCAGGATCTCTTGTATCCAATATCAGCGCTTCAGTTTCTGTTGCAACTAATTCAAAAGAAGAAGGTGAAAGTGCTTTATATCCGCGATCCATAATTGTATCTAAGGAATCATAACCTTGGATATTCATCAATACGTTTTTAGGGAAGTATCCCGGAGGCGCTGTTAGCCCTGTGAGCAATTCTTCGATGAATTCTTCTTTGGTCATGTCTGCGCGCAGAGCGTAATTAGTTTTTTTCTGGTTCCCTAAGGTATCCGTTGTTTCTTTACTCATTTTTTTGCCACAGGCTGAACCAGCACCATGATTGGGATACACAATTAGGTCATCTGCCAAAGGCATGATTTTATTGCGCAAAGAATCGAATAAATGTGCTGCTAATTTGCGTTCTGTTAAATCAGCAATGACATGCTGAGCAAGATCAGGCCTGCCAACATCGCCAATAAACAAAGTATCTCCAGTAATAATTCCGTGTTGCTTTCCTTTTTCGTCGATGAGCAAATAAGTAGTACTTTCCATGGTGTGGCCTGGTGTATGCAACACCTTTACAGTATAGGCCCCTACCTTGAATTCTTGATTATCTTGTGCAACTAAAGCTTCAAAACCTGGCTTTGCAGTTGGGCCATAAACAATTGTGGCGCCTGTCTTCTTTGCTAAATCAAGATGACCCGAAACAAAATCTGCATGGAAATGCGTTTCAAAGACATACTTCACCTTGGCATTATCGGCATTAGCACGATCAATATAAGGCTGAACTTCTCTCAAGGGGTCAAAAATGGCAGCTTCCCCGTTGCTCTCTAGATAGTATGCAGCGTGTGCTATACATCCAGTGTAAATTTGTTGTACTTTCATAGTGTGTGATTTGATACAACAAATTTAAGTTCAGCTCATAAACCAGTGTGTGACCCGAGTTACTTTAAAAACTAACTTTCGTCAGTTCTTTAATATCCATAATAAACTCATTTGCAATACAAATACAAGAAGTGCAAATAGCAAGCCCCGCTGACCCGCCTTTAACAAACGAAACACATCTACTTTTAGACCTATAGCCGCCATTGCAATAGTAAGAATGATTTTTCCAATCGTTTCACTACCCTTTAAAAGGAATGATGGCAAGGGATAAAAACTCACCAATACCGATATGCCAATAAAAACAATAAGGTACCAGGGTAATTGAAAGCTAAATTTTTGCTCATTAGACTTTCTAGAATCAAGCCAAACCATGAACAATAAGGCCGGTGACAAAAGTGCAACCCGGGCCATTTTGTATACTAAAGCCAATTGACCAACTTCTTCTGAAACCGAAAAACCAGCGCCAGCCACATTACCTACAGAATGTAAAGACGCACCAATCAAGAAGGCCATTTGCTGCTCCAAAAGGGGGTAAAATTGAAAGAACAGCGGCAACAATACCATACCCAAAGAACCCAACAAGTTTACCGCAGCTAAGGAGATGGCAACATCTTCTTTATCTGCTTTGATTTTTGGCGCAAGTGCAGCAATCGCTGATGACCCACAAATAGCTGTGCCAAAACCGACTAACCAGCCCGTTTTTCCAGGACACGACAAAACTTTTGACAAATAATAGGCTGCCAATAAAACCAATAAAATCACGATGATAATTACTATAAAATCCTTGGCGCCTATCGCTCCAATGGCTTTGTAATCGATGCTAAAGGCGAGTAACACAACCGACCATTCCAACATTTTTGCCGAACTCAAAGAGATACCGGCATCAAGTTTACCTATTTTATTGACCTGTGGAGCCAAAAACATTCCTATTAAAAGGGCCAACAAGTAGGAATTGAGAAAGGAGGGCGTAAAACCAGATAAAAAAATGGCTGTAAGTCCAAGACTTACAGCCAATACTATTCCAGGTAATTTAGAGCGCATACAAAAAGCCATTCAATTATGGTTTGGAAATAATTTTACCACCCCAAGAGGAGATGCCACCTTGCATATTGATCACGTTTTTAAAGCCGCTATCTACCATAACCTGACTTGCACCGGCACTTCGTCCGCCACTTCTGCAGTAGACAATATAGGTTTTGGATTTGTCCAACTTGGCTAATTGCTGCTTGAAAGTCGGGCTGTTGTAATCTATAAAAAGATCTGCACCTGAAATAACACCTTGCTGCCATTCTGCCGGGGTACGTACGTCTATCACAATTGCTTTTTTCTCTGCCTTCATTTTAGGAAGCGCTGCAATTGGCGCATTTTGAAAAGAAGTTTGTGCAGAAGAAGCGCAAGACCATAATGTCAAGGTAAGTAAAGCAAGAATTGGGAATAATTTCAACATTTTCATAATTAATTTTTACAAAGGTGCAGTCATTCGCTGAACTGTATTGTAACCGACGTTACACAAAAAAAAGCCACTTTCGTGGCTTTTGAACTGATTATTGAGAAATCGAGCTAGTCTTTGCCCAACATTTCGTTTTTCAAGCTTTCTTGAACTGGAGGCGTTCCAAACCAAATGCCGAAGAGGGCTTTTTTGAAGTCTAGACCAGGAATAGTGCCTTTTACGTCGCCATTTTTGGTGACGCGAACACCTTTTCCAGGAATGTAGTCCAGGTTGATTTTGTCGCCTTCTTTGATAGACTCACTGAAGAAACCAACAAATTTTTTAATTTCTTCTTTGCTCGCGTTGCCGTGCTTTGACGCTGCAAAACCTTCATTGACAGACTCAATGAAACGCTCACGGGTAACGCTACTTGAGACAATTTTAATATGGATAGCCATTTCAGTATCGTCGTAGATCACTTTTTTGGCATCGGTTGTTTTCTTAGGAAGATAAAGACCCGCTACGTAAAGGTCCATGAAGTATTTTTCGCGCAAGCCTGCGCCGTTAATGACAAGATTCTCGCCATCCAATTTGAGTTCGGTATTAAAGCTAACGCCATGATACTTTTTTGTTTGGGCAAAGTAAGACGCTGAAACTCCTAAAGTGAGCGCAAGAAAGAGTGTTAATTTTTTCATTGTTCTTTTAATTTTGGGGTTTAGTGTGGTGAAAATACGAAAGAAAAGTTAATCACCCCAAAAATCAGGATTTTCATTTTCGTCGATGAGTTTTTGCCAATTGTAGTTGGGATCATCGGCGTCAAATAAAATGGCTTTGTATTCGCCTTCTGAGATTTCGTAACGCAATACTTCTTCTCCGGTGTAGGCCTCAATCGCATCTAGAAGCGGT
>JACCDQ010156310.1_pt1 | contig 14401 bp, 12 predicted proteins | sample 7446031 | NCBI WGS metagenome assembly JACCDQ01 (sample SAMN15323442, study PRJNA562643) | freshwater metagenome | isolation source: river surface water | place: USA:Blue River Watershed | collected 2017-08-17 | reverse complement strand
GCAATGCATGGTAGCATTGCCAATTGGAACAGGACTAGTATTGAGCGCGATAGAATTGCGTCTCTGAACATCACTGAAAGATCTGGTGAGGGTGCAATCGCGTCGATTGTGGAATTAAATGCACATAGGTCGACTACCCAGACTCTGCCTTATTGAAAAGATTCAATACTATTGGATCTTTCAATAGTATTGAAATGTTCGACATGAACCAATAAGCTATTGGTTGCTTGTTTCAATACAGTTTTTCAATAATGATGTTTTTTAGTTTCTAGTATTGAAACTCAAAAATGCAGAATTGCTTCCAATAGTATTGAAACAGTGTTTCAATACTATTGAAACACTGTTCCAATAGTATTGAAACACTGTTTCAATACTATTGAAACACTGTTTCAATAGTATTGAAACATTCTTTCAATACTATTGAAACACTGTATAGTATTGAAAGATTGTTTCAATACTATTGACACAGTTATATACATGTGTATATATATGGTACCACTGCACTGTAAAAGTGCAGTCTGGCTGCACTGTGTAAGTGCAATTTGTGTTGTTTCTCATCATATCTTATGGTTTGATGTGTATTTTTGGCTGGCATTTGTTTCCATTACACACACATGTTTCTGGTCAGCTGTTTTTTGCTCTTTGTAATTTTGTAGCATGGGGAAGTCCAGAAAAAAACTCAAAAGAAAATTGGCTAAACTATTGGAAGCCTTTGATAGTAGTTCTTCAAGTAGCTCATCTGATGACCTTTGGGAAACTGCATCTCTATCATTAGCTGTTGTTTTACACCATGCAACTGGTTCAGGCTTCAGTGCAAACAGAGACAATGCAACAGAACCTGCAGAAAACAGAGGAACTACCACACTGCTTGTGCAATCTGCTAGCTCTCACACATCACAGGCTGCAACATCAAGTATGGCATCCTTGACCAGGTGTGGTGTGTGTTTATGTTTGTCATATTGTTTAGCAACTTACAAAACATTTGTTGGACTAATTAAGCAAACCAAGGTGTGCATATGTTTTAGTTTTAAGGCAAATTCCAAAATCATGTTTTGGTTTAGTTTAACAAACCATGCACACTCCCCAGGTCACCTGCTAACTTGGATGTTGTTTTTTTGGCAGCTTTTGAAACTTGGGTGGCCTCAAGTGCACTGCATAATTTCATCAATGTGAGGCTGAACCAGTCTGCTGATGATTTAGAAGGATGCATCCTGAAAGTGCCCATTGTTGGAAAGCAAGCTGATCCCAGACTTGATGTTAGTCATCATGGAAGATCATACAATGGAAAGCTTTTTCATGGCACTTCATTTAGCTTTTTACCAGCTATTTTGAGCACAGGGTGCTTGTTGAGGTGTTCAGTCCCCACCAGGGGAAAGTATGCCATATGGTCTGGAGAAGCTGCCTTCAGAGCTCTCATGTATGCACCTCCAGTGGCATTGGGAGGGAAACAGATCCAGTGTGTCCTGGGTGTCCAGGCCTTCAGGGTCAAAAGTTCCCACTTCACCAGCACCGACAAACAGCTCATGTTGAGGGAGTGCTGGGCCCAGCTGGAATGCTTGATGGTGTTTGAGTACAGAGGACAACAGCTGTACAAAAAAAGGGTTCACCCACTATCAAACTTCCTCCCACCTTTTGCATGGAGTCCTGATTACAGCAATTGGGAAGCATTGCCAGCACCATGGGTGGTTGCAAATAGCACTTTTAATCCAGTTGATGAAAGAGAAGGAGTGCCTCCCATGCCATTCCCAATGTAGACAAAGATATATATATATATGTATATACATAATTTTACATAGCAAAAGCAAAGATACATGGTTCACCAAGGTTCTATATGATTCAAAAGGGTTCAAACATTTATCTCATGGTTTCAGTTTAGTTTCCACTGATTTGTTCCTTTGTTTGGTTTGATTTTATGGAACACACATGCAACATACCAGAAGTTGAAAGGGTTTCACTTCACCTAGGACAAATGACAGGGTACTTTGAGGTACATGTGGCCACTTGAAAAAAACATGTTTTGTGCAATGGATTTGGTTGTATGGACTGCTGCAGTATTTGTAAATTGCATCTTCAGCATTCATTTGGTTCATTTTTGCATTAAGGAATCATGGATGACATGCTGATGTGTGTAGCAATTACTTGTGGGTGCACAGCAACTACACTTATTCAGTGGTTGTGTTTTGCTATTGTGCTTGTGCATTTTTTGTTAAAATGTGAATAATGCACTTGTTCAATGCATAAGTGCACTTGTGCAGTGCACTGTGTAAGTGCACTTGTTCAGTGTACTTATATTCATGGAATCAATGCAATGAAAATGTGCATACAATCCTTGGAGGAACATCCAGACATTACATATATTATTGAGTTAATAACTTCACTTTGCAGCAGGTGCTCTAACTAATGTAGCATAGGTTTAGTTTTGAACTGATACCAGTTTGAAACAAACATGGCAAACATGAAGCTAAAGGGTTCTTTGAAGAAGAGAAGAGGAGGACTTTAACACTCAAAATTTTATCACAAACACAAACATTACTACCAATGTGCAGTTGTTGAAGTAATCCCCAATATATTCCATCAGCAAATTTCCCTTGCAGGAGGCAATCGACATCCTTTGAAAAGGAGAGCCTTTAGAGATGTGGACCAAGTCAGGTTGGAAGATGCCCTTGACAAGTACTGTAGGCATGTTGGTATCACAGCAGCCCTGGACCTGAGAAGCTACAATAACATGAACTCATCAGGAGGTGTTGACATTGTGGCAATGGCACATCTCTTACCTTTATTGTGGACACTGGTTGACATTACTGTGTCATAGTTTGCATTGGTTTCAATGATTTTCACAGCATTGAATTTGTTGTTAGTGTGCTTCCCATGTGTTTGCATGTTATTTGAACACTAGTGCATTCAGGACACAAAGGCTGCAGAAATTAAATTTGGTGCACTGAAGGCAGCTTTCAAACATTTGAGGAACACTTTTGGTGCTAAAGTCCTTGAACATTTTCACACTGATGAGGAACTGCAGCCAGGGCAAGCTGCTGCACAGGTTGGTGTCCTAATGCTTCATTTCAGGAGGATCACCAAGACTCAGGATAAATTAGATTCAGCAATTGGAATATTGAGCAAAGACCTCAAACAAGACTTCCAGAACATTTTTGAGTTTTGCAAAGGGCCATCATCAAAGTCTCCCCAAAAAGCAAAGAGGACTTTAAAGGCATCTCTATCAGAAGTGTCAGTGGACAGCATTGGTTTTCCCAAAATTCCAGACTCACCAGGTTTGAAAATGGATGATTATGGTTTCCCCTTGACACCATCTCCTGGGAAGCCAAAGGCTGCTTGCCCTCCTAAGGTGCCTCATCATGATTACACCAGTGAAGATGTTGAAGCTCTTGATTGTGCTCCACCTCCAGTTGATAAGAAGGAATGGCATGCAGTGAAGAAGCCAGCTGCTGCACCTGCCATGTTACATGCACCACCTGGTGACAAAGCACACAAGAAACCAAGCACGAAACACACAGGTGGAACTGGAGATTTTGTTATCAATGGTGGCACTGTGAAAATTGGTGGTGGCAAAAATCAGACATATTTGCAACACAGGCCTAACCCAAGTGCAAGTTTGCAGTTGATTTGCAGTGTCTCACAAGGCATGGTTCAAGGTCTAGCCATGTCTCACTCTGACATAATCAATAAGTTGCTTCCCCTAGCAAAGAAACTTGGTGCAACAAAGGCATCAATAGTCAAAGCAAGAGACAAGTTGTTGCAGTCTAGCTGAAGGATATGTAGAATCTCAGTTGAAAACATATGCACTTAGTTGTTACCTTTTGCATTTGAGTAAACTGTCATCATTAGTGATGCCCATTTGCTATCACACCACATGCAAATAAGTTAATGTGTTTTTATATGGTTGATAGGGTGGTTATGTGTCCCATTGCACTGCACAAGTGCATTGCATGTCATGATGCAGGCACTGTTGAAGTGCTGAGGGTTGCAAGCAATCATTCAGTTTGTGAATGACACATTTGGTTCTTACATGATTATGTAGTTGATTATAAATGGCTGAATATGTTGTTTTGCAATTATAGTTTCATCATTCAACACAAAGGTTTAGATTTTTTATTTGGCAACACACATTGGATTATGATTTGTATTTATTTGCAATCTATTTGTATTTAAAAAATGAAACAATTAGTATTCAGGTTTGCAATTCAGAAGGCCATAGGTACATATCACAAACACCAACATTAAAAATTGTTTCAGGAACCACATGATACCATCATTATTATGCTTGTCAAAAGGGTTCTTTAGTTTGTTAAGGCAGCTTTGTTTTAGCTTGTAGTTTTTGAGCATCATGGGCAAGAAGTCTGGCTATAAGAAGAAGAAGGACACAGGCAGGAAAAGGGAACAAAGAAGGAAATTGCAGAAGCTTGCAAAGAGGCTGCTGGCTAAGAACAGCTCTTCTTCTTCTTCAAGTTCCAGCAGTTCATCAGATGATGATCCCAGACAGAACTCGCAGATTAAGAGGAACCTCAGGAGGAGGGCTTTGAGGATGGCTGCAGAAGCACTCAGTGAGCAACAAGGCCTAGGTTTGAATTCTAACAGCAGCACAGACACCTGGGCTAACAAAGCTGCAACACTTGCAAAGGCTCTAGGATCAGTTGTGGCAGCAGCACCACCAAAGGCAAAAGCAGCCCTTGGTCTACCACCCCCTCCACCACCACAGCAAGCATGGCACACCACCCCCCAGCCAAATCAGGCTCACATGGCAGCAGCAACATTTCCACCTCCACCACCAGACATGCAAACAGGATTTATGAACACACCAGTTGGTTTCCCATCACCACCAATTGGTGGACCACCACCAGTGAGTGGTGCAACTGGCCATCTTCCACCTTCAGGGCTTGTTGCCAAAGCAATTTCAAAGGCAGTGCCAGATGGAGCTGCAGATGCTGTTGCTCCAGTTGCTCCAAAAGCCAAGCATTCTAGCATGGCCATTGAGATGGCAACTATGTTTGATTCATGGCTCCTAAACACGAGGAAGTGCAACTCATGTGGCCAATGGACCTATTACAGGAATGGCATTTGCATCAACAAAAAGTGCCCCTTGAACAAGTACATGAGCTCAGTTCAAGTTATATGGCATTGTTTGAATGGTTTGAAGAACAACAACATGTAGTTGTGTTATGAATGATGCAAATTACACATGTGTTATGACCTTCACATGTATATGGCTACTCATATTCAGAAATGTGCACTTATGCAGTGCAACTACACAGCACTTATTCAGTGTGTGTATCTAAACATTGAGGTGAACTGGTTTGTGCAACAGTTCTTTATTTTTGGTTTCAAATGTGTTTTGGTTTTAAGCAACACATACACAGGCATACACAGAGTTGTTGATAACAGACTTGGTGTAACTAACAACTATGATATATACATTGATTCAATCATAATGTAGTTTTTAAGCAAGGACCAATATCATGAGCTGTTTGACATCTCAACATCCAGCACTGCAGAAGTGCTGCTGAATCAAAGTGTTCCACATATATTTTGAAACATACCAAAGGCCAGACACTGGCACAGGCAAAGGGAAGTCCAGTGGTTCAGGAAGAAATGGAGGTAGAGGGGGGAAAGGTGGCAAAGGTGCAAAAGGTAGTAGTGGCAGCTCAGGCAGCAGGCAAAGGTGGCAGGACAGAGCTGGCAGAAATGATGATGGGCATGAAACTGGTGATGGTCATGAACAGAACAATGCATCATGGAGGAGGAGAAGGACACATTATGAAAATGCACATGATGAGACTGCACATGATGAGACTGTAACAGCTGAAGCAGTTGTTGCCCCAAGTCCTGCAGTGAACCCCAATGTCATCCCAGAGGTCATCCCAGATGTCATCCCAGATGCCACTGCTGAAGAGAGGTCTCCAGAGGTGATGCCAGACAACTTCAATCTGATAGGGGAAAACTTTGCTTTGAACAATGAATCACTTTGTATCATTTGCAACAGTGATTTTGGAAGGTCAAGGCTTGTCATGGGCAGATGCCTGCATAAGTTCCATGAAAAGTGCATCAGGGACTGGTGGAGGCTAGCCAACATTGCACCAACATGCCCTTCATGCAGGCAGCCTGCAGAGAACTTCAATCTCATCAGGATGCAGTGGCAACCAATGTCAGCTACAGGCCCATCACCAGATGCTGAGATTCCAGCTGTTGAGACAGAAGCTGCAAATGAAGGAGCTCATGCAATTGCAGCTGCAGTCCTAGAGGAAGCAACTGAAGAGGCAACAGCAGAGGCAGTTTCAGCCGTTCTAGAAGCAGCAAGTGCAGCTTCAGCAACTCCAGATGCAGCAATGTCAGCAAGTGCAGAAGTGGTTGAAGCAGAAGAGGCAGAGCCAGAGGGAGAGCCAGCTGTGGCATCCACATCATCTTCATCAAGGGTTCCCAAAAGATTATCAAAGAAGACACCTGAAATGCCAAGATCCTGGTCCTAAGAGCCCAATGTCATGTTCATTGCAACAGTCTTCATATATTCCTTGGTGTAATAGTTGATCCTTGTATTCATATGTGTTGACTCTAAGATGCAGTATTGTGATATAAAAATGCATGTATGAACCATCTATGGACATTATCATTCACAAGTGAGCTTTTATGTTGTATGTTCTACAAATACAACTGATAAACATTTATGGAGATTGACATTCACAAATGACCTTTATGTTCAGAAGTCTGGTGCCTAGTGTTAGATAAGAGCTGCTCTTGCATAGGGGTATGTTTGAGCAAAAAAACAGTTGATGGTGTTTGCAGTTCACACAGTTTGAATGCATAAGTATCAGGCAAGTTGCACTTATGCAGTGCAACCAATGCTAACTTTGTAGATACAGTTGTGGGAATGTTGAAATACAGAATCACACACATGTTTCCATTTGGACATCATTTTTGTGATGCAATATGTGGCTATGATTGCTCCCAGTATGTTCATGTGATAAATTTGCTAAATACTTACTTAGACAAACCAACAGGCACAGTGTATTTGTATGACTGTTTTCTATGAATGTACTAACTGTGCTGCACAAGTGCAGGTATGCACTGTGGAAGTGCAAGTGAACAGTGACACAAGTTTGCTTACAGTTTGTATACAGTTATAACTTATGATGACATATGATATCATATGATAAAGTATGATACAATATGAGACAACATGAGAGGATATGAGACCTCATGAGTCACTCATGAGACATTATGAGAACTCATGTTATCATATGATTACATATGAGAAGTCCAGTGTTCAAACCCCATTCACAGTTTATCAGCTGTTTGGTTAGATTGGTGTTGCAATGGCTCCAGTCAAGAAGATTGCTATGAAGTCTGCTATGAAGCAGGCCAGTGCTAGCAAGCTCAAACCCACCAAGAAAACAGTTGCATCCACAACAGGAACCAACACAAAAGCTGCATCCACTAAAGGTGCACCCACTGTGATGAAGCGTCCTGCAGCTCTGAACAAGAAGAACCTTGCAACACTTGAGATGGATCCAAGCACAGTCACAGCTTCACTCAATGAAAAAATTGCAATGTTTGAGAAAAAGCCAACTGACATCAACACATGGCTGGGCAAACTCTCAAAGCAGGAAAGGGAGGCCTGTTGGAAGAGGTTTGAGTATGACAGAAAAGCAACTCCAGGAGCTGAGGAAGGTTATCAAATGGCAGCCACAGGCAAAAGAAGCATGTCAGTGAAGCTGGACCTTTTGAAGACTTTCCTGGCAAACAAGAGCAGCTGCAAAGGTTCAGCCATGCAGCAAGCCTTCCTGCACTATGGGGTGACCATAGGTCAGAAAAGCAAAGAGTCTTGGAGGCCCTTTGTTTACATGGCAAACTACTATGGTGTGGCAGAGCTGCTCAGGAGGGTGAAGGATGGCAGCATATTGGCAAGGAAAGATGGTAATGAATGGGAGTTCAAGTTGACCCAGACCACAAACTACAAGGATGAACACAATGCAGGGGGCCACAATGCACAATGCCAGGGCAAACTTCAGGAAGACAAGTGGGCAGACCTCCAGGCTGCAGCAAGTCAGCTGAAGCTGGGCAATGACACTGGTAACCAAGACAAGGGGGTGATTAGGTTCTTGCAGGACAGGGCCAGTTCAACTTGCAAGAAACTCAATGATGGCAACTCAAATACAGAACCCAATGATCCAGACCTTGAGGAAGCAGTCATGCTTTCAGACCTTGGGACTATTGGGAAGAAGGCCAAAGAGAGGGTGAGCTCTGCATTGAAGTTGCTGCACAAGGTCCACTCTGAGACAACAGACTCTGATTACAAGATGTTGCTTGGGAACCACATCAAGGTATTGAAGAAGCTTGATGGACCTGTCAAGGTGGAGGACATCAAAGACAAGTTGATCAAAGCAATGCAGTGTGTGAAGAAGGCCAAATCATCATGAACTTCCAAGTCAGCAATGCAAGTCATCATAGAAGGTTATGGCATTGAGTCTGAGTCAGCAACAATTTCCTTTTCAGCTTTAGCAGTGTCATGACATTATGAGCTTCCCATGGTATTGGGAAGACAAATAAATTGGGGTACTACACTTCCAGTTGGATGCAAAATCAAAACATGTGCATAGACTTTGCCTTAAAATGTTTTAGGTTGTTTTGCAATGTGAGCAATACAAGTCCATTTGTTGTGAACACAGTTTTAGTGGGAGGTGCATAACTAGTATGCACTGCAAAAGTGCAAAACTGGTTTATGCTTGGCACTGTAAAAGTGCTGAGGGTGGCATTACTTGTTCTCAATAGCAATCTGAACAGTTTAGTTTGTAAGTATGTGTTTTCAGATTTTTGAACTGTTACATCAATTGTGCATTGGTTCAAGCAAAGTTCACAATGTGCTCATAATTTTGGAAACAAGTTGCTAGACCTTCAGCATTAAGCATGGCTGTTGATCCTACATCTGTTCTTTGGGGTGAAAGCTTTTATGGTGATGAACCCTGGTACCAATATGATGCCACTATTGTGACAGAGGTAAGTCAATGTGCTTGCAGCTTCCTGCATGCAACTATTGGCATCCAAGGGACCTTTCATGACCAGCATGGCTGGATTGTGGACATGCCTTACTGGAGTGCCCTCAGGCAATATGTACAATGGTGCATTGATGGTGACATGGACTTCTTGTGGCATGCAGAGCAGGTTAGTGAGGGAGATGTGTACTACACACAGCTTGCAGTGAAGCAGATGACCATTTTCCTGAATAGAGCTGTTGATTGTAAATAGCAAGCCATTTGTAAATGCACAACCCCTGAACTTGAAATGTAAAACAAGTTATATACATAAACACCTTTACATATCATATGCACATACATAGAATGCCAACACTGACTAATGCATTTGCAAAAGGCTGCATAGTCTGTTACAGTGACTCTTATAGCTGCAGAGATTGTGGAAACAAAATCTTTGATAATGTATTTTGATTTCAACATGTTTGCAGTGTAGGTTTGCTTACACATAGGTGCTGAATCATGTGAAAGAGTTTGCACTTATTCAGTGCAATCATATTATATCTCATGTTTTGTTTCTGCTATTCAGTCTCAAACAAATAACCCTTAGCAAATATGATTCCCAAATGGTCCAGAGGACACAACAAAAGGAAACTAGAAGATGGCTGCTCTGAAAGATCACCTCTTGGCACAGAGCTTCTGAAATTGTTTGCAGCTGGTGAATCAGCACTGTGGTTGCACATACTGGTGTAGTATTTGAGCAGTTTGCTGTTTAAGTTGCAGAAGTGATGTTGTCTTTTTTTCCAAAGCTATAATAAAGTGGTTTGTTCATTTTTTTGGTTGAGCCACTGCATGTATTGTCCCTATGATTTTCATTCACCAAGGGGCCAACTGTTCAAAGGTTAGCACTTGCAGCCAAAAGGACCTACAATGATGGAAATGCTACTGATGTCAACTTCATTGCCAGCCTTGGTTCCTATGGTGCAGAGCCACAGAACATAACAAAGACATTAATGGATACATTTTGCATGAAAACAGTTTCAAGTTTGCCTGAGCCTTACACCTTCAAACTTCCAGTCCTGGTTAAATACATGCACAGTCAAGAGATCAAAGCTGAAAAATCTGACTACAACATTTTTTTGCCACATGACTGGTTGTGCCAACTTGGGAGTCATGAAACTCTGGTGAAGGTTTGGGGTATTGATCAGATAGAGGCTTTTTGGTCTGGCCACAATGTGAGTGATGACCCTTCATGTAGAAAGCTAAAACATACTATCCAAAAAAAGAAACTCATACCTCTAGTCATCCATGGAGATGGTGGTCAGTTTCAAAGGGAAGGCAGCTTGCTTGTCATATCCATGAGATCATTGTTGTCCTGTGCAAATGTTGCTCATTCTCAAATGTTGTTAGGTGCAGTTTCCAAAGCATGTGTTACCAAATCAGATGATCCTTCTTGGGACACTATGCAGGTTTTGTGGAAAGTTTTGTCTTGGAGCTTCAAAGCTTTATTGCAAGGCCATCATCCAGCCACAGACCATGAAGGTAACCCATTCCCAGCCACAAGTTGGAGGCATGCATGCAGGGGGAAACCACTCTTAGACAAAACACACTGTGCTTCCATTTTTGTTATCAGTGGGGATGGTGAGTATTACCAGAATGAGCTCAAACTTCCAGGGCATTCTTTCAATAATTGTTGCAAGGATTGTGGAGCCAACAAAAGTGATGTACCACACAATGACTACAGGCCAACTGCAAAATGGAGGGAGACTGTGAAAACACCTTTGCAAAATGACACTGATCCTCCTTCACAGCATCCTTTGCTCAAGATTGCAGGAGTTGTTCCAGAGATGATTCAATATGACACACTTCATGTAATTGAAGAAGGAACAAGCAGCCATGCTCTTGCAAATTGCATTTTTGACTTTGTTGTGATGGCCAACAAGTCCACATACTTTGTTGGCACACAGGAGCAAAAAATTGCAAAACTGAATGCTAAAATAATGCAGCTGCAATCAGATCTGCAAATTTCAGCTGACAACAGGTGCAGGCCCCTTGGATTTTCAAATTTTTGCACACCCACTGGCAAGCACACACATTTCCCTGACCTATCTGGTTTGAAGGCCAGACATATCAGGTATTTGGTCCCTGTTGTTGCTTCCATTTGCAAAGAAGAATTTGATGCTGGTGATTTGTATACCTATCACAGAATGCAAATGATGGTTTCTCTGAGCAAGCTGTGTGACATCATTGATAAATCAGACTTTCATCATTTTGATGATGATGAAGTTGCAATGTTCAAGCATAATGTGCAAATGTTTTTGGCACATTACACAAAATGCTGCAGGTTCATGTATGATAAAGGCTTTAGGTATAGGTACAACACAATTCACAAGTTTCACTGTTTAGCACATATGCCAGAGAGAGCAAGGTTTTTAAACCCAAGATGTTGTTCCACCTACACTGGGGAAACTATGGTTGGTTTCATAGCTACACTAGCACATGCTTGCCTTAATGGCACACCTGCTCATATGATTTCTCACAAACTTTGTTGGAGGTGGAGACTTTTTTTTGACTTGATGCTTGACTTGGAAAATTGAGCATTGCAAAACAAGTGGTTGTTTTGTAAGAATGTGTGTGCACTCATAGCTTGTTTGTTGTTGCATTAACATCAGTTATCACATCAACATTGAATTGTGTTATACATCAGAAGCTTTTAAAACTTTGTTCAGGTGAAAGACATGCACTGTAAAAGTGCATGCCATGCACTGTAAAAGTGCATGTCATGCACTCTAGAAGTGGTGTGTGTTGGTATTACACTAGTATTCATTAAAGCCTCATTCCTTTTGATATTGTGTTGACTGTTTGATTTGGCAGCAAACTTTCTTCTAGCACAAATTCAACTAATGGTTTGACCTTCAAACTTTGTACAGACTTCACTATTGTTTTGGTATTTAGATTGAGCAGCAAACTCCCTTTTTACAATACATGCAATTGCACCAGTGTTTTTTATGTCAGATAAGGTTTGTTGTTGCATTCACATGTTGTAGTTCACTTTCATTGCTCATCAGCTAGTTCCTTTGCTTACACCCAACCTCCTACCTTTCCCAAGCCATGGAAGCTGAATATTTTTGCGGCTTTTGTTTTTGTGATGCAGGAACCACAACTGGCAGTGAAGGGAAGTGGCAGCAATATGGTGATGTCTTTGCTGATGACAAACCAAGGTGGGTCTACCTTTGCCATGGGTGCTTCAAGAGGTTGCAGAGAGACTTCTCAAAGCTTGAGGAGTTCCTGAATGAGAAGGAAAGGGACAAGCTTTTTGTACAGTTCTTGGCAAAGGAATTGCCAAAGGCAAATCGACCTTTTGTGAACAATTGGTCCAAGTAGTGTGCACAAGTGCACACCATTTTTGTTTCCTTCAAGCATTTCCACTTGAGGACTCATTTTTGCACTTACAGTGTCATGTTTTCTTTGCACAGCAAGGACAAAACAAGCAAAAAATACACATGATATTTGATGCATTTGGAACTCACTTCATTTGAAACCTTGTTTATTGCACATCAGTCATGTGAGAAGAGAAAGGCAGTTGTGCACTCATCAGTTTTACAACAACTCAATATAATGATTTCATTATTTTCTTGCCATTTTGGTTCAAGCAACAAAGATGAACTTTCCATTTTGTCTCAAACAACAAACATGGACTCTCCAGATGTGTGTGTTTTGAATGCCTTCATCAGGCAGGTATGTCGTTCCAAATCTGCTTTGTTATTTTTATCTGAGCTATTGGAGGTGCAGGGCTTCATCCTGACCACATGGGACATTGGAGCCAAGAGGACATTTTGGAGGTATTACATTGGGGATGAGAGGACTGCACAGTGGTTCCTATTGCACTACTACACCACATACTTTGTAAACAACAATTGGACCTGCAAGAACCCCAGTGCTGCTGCAGTGCATACAATGAGGTGGGTTTGGTTTGACTCAGACAGATGACTTGTAAGTTTTACATAGCAAAAAATGCACCATGTGTTGTTTTGTGTTTGCAGTCTTTTGCAAGCAACATGTTGGCAGTAATGTGCTTCAAAACAACAGTCTCCTAATTCACATCTGGATTCTCAGAAATCTGCATACTATGTTTACCATTATAGTTGCTCAAATTGTTGGGTCCCCTGGTCCACCACAACCCTTCCCAACAGCAATGGCAATCTGCATGAAATATACTTTGAAGCAAGTTGAGTTGGCAGCAAAGAAAGAAGCAAATCACATGTACTGCATATGTGGTGAGTTACCTTTGGAACTGCAGCCAGTCATGACATGGCTGAAACAGGCTGCAAAAGATGCAAGGCATGCTTACCTCACTTGTGATTGTGAATGCCCAGATCACATGGAAACTCAAAGTGAGGGGGACCATAATGACTTGTAAACTTGTCCTTTGGAAAAAACACAGCTAGAAAATGCACATGCAAAACAATGAATGTTTTTATTTTCTCAGAAAAAAATCTTGCAGAGGGAGGAACAAGTGCCAAGCTGCACTGTAAAAGTGCTCAGCCTGCCTTGTTAGGCACTGCAAAAGTGCTGAGGGTGGTTAACCAATTGCAAGGTCAAACAACCAATTTTTTAAGGCACCAACCATGAACATATATGTTACTTAAGCTGTCAAACAAAAACTTTTGACAATCAAGTTATTTAATATTCAAATGTGTTTGGCACTTATATTCATTGTTATACATTAATATTTTTAAAGGAAACCTAAAGTTCAGGTCACTTATGCAGTGTTTTTTTTGGAAGGCACTTATTCAGTGCAATCTCCCATTTACAAAACCGTGCACATGTCAATGGTCACTTATACAGTGCTGTTTTGGAAAGGCACTTATTCAGTGCAATCTCTGAAGCAATGATGCACATGTCACTGGTCACTTATACAATGGAAGGCACATATTCAGTGCAATCTGCTAATTAAAAAATCATGCACATGTCACTACTGCTGTGGCTGTGTCTTGTTTTGCTCAAGCAATGATATATGGAAAATATAAGTGTTTTCATATTTCAATACTATTGAGATTTGCTGCAACAGTATTGAAAACCTGTTTCAATAGTATTGAAAACCTGTTTCAATAGTATTGAAAACCTGTTTCAATATTATTGAAAACCTGTTTCAATACTATTGAAACTAATTTCAGAAATTTCTTTTCAATACCATATTGAAACAGAGTCAAGAACAATTGGAACCTGTTTCAATACACAGTTTCAACACAGTATTGAAAGAAGCGAACAGTTCAGATTATTGAAATAGAAATCCCATTTCAATAAGGTATTGAATCTTTTCAATAAGGCAGAGTCTGGGTTGTCTGTCTGTAGCCGGAGTATGTCGCAAACAGAAATCCAACAGGTCATGAAGACTTGCAATGCCAGCGTTCAAAGCTTGGTCG
>JACCDQ011482436.1_pt1 | contig 14405 bp, 10 predicted proteins | sample 7446031 | NCBI WGS metagenome assembly JACCDQ01 (sample SAMN15323442, study PRJNA562643) | freshwater metagenome | isolation source: river surface water | place: USA:Blue River Watershed | collected 2017-08-17 | reverse complement strand
TGACATACGGAAGTTGTTTCCATTCCACATATTGAAACGAGGTAAAGAACCATTCGGGTTAGCTTCTGTATAACGGTCTAATACGGCTGTCGATTGGTTTTGGTAAGCATTACTCAACATCTCTGTAGAACGACGAGTATAGTTCAAGATTTGTCCACCTTGACTACCTGTTAAGAACAACGATAAGTCTAAGTTTTTGTATTTGAAGGTGTTCGTCATCCCATACGTAAAGTCTGGATTTGGATTGCCAATCACCGTCATATCACTTGAGTTAATAACTCCGTCGCCATTAATGTCCTTGTAACGTACATCTCCCAACCAAATTCCTGTTGGAGAAACACCCAATTGATTGTTGCTATTGGCTGCACCAAAAGCTTTCAATTCTTCTTGTGAACGGAATAAACCGTCTGTCACCAAGCCATAGAATGAACCTACTGGGCCACCTGCCATCGTTTGGGTAATTTGTACGGCATCGCCATATTCTTTATAACCTGCTAAGAATGAACCCGTATTGGTTAATTCATTCAAGACGTTTTTGTAGTGAGAGAATACCACGTTTGTTTTCCAAGAAAAATCGCCCTTATCTACGTTGTAGGTCGTTAGAGCAATGTCAATTCCTGTGTTAGTCATACGACCTGAGTTGGTCACTGGCGGCTGAATGGCATCCCAGTTATTAGTTGCTAAACCTGCAAACACAGGAAGTTTCGATTTCAACAACATTTTCGATGTTTCCTTATTATACACATCCACGGTTAAATCAACTTTCTTGTTAAAGAAGGATAAGTCAACCCCTAAGTTTTTGGTAATAACCGACTCCCACTGCAAGGTTGGGTTTCCTACGTTTTGAATCTGAGAACCGTTACCCAATGGGCTAATCGCCACTAGGTTGATATTGGTTGCATACACGTTGTTACCGCCTGTCGATGAATTTCCGACCGAACCATAACCTGCTCTTACTTTCATGTAACCCACTACATCATTGATATTTTTCATGAAAGGTTCGTTAGAAACTGTCCAACCTGCCGATACCGCAGGGAAATAACCCCATTTGTTTTGAGGGCCAAATGACGAAGAACCATCTCTTCTCAACGAAGCAGTTACGGAATATTTATTATTGAACAAATAGTTAGCACGACCAAAGAACGACTCCATTGCCCAAGGATAACTTGCACCTTCGCCCACTTGGTTTGTTCCTGACCCTGCCGCCAACGATTGTAAGTTTAAGGTTAAATTATTGCGAGTAGCTTTCACAGTTTCATACGTAGAAGACGCTGCTTCATGCCCTACTAACACATTCAAATAATGTTTTCCGAAGCTTTTATCAAAGGTTAAGAATGTCTTTAAGCCCCAATATAAACTCGCTGCATTTTCTTTTTGGAGTTTACTTGGGCCTAAAATAGTTTCGCCTGTTGTGGTATTCGTGACATAAGGTTGGAAAGCAGTATTTTGAGAAACCGTGAAATCGTAGTTTAATTCATTACGTAAGGTCAACCATTTCGTAAGACTGATGTCTCCATATAAACTACCAAATAATTTAGTCTGCAATGAGCGTACGTCTCTCAATTCAGCCAAGGCCACTGGGTTAATTGGGTTACCAAAGGCAGAACCACCAACGTTCGTCTGTGTAGCATAACCTCCTGCCGAAATTACAGGCGTTGCAGGGCTGTTATATACACTGATACCAATTACGGAAGAACTTCCATCGGTTAAGGTTATACGTTGGTTTGCTCTTGAAGCATTTAAGCTGATACCTGCTTTAAACCAGCTTTTTACTTGATGGTCGATACTCGTACGTAAGGCAAAGCGTTCGAAGTCAGAACCAATAACCGTTCCTTCTTGTCCAAAATAGTTAACCGAGAAATAGTAGCTCGTTTTGTTTTGTCCTCCCGAAAATGCCAATTGGTGATTTTTGATAATACCCTTACGGAAAACAGCATCTTGCCAGTTTGTTCCTGCTCCTAATACACTTGGGTCAGCAAATTCCTCAATAGGTGTTAAATAGCCAATTCCAGAACTATTAATTTCTGGAGCTAGCGAGTTTTGATACGCTGCGAACTGACTCAGATTCAATAAAGATAGCTTTTTAGGTACAGTTTGTACCCCATAATATACTTCGTAAGAAATTTTAGACTCGCCGATTTTACCCGATTTTGTCGTAATAACCACCACCCCATTGGCAGCTCTTGAACCGTAAATTGCCTGAGCAGATGCGTCTTTTAATACGTCAATGGATACAATATCGTTCGGGTTTAATGCCGCCAAAGGACTCTGTGAACTCTGCCCTGCTTGTCCTCCCAATTGATCCTGTGCGATACTATTACGAGAGCCTTGCATTGGAACTCCATCAATTACATACAGAGGTTCGTTACCATTTACCGAAGTAATCCCACGAACACGTACCGAAATACCTCCCCCAGGCTGACCTCCATTACTAGAGATAGTTACCCCAGCCACTTTCCCTTGCATGGCTTGGTCGATACCAGCAACAGGTAAATTCTTGATTTCTTTTTCAGAGATAGACGAGATAGACGTGGTAATTTCACTACGCTTTGCTTTACCATAACCAATAACCACGACCTCATTCAAGTCGTTGGTAGTAGCCGACAAAATAACATTGATAGTAACTCTATTATTAACAGCGACTTCGGTCGTTTTGAAACCTACCGAAGAGAAAATAAGCGTTTTCGTTCCACTTGCTACTTTAATTGAATAGTCACCTTTGGTATTAGAGTTTGTTCCTACTTGAGAGCCTTTTACCCGAATGGTTACCCCAGGTAGAGCCTCTCCTAATTCATCGGTAACTTTGCCAGTTACCGTTCGTTGTTCCTGAGCGAAGGTAGCAAAAACACTACAAAGCATCAGAATACAAATGAATAGTATTCTTTTCTTGTTCATATAATTGATTGTTTTTTATTTTTTATTTGGACAAAATTAGGCACATATTTATACAAAAACATAATACTATTTTATCAAATATTAACACATAACAAACAAATTATTTACAAACAATATAACATTTACAAAAAATAATAGGAATTATTCCTTTATGATATGGGTATAATTCAACTATTTATTTATTTTTTAAATAAAATAAGTTACTTTTATACTACTAAGGTACAATACTATTTTAGCAGTCAATTACTATATATTATTATCCAAAAATGACAACAATCATACGTGAAATAACACCACTAACACAAAGCGACTGTTTTACTTTCTTTTCGAGGGTAAAATCAGACTTTAATTTTCCTCTGCACACACACGAAGAATTTGAACTAAACTTCATCATGAATGCTAAAGATGCCAAACGGATAGTAGGTGACCATTCGGATACGATAGAGGAGCTTGAACTAGTGTTGGTTGGTAGTAATTTACCTCATGCTTGGTTCACGCATCAGTGTAAAAGCAAGGAAATTACGGAGGTTACCATTCAATTTCATCGAGATTTATTTGATGAAAAATTATTACGAAGAAATCAATTGAGTTTTATCAGAACATTGCTCGAACGTTCTGCGAAGGGCATTTTGTTTTCGCCCGAAACAGCGGCTGCATTGAAGCCTCGTTTCTTAAATTTACATCAAAAAAGCGGATTTGATTCGGTGTTAGAGCTCATGTCTATTTTACATGATTTATCCATTTCTCGCAATATGAGAACCTTGTCGAATATGGCATTCTCGAACGATTCGCTTTCATACAACAGTCGCCGAATCGAAAAAGCATTTGAATACATGCAAGCAAATTTTGACAAGAACATTACCTTAGAAGAAATGGCTAAGTTAGTCGATATGACTGAAGTATCTTTTAGTAGATTCATTAAAAAACGAACAGGGAAAACGTTTATTGATAGCCTAAACGAAATCAGAATTGGTCATGCGTCTCGTTTGTTAATCGACACGACGCATACTATTGCCGAGATTTGTTATCAGACGGGTTTCAATAATTTATCCTATTTTAACCGAATTTTTAAAGCTCGTAATAACTGTACGCCTAAAGAATTTAGAGAAAACTTTTCGGGAACAAGGACATTTATTTAGTCCGAAGTAATAGTTAGCCTGCCGATTATATTTTTCAATCGGCAGGCTAACTATTAGTTAAACGTATCAAAAGGAAAACCTACATAGTTTTCAGCAATTGTCTTCTGATAAGCCTCGGAAATTGTCAAGTAATCAAATTTTGATTTTTGCAGAAGGCTCTCAAAACTTCCCTCATCACTTTGTTTATGGCATAGGTAGGTCATAAAATTCGAGAAATCTTGTACTCGCCAAACCCTTGCCACACATTTACTTGAATAATTATCTAGCAACGTTTGTTCGCTTGATTGATAAAATTGAATAAGCCCATTGGCTAAAGCCGAAACATCAGCCACCGCCAGATTAAGCCCTTTTGCTCCTGTTGGAGGTACGATATGAGCGGCATCTCCTGCCAAAAATAAACGGCCATACTGCATATTATCAATCATAAAGCTACGCATAGGCGTGATACTTTTTTCAAAGATTTCTCCCCTATTCAATTGGATTCCTAAACGGTTTTCTAACTCATCCCAAATTTTTTCATCCGACCAATTCGCTACCGAATCGTCATTATCTACCTGTAAATACAAACGAGATATTTTCTCAGAACGTAAACTTGCCAATGCAAAGCCATTTGAATGATACGCATAGATTAGTTCTTCATAAGAAGGAACAGCGTGTGCCAAGATGCCTAACCAACTAAAAGGATATTCAATTTTAAATTCATTGTACGATTCCTTCGGCAATGTTTTTCTTCCCAACCCATGAAAACCGTCACAACCTCCCACAAAGTCACAGGCAATCGACAAATTTTCACCTTTATAGGTAAAATGAATAACGGGATTTTCGCTTTCACAGCCCTCAATTTGCGTTGCCTCTGCTTCAAATAAAATATCAATACCACGCTCACTACAAGCCTTTATCAAGTCTTTAACTACTTCTTGTTGTCCATAAATGGTAACTTCTTTTTGCGTATGCTTGGCAAAATCAATGTGCTGAGATTTGCCATTATAACTGATATAACAACCGTGATGAACTAAGCCTTCTTGGTGTAGTCGCTCGGCTACTCCCAAGTTGTCAAACACTTCTACGGTATTATATTCCAATAACCCTGCACGAACTCGATTCTCGACGTACTCACGGCTACGATTTTCGATAATAACACTCTGAATTCCCTGTTTCTCTAATAGTAAAGCCAGCGTTAACCCCGCAGGCCCTGCTCCAATAATACCGACTTGTGTTCTGATAGTCTCCATTTTATGACAACGATTAGTTAACTTATTGATTGGTGAAATAGTCAAACAAAAGTACAGGTATATGCAGAAGCTATCTTGGATAATTCCAAAATTCATCGGTACTTTTACAACATCTATTGCATTCAAATAGTACAGATAAATAATTGTTATTTTATATATTGCATTAGAATAAATGCTTTAAATGAATAAATCAACTAGTGAGCGAGTTTCAATAGTTACTATTATTGGTAAATTTTAAACATGGTATGTCACAAAAATTAGTAAACTTCAATGGCTTATACGGAGATACCCATGCCCCGCTATTGCCCAATTTCATTCACTATGAAGTATTGGAGACAAGATGTAAAATGTATGACTGGGAAATCAAAAAACACCTGCATACCGATTTATTTCAGCTATTTGTCTTACAGGAAGGTGACAATATCTTACTTGTGGGCGACGATGAAGTAATATTGCCTAGTCCATCCATTGTATTAATTCCGACTAACACCTTGCATGGCTTTCATTTCCAACCTCAAATTATTGGTAGCGTTATTACCTTTTCAGAATCTTTTTTAGAAATACTTTTTAAAGAGTTTCCTCAAATAATACTCGAACTCAATCAGCTTCGCTATTTTTCATTCAAAGAACACGAAGCCGTTTTTGGACAAATAGCCGCTTTACAGACAGAAATTATTGGGGAATTAGAAGAAGAGAAAAAAGGGAAACAATTAGTAGTGCAATCGCTATTCCAATTATTATTTGTCAAGCTATATCGGTTCATCATCACCCAAAAAGAAGCATTCAACTATTCCGATAATCGAACACTCCACTATTTTCAAGGGTTTCAGAAAAGTATCAAACGCTCTATCCAAGAATCAAAATCAATTGAAGCGTATGCACACGAATTAGGGATTACCTCTGTTCATTTGAATCGAATTTGCAAAAGTATTGCCCAGAAATCAGCCTTGGAGATTGTACAAGAATATGTAGTGAATGAGGCAAAAATGTATTTACTCAATACAAGTTACACGATTTCAGAAATTTCGTATTTTCTGAATTTTAAAGACCCTGCTTATTTTACGAGGGTTTTTAGAAAGAAAACGGGCGTTTCTCCCACTGAGTTTAGAAGTAATTGAGTTAGGTTTATGATAGCCTAACTCAATTGATTGCTTATAATAGTTGTTCTAAGGCTGTGACTAATTTTTTCAAATCAGCCAAACTTGTTTTACTTTTCGTTTGCTCTAAAAGCTGAATTGTTTCAATCATTTTTAAAGTACACTCTTCTACACTTGCAAATGAAAGAACAGGTTTGATTACCTTTTTAGAACTCGTTCCTACCAATTCTTGTAACTGGGTCACATCTTGAATCGGCTCCATTACGGTATCTATTTTGGCCAACTTCTGCAACATTCCTTTGTCGATATTTTTCTTCCCTGCCAAAATATCATTCCGTAATCCTGCATCTAATTTATTTAAGCCTGCCGCAAAATCAGCATCTCTACGAATCGTTACGGGACTCACATTATATTCCTCTGCTAACTTAACCGCCGTCGATTTTCCATATTGCTCATTTTGAGCATTATGACTATTCGTTGTCTCTAAACCATATTGCTCATTTTGAGCATTATGATTATTCACTGTCTCTAAATCATATTGCTCATTTTGAGCATTATGACTATTCGCTGTTTCTAAACCATATTGCTCATTTTGAGCATTATGCTCAATACGTGCATAACGTCCTTTTTCTATTTTCTCATTTTGATAACGCAAGCCTCTAAAATAGGATGCTTGTTGAGGAGTGAGATTTCTTCTACCTAGCTGTAAATCAATCATATAGTCTTTCACTTCCTTAATAGAAGGAAAAGATAATAATTGAATATTAAAGCTAATATGGTTAGTCGTACAAATGCGGTAACGATTATGTCCATCAATCAAGATATAAGCAGGATTTCCCGTATTTTCATTGCTTGAACTCACTACTTGGTCTGTAGTTTCCCAGACTAATAGTGCATCCTTACAACCATACTTGATAATATTTTGCTCTAACTGAGTAGATTCATCGGCATTTAAAGGAGGAATAAAGGCTTTCAATTCATCAAGAATAACAATATTTTGTTTGATTGCTTCAAGAGAAATTAAATTACTACCAAGAGCTTGCTTGGTTTTGGAGGCGATTAAATCTTTGAAATTGCTTTTCATCTATTACCTTATTTAACGACTTCTAAATATTGAATGAACTCTTCAGAAAAATCACGGTAAAGACGTGCTGCCTCTGAATTTTCGGCAAACTTACTAATCGTACTTTGTTCGACCTGTGCTTTCTGGAAATCAACTAGGTGTTTTATTTCGGTATTAAAAACTCTGAATTGAGCCATGCTTTCACGCACGTGTTCTTTTACGCCATCATGAACTGAGTTTTTCTTGACCATCGTAAACACAATTCCATCAATTTCTAAGGACGGATTCCAACTTGAACGCACTTCGATGATTCTATCCAATAGGGAGTTTAATCCTTTTACTGCTGAAATCTCGGGTTGCAAGGTAATCAAACAGCTTTTAGAGGCAATTAAAGCAGACGAAGTCAACGCATTTAAAGACGGGGGACAATCTAGTAATATATAATCATACTTGTCCATTAAGGGCACCAGCTTATTCTTCAATCTCGAAACACCTCCCAAAGAAATAATCAACTCTATTTCGGCTTTTGCTAAATCAATATCGGAAGGAGCGAGGTGTAAATTCGTTGAAATCTCTATTACGGGCAATTCATCTTGCTTCAACAACGCATCAACTACTTGTTTTTCAGGATTATCAATTCCTAAAATTTGCGATAAATTTCCCTGAGGATCCATATCGATTAGTAATACTCGAAAACCTTTCAGTGCCAAGGCTTCTCCTAACGAACCCGTCGTGGTTGTCTTACCTACGCCTCCTTTGTGATTAATGATGGAAATTACTCGTGCATTTTCGTATAAGGTTGGCGAGTATCCATACTTTGAGAATACGGGATATAGGGCCGAGAGGTGACGTTCATTTAAGTTTCGTTCTCCAGAAATCGCTTTTGATAAAGTTCCTTTAGCTAAGCCAGCTTCTTTTTCTACAGATAAAACAGAGAGAGAAGGGTTATGTCGTAAAAACTTGATGATTAATTCTTGCGTTATCATTATCAGAATTTATTAGTATCATATTTAATACAAATATAAATAAATGTATCAATATTAATACATTTGCTTAAAAATAAAACTAACGAATTTTCCTTTTTAAGCATACTCATAAAACGACTTTTATGGGGTAGGCTGCAACAAGTAGCTTTCCATAAAACGACTTTTATGGGGTAAGCACTTCGTTCATCGTTCTTCATTCCTCGGAAAAAACCAAGATAAACTACTTAGAGGAGTTTATCTATCTATTTCTCAACTTGGTGGCCTAACATCTCAAAAAAAATCTCCGAACGACAATAAGATTCACTTGACTTACACAACTACATTCATGCAAACGCATTACAAAAAATAACAAGTAAAAATTACAAGTACCTTTTAAAGTATTACATGTAAAAAAACATAAAACGACTTTTATGGGGTTACGGCTTATTCTTTTCTTTTCTAAAAAAACAGTCTATTTTTAAACTAAATAGAAAAAAGTAATAATAAAAACAGCCAAAATTTACTTTGTTGTCTTTTAATTCTTTTTAATTCTTTTAATTCTTTCAGCCTCCGTAACTAATTGATTTGTAATTCATTAAGTAGGGCTAAAACGACCTTTATGGGGTGATAAAACTACTTTTATGGGGTGTATCGACGACCTTTATGGGGTGGTAAAACTACTTTTATGGGGTGGTAAAACTACTTTTGTGGGGTCATAAAACGACCTTTATGGGGTTGAGTGTGGATAAGTTATAAAACTACTTTTATGGGGTCATCTTGAAAATCTCTACCGCTTTTTCGCTGTTTTTTCTTTTTTTCAATAAAAGTTCGTAGGTTGCGTTATAACTACTAGTGGAAGACCTAAGTCGTTTTTGAAAGACTATGCCTGAAATGAACAGAACCATGAAAAAAGAAGAGAAAAGAGACAAAGCACTTGATGCTATATCAAAAGATCCCTATCGGATTATCAAAGGTAATCCGATAATCAACGCAAAGTTTGATATTTCAGCTATTCAGATGAAAATATTTCTACACATGATAGCCAGTATTGATCAAGCAAAAGACTCCATTCCTATTATCAAAATTACCGTAAAAGACTTTCAAAAACTCACAGGCATCAATAGTAATAACATTTATGCTTACGTAGAGAAAGAAGCCATGAAGATGCGAGAGAAGCGGATTTTCTTCTCCAATAATAAAATAACCTTTGATGCCAACCTGATTAGTGCCTTCGTTTACTACAAAGATGAAGGCTATTTTACCCTTGAAATACCCCAAGCTTTACATCCTTTTTTACTACAGATAAAAGAAAATTTTACGGTATTAGACATTCGTAATATTCTTCAATTAGACAGCATTTACGCTATGCGGTTTTACGAGTTCTGTAAGGAGTACGAGCGATTTGGTAAATTCAAATTTGAAATAGAAGAACTCAAAAGCATTCTAGGCTTATCGAGTCGTTATAAGAATTACTTTGATTTCAAGAAAAAGGTAATAGAACAAGCCCGTAAAGAGCTCGAACAAAATGCTGAAATCTATTTTGAATTCAAAGAAATCAAAAATGGGAAAAAGGTAGAAGTCATTGAGTTTACCATTCTCAAAAATGGTTCAGCTATTACCGATGTCCTTTTAGGAGAAACAGCAAGTCTAAGCACTTGGATAGAGCCCATGCTTGTGCCTGCTCCGTCAAATGAATCCGTCAGTCTGTTGTTTGACAAAGTAAAAGCGTATGGCATTACCCTTCAAACCGTTGAAAAGTGGTTTAGCGACTTACCAATAGAACAAATCAATTTTGGACTTGACTATGTATTACGTGAGCTAAACGCCAATAAACCAATTGGAAATATTGGAGGCTATTTCAATCAGATGGTACGCAATACCGAATTCTATGAGCAAGCCCTGAAAGAAGAGCAAAGAAAAGAAGAAAAACGCTTAAAGCAGGCCAAGGCAAAAGCCCTAAAAGAAGAGCAAAAGCAGTTAGAAAAACAACAAGAAGAACTAAGAGCCGCTTATTCAGACGCAAGAAGGGCAGAAGCGTTGAAAATTTTACGAAATAAACCAATGATGTACGAACAGTTATTGGAACGATTAAAGACAAGTATGCTAGGCTCTATGAATTATCGGAGTTACATGGTGTATTGCAACGATAATCCTTCCCCTAACTCTTTTATGGCGTATTTTACAGAGGATGCTTCCTTCTTTGCAGGAGTGTTGAATATCATGCTGTTTGAATATCCTGAAATTGACATTGTTAAGTTACAGTTTTTAGAACGAGCGAAGATTTTAGGAGTACGTTTATAAGCTCGTCTTATTTATGAACCACAATAAGCCACCTAAAAGCCCATTTCCATTGGATTGTGTAGTGTTTGATTCCTGCTTTTTCAAGAAGCTGTACCCATTCTTGACGAGAAAATCCTCTAAGAACGGACAAGGCTGCATCATTTTTAACTAAATAAGACTTGGAAAAAAGACGAGTAAGCCATTTGATGGAATAATACGCAAACGGATGACGATGTAAGTCGCAGATATAAAAACCTTTGTTGGTATTGTTATTCATCCAGCAAAGCATTTCTATAAGTGCTTCGTCTGTAAAGTGATGGCAAAATAATGAATTAAAAATAAGGTCTGGCTTCGTCTCAAAAGAAGCAAAACGGTAGTCGGCACATTGGTATTGAATGGCGGAGTACCCTAATTTTGTTACATCTGTTTGTTGGGCAAACGCAATACAGTCGAGCTTTAAATCAACTCCGATTAAATTGACTTCGTGTTGCTGCTTTTTTTCATACTTCAAGATGGCACGGAGGTTATCGCCACCACCACTGCCAATTTCGCATATTGTAAGTCGCTGATGAAAGTGCTTACGAAAATGTCGTAAGCCTGCCAGCACTACGTCATGCCCGCTGAGATAGGTATTGATAAAATCTAACTCTCGTAAATTTTGATATAAATCTGCTTGAGGAATATGGTCATTATCCAATAATTCGGACTGGTAAGAACGTTGATTAAAATTCATCGTTTTAAGGTTGTTTATTGATGGTTGCTCGCTATACTTTTTTCAATACGATACTCTCCATTGTAATTCCAGGCCCGAAAGCGACCGCAAAAATAGGCTCTTGATGCTGAGCTTTTTCCATGATTTCTTTCAACACAAATAAAATCGTGGGAGATGACATATTGCCGTAGTCATGTAGTACTTGGTAAGCAGGTAATAATGCTTCATCAGGTAAATGAAGGGCTTGTTGGGCGGCTTCTACAATGTTTCTTCCTCCTGGGTGAATAGCCCAATGTCTAATATCTTCTTGTCGAAGGGCTACTTTTTCGAGTGCTTTGTTCAGTAGTCCATTTATTTCTGTTTTAACAAGTTGGGGTACATGGTTGGTTAGTGCCATTAAAAAGCCAGTACTAGATAAATTCCATGCCATGTCTGCTTTCCCTTGAAGGGCAACTTGTGCATAAAATTCATGGATACATAATCCCTCGCCAGTATCGCTAGTTACTAAACAAGCCGCAGAGCCATCTGCAAAAAGGGTAGAAGATAAAAGGGCATCTAAATCAGTTGCTTGTTGAAAATGAAGCGTACACAATTCGGTACATACCACTAAGACTTTAGCATTGGGGCTTGCTTTGCAAAAGGCATCGGCTAGTTTTAGTCCATGAATGGCGGCATAGCATCCCATAAAATTGACAGAAGTACGCACAATGTCTGGACGTAATTGGAGTGCTTGCATTAGTAAAATATCAAGTCCTGGAACGGAAAGTCCTGTACAAGTGACGGTGATTAAATGCGTTATTTCGCTTGAATCGACGTTTTTTAGACAGTTCTGAATGGCTTTTAACGAGAGAACTACCGCTGTGGGTGTATAAATTGCCATGCGTTGCTCAATAGAAGGACTTGGGCTATTGGGCCTGAAATAGGGGCGTTCGTGTGCAGGTAAAGAAAAATCTTGAAGAACAGAGTAACGCTTGTCAATACCGCTGCGTTGGTACAGTACGTGGAGAAGTTTACGTGTTTTTTCATCTGGATTTAATGTTTCTAACATGAAATCCATAATGTCACGCTGACGGTGTTGATGGTCAGGGCTTGCTGTTCCGATTGAGACGATTGTTGGCATATAGTTAATTAGCACTGTTCGTAATGTATTCAAATGCAACTGGAGAAACAATGCTAAAAGGCTTTCCTGAAAGGGAAAAGCTAACAGGATTGCTCATGTTCCATGAAAACTCTGTAATGATAGGTTTTGTTTGTGAATAAATCTTCATAACGAATTAAAAAGTTTTCGTCGCTTACTTCAAACTGAGTGATACTAATGGTTTTTAGCTTATTCTCTCGATTCATCTTAATATCATTCGTACTATCTCCATCACCACCTGTATGATGAAAATGAATCATTTTTTCGGATGAGATAGGCTGATTATCACTTAAGAAGTGACTAAACCACTGAGTGCGTTTCTGGATAGTTTCTGCTGTATAAAGCGTCACAGAAGACCAAATGCGAACTTTATTTCTAGGAAATTCTTGACGGATTAATTGAGTTCCCGTCCATCTGATTTCGAAAAGAGGTAAACGTTCATCTCTTTTGATGATGACAAGGGTAAAGGGCTCTATTCCTTCAAAGTTATAGTGTTGAATGAACTCTTCGGGGTCATAGAACTGGTAGAAATCTAAGATAACTTTTCCTCTACTTTGACGATAAGGCGGATTAGGAATATGCTTTTGAAGACCTCCATTGAGTAAGCAGAGCGTGAAAATTCCGTCGCTGGCAATCCAAGTGCCACTACTTTGGGGATCTTGTGGAAAAAAAATAGAATGCCCGTGTAGCGTATACTTTTGTGGTGGCTTTGCGGGGCTTCTGAAGACGGATTCATCTCTATTGGAGGTAAGGACGAATCCGCTATCTGAAGTTGGAATATAAGTAAGTACACACATGTCCTGATAAATGAAATTTCGTTACGAGATGATTATGCGTTTTGGCTTACTTGATGCTTAACTGTTGAATAGGCAATTCCAAAGTGTTGAGGAATGACTATCAAAGGAAAATTTTCTTGTAGACCAATTTTTATAAGTGCATAATGATGAATCGAATGTTCTACTAAGTAAACTAATTCTCGTATAAAATTAGTTTCAACAAAATGAGTGTGTTCTTCTTGGTAATTAATGGCTAGGAGTAAGGGTGTTTTGGTATGGCTTGCTTGTTCTATTTGAGAAACGATTTCTTCGATAGTTGTCAAGACAAAGTTAAGATTGTTTTCGAGTGCTATATCTCGTGCTCGAGTATCGTAATCTACTAATCCTTTGTTAAACCCTTGTAACAGGCAACGGTAAAATTCTATTACGTGGCGGGTATGTTGTCCAATACTACTGCCATTTAAAATAGTTAGAGGCATGGAGTATTGGGTAGTATCGAGTTGAGCTAATAATTGCGATAATTGTTTAAGTACGTCAGTATAGGGATTATGTGTCATAATAGTACCAAAAGTAGATTCTAAGAAAATTATATAGATAATGATTGGTTACCATTGATACGAAACGGCAATCATTGGTAACAGTTGTTTCGAACGAAAACGGTCATTATCGAAAGTTAATGTTGTACTTGTTGTGTATTCAGAAAACTGAAAACTAAGTCCTGCTCGTAGGCCTATTTTGTTGTTGAGCCAGTAACGAACGTATAATTCTGAATTGAGATTTCCCCAATCGTTATCGCTTACGAGTAGCAAATTTAAGCCTGTTGGACTTGCTGTTTGGCTTGTTTTGTTCAGGTTTGCTGTTTCTTTAGTATAAAATGTCCCTGTTTGTTTTGGTCCCAAACTTACTCCAATGGCATCAATATTGAAACCTAGTTCCAATTTTTTACTAAAGCTGTATTGTAGGTGAATGGGTATATTTACGTAATAAACAGCACTTTGGGATAAAGTTAAAGTATCTAAATTCGATAAAAAGGTTTCAGAAAACAAAACTTGAGGCCCTGTCTGGCCTGAGGTTAGTCTAGCTGGTGCAGTTATATAGTCTTGATTTG
>JACCDQ011058895.1_pt1 | contig 14405 bp, 15 predicted proteins | sample 7446031 | NCBI WGS metagenome assembly JACCDQ01 (sample SAMN15323442, study PRJNA562643) | freshwater metagenome | isolation source: river surface water | place: USA:Blue River Watershed | collected 2017-08-17 | reverse complement strand
CGTCATGTTCGCACAATTCACTATGTCCAGTACTTCTATCGAATTGAAGGCAGGTAAATGGACTAGAGTTTGGATGGCAAACAAAAACACCACCGGTACTACTCGAGACTACCTATTCTATATGTGGCCCGCTGGAACTGATGGGCCAACTGTAAGAATAGCAGCACCAGTAACGCTGAGAAATCCGTCCCCTGAGCAATTCTCAGATTTTACTGAAAGACATCACTACAATCCTCGTACGGTGACGGGAAACCTCACGGGCCTTTCTCAGTTTGCTACTTTGACTAATGGTGCCACGACTACGCTCGAGCCATATCATGACAAGCTGGTTAATCTCGCGGGAGGTACTATTGCGGCCCATACCGTAGTGATGCCGTCTGGGGCTACGGACGGTCAAATCTTTGAGATGTCTACCGCCCAAGAGATTACGACTCTCACGGTGAACGCCGCCGCAGGACAGAATGTCTCTGGTATGCCAGCGACTCTTGCTGCTGGCGCTGCCTTCAGAGCCGTCTTCCGCCTGTCGACTTTGACTTGGACTAGAACGTATTAATGAAGAGGACTTTCTCTCCGGAAGTCATACAGAAGGCGGTAGACCTCTTCCCAGAGGGAACAGAGACTTTCGATCCTTCTGACTGGCTCTCGAAAGAGAAGAACATCGCCATAACCAATGACAAAGGCGATGTCATCCTCCTAGACTACCAGCACGAGAAGGTCTACTGTGGTCACTGGTTTTTCTTCTCTAGAGGCCGTCAAGCCATAGAGGCGGCAGAAGATGCCGGTGAATACATCTTCAATAAAACCCCCTGTGAGGTAATCATAGGCGCTACCCCCCTTCAGAAACTAGGGGCCAGATGGCTCTCAAAGAAGATGGGATTTACTTCTTACGGTGTCCTTGAGTATGATCAAGGCCCGTGTGAACTCCTTATTCTAACCAAGAAAGAATACCAGAGGACAAAGATATGAGTTTTCTAACCGGGAAAAATAAATCCCAAGCCACTAGCCAGAGCTATAACGTAAACAATCCAATGCTTACGTCGGCGTTCGCGCCTGCTCTGGGGTATACCACCGCCGCTGGTAACGGAGCCATGAACTTCTTCAATGGAGATACTTCTGGTTTCGACAACTACAAGAAGGCCGCTGGCTTTGATTTCGCTGCTAAAGAAGGTGGTACGGGTATCCTTCAAAATATGGCGAGTAAGAGCCTTAGAGGTTCAGGGGCGGCTGCGAAGGCGCTCGAGAGGTACTCCACTGGTCTTGTAGATCAGACGGCAGGTAACTATCTCCAGAGGCTTCTCGGCTTCGGCCAGCTCGGCCTTGGTGCTGGCGGCATCCTCGCCTCGTCTGGCAACACCAGTAACTCCCAGGCGTCTTCGGTACAGAAGAAGGGCCTTGGTGAGCTTATTGCTCAGGCGGCTTCGTCGGCTGCTGCTGGAGGCTAAGATGTCCCTTCTTGATCTACTTCCTCAGGCTGCTTTTCAAAATGGTATCGTCGCAGGTGACGGGGCCAACGGCATGGATAAATATTTTCCGCCGATGCCTGCCCATAAGGGTCTATTTGGCATCCACGGTACCTTCCGAGACATTCTTGGTATTCTCGGAGATACATTAGGTGGGACTGACATCTACAGAAAGACTAGGGAGCAGGAGAAGCTCGCCGATGCCTACGCGGGGTTTAACACCGATCCTTCAGCCGCGATCGAGCGTATCGCAAAGATTAATCCTGTTCTAGCCCAGAAGCTCTATAAAGACTATACCGAGTCCCAGCTTACTGCCGAGGAGAAGAGATCGACTACGGCTTGGAATAACAACAGAGCCGAAGGTCTCGTCCATGACAGGTTGGGTGCGATGGCGGCTACGGCTACTCCAGAGAACTGGCCTCTTGTCAGAGAGGCGATGCGTGACTACGCCATCGGCAAGAAAGTGACTCCTCTCGCCAATATCCCGGATACCTTCGATCCGACTTTCTCTGACTTCTACAGGCAGTCGGCTATCTCCGCGAAAGACGACAGAAATCTCGATATCGCTGAAGACAGGGCTGCCGACTATGGCAGGAATGTCGATAGCCAGATTGCTGGTAGAAAGGTCACCGCTTTGACTGCTGCTTCTCGTGCTTATGCCGGTGCCGCTGCAGCCTATAGAGGCTCTGACAAGAATGAATTCGATCAGACCCATTCCTCGAAGAATCGAGTCGGTGTTGGTACCGGCAAGGGAACTACCCCTGCCAAGACTCCTACGGCCCCGTACGTAAGGCAGAATGGCGTCCTCTACAAGAGACAACCCGACGGCACCTATAAAGAAGCTAACTAATGCCCTTTGATCCTAGTAAACCCTTTGAGGAAGTGACTACGCCTGTAGCTACTACGGCGAAGACCCCCTCGAGATCAGGCTTTGATCCTAATAAGCCGTTCGTAGAATTCGATGGCTTGCCGAAATACAACGACGGCGTCTCTATTCTCAAAGACGTCTACCCTAATGCCGTGCCTACGTCTGGCTATCGTTCTCCTGATGATCCCCTCTCGAAGAGGAATCCTCGATCGATGCATCAGACGGGGATGGCCATTGACGTAGAGAGAATCCCGGGGATGACTTTCAACCAGTACGTCCAAGGGTATAAGGATAGAGGTTTTGAAGTCATTCAGGCACAGGACGAATACGCCAATCCGTCTCCGTGGGCTACTGGAGGTCACTGGCATGTCACTCTAGCGGGTGGTCCGACGGTACCTGAGGCGGCACCGGGGGTATCACCACCAAAGCCTGTGGCCCCGAGGACCTTCGATCAGGATCAGAAGATTACTCTTCCTACTGCCGAAGTACCTATCGGGACACCTCTTGATAAGAATACCGTCCCTGTTCCTGACCAACAACTCGAGCAACGCGAAGGGGTCCTTAATTATCTCTGGGATAATAGGCAGACGAAAGTACCTGCAGATGAACTAATTGCTCATCTCAAAAAGACCTATCCCGGGCTAGTGGAAAAGAATGGTGAGAGAGCCTTCCGGTATTACATCGACCACTTCCGTGCGGGAGGTCCGAAGTTTATTGACTTCGTCGGAGAAACCATCCCAGACGCTCCGATCGCTAAGAGCCCCTTTGACATCGATACGACGACCGCCGAGAAGTTCGGTGTTCACCTGCCGACTGATTTGAACTTCAAGCCTCCTCTAGATAATTCTACAAGCATTAGTGCCACACCCCCTCTAACGCCTTTTCAAGTTCTAAAGAAAAGGGCTGAGGAGATGGCCTCTATGGAAGGGGAGGGTCTGAATGCCGCACTCGCGAGGCAGTTGTATAAGAGTATCAGGACTCCTGAAGAGGAAGTAAGAGACGCAGCCGCTGTAGTACAGGAAAGACTCTGGAGAGAGCAGGTCTGGAATGACCAAGCGAGAAGAACCTCTAATCCCGTAGGCGATTTCGTAGGGGGTATGCTTGGCGACCTCGCTGGTGATTTCAATCCGACCTATCTCTACGGCCCGGGTAAAACCATCCCTGCTAGGATTTTTGCTCAGGGTGGTGCAGGGGGTGCTACTGATCTGGTTACCCAAGGTCTCGAAGTCTCTCAAGGTATCCGGGAGGGTATCGATCCCGAACGCCTCGCCTTGAATACCGTAGCCAGTGGTGCATTCCAAGGCCTCGTAGAAGGGGCTGGGCAACTCGCCACTATCTTCCACGAGAAGGGTGCGAAGGTAGCGACCTTCGACAATCCCCGAGTCATTGAAGTCGATACTCCTCCCGCTACCACTGCTTCTCCTCCGACGCCTGCTGCTCCCGCTAAGAGAGGGCGGCCTAAGAAGGTCTCTGTAGCCGACACAGTAAAAGCGACTCTCGGGGATGAAGTCGCGAAGATCACTAAGGGTTGGGAGACCCAGCCCCCGACAGTCATCCACGCCAGTCGTCAATCGATGATTAAGACGGCTCCCGATCTCTATAACACCCTTCGTAAGGACGGGGCTCTGCATGCACCCGGCTTCCTCGATGCCAAAGGCAACATCCATATCCTTGCTTGGAATCTGGGAGACAAGCCGGTAGGGCCATTGATTTATCACGAGGCTCTGGGGCATCTCGGCTTGGCTAAAAAATTCGGGGATGCCCTAGATGAAACCCTTATAAAGATTGCTGATACCAACTGGCGTGTTAGGAAAGAGGCTAAAGAATACGAAGCCGCTTATCCCCGTCCATATACCAGAAACCTAAATCCTTATGCTAGAGCCGTAGAGGAAGTCCTCGCTATGCGGTCTGAAGGCGGAGTCATCAATAAAACGGCGAGAGACCGCCTGTCTCAGGTAGTCCGTGAATACGGCAGGAAGATGGGTCTCGACCTACGGTATTCCGATAGGGAGGTTAATGCCATTCTCGCCGATGTCCATAAGACTATTACTGGTGGCGGGCAGGAAGCTACGCCTTCAGGTAATAGATATATGTACACCGGAACCTATGGCAACTCCGATCTCGAGCGTTCTGGCCTCCTTCCTGATAAGTATTACGAAGCTCTAGATAGGGCCGAGAAGGGCGAAGACGCCTCCCCGGGTTCACAGGTCCACGTCGATACCGGTTGGTTCTTAGGTCCGGATGGGAAGTTCCGTCGAGAGATCAGTGACCACGTCCCGTCTCGTATCGGAGTGAACTTTCCTCCTGTCGATCCTCTAGCCCCTCCGGGTGGCAACGTCCATCGTCTCGGGGATATCCTTGACCACCCCGAATTGTACTCTATGTATCCAGAGTTACAGAATCTCCCTGTCGATAGGCAGAGAGCTTTCCTTGATACTCGAGAAGCCAGTCAGGGGTGGTATGATGACACCGCCGGTGCCCGGATGATTAATATCACGCCCTACTCCCAAGACCCCGTCTCTACACTCTTCCATGAAATCCAGCACTACATCCAAGATGTAGAAGGTTGGGCTAAAGGCGGCAATACCAAGACAGCAGTAGCGGCTATGACCCTTCCCCATGCCAAGATCGTGGGAGAGAAGGTTCTTACCTATTCACGAAAGGTATTAACTAAGGCTAAGAGAGAGCATTTCATTATTGAAGTTGCCAGTAAAGACCCTGATTTCCAAGCCCTAAGTAATTACTATCGGTCTATTAACTGGTCTGAAGGAGCGCCTGATAATTTCTACGAAGTCGAAAAGAAACTACAGGACCATCTTTACCGTAAGGTCTTCGGGGACGTCAAATACTTCGATATTCCTCGGAAAGCAAGGGGGGAATTCGGCCTTCTTCTAGCGAAGATAGCACATACCTCCTTAGATGATCTTGTCTCCTATTCCGGGAAAGAGGTTAGTAAACTTAAGGTTAGAGTGAGTAGTCTCGAGGCTCTTTTAGACCGTCCCGGTAACGGCGACGGCTTGAAGACGATGCTCACGAAGGTCTTGAATGACGTCGAGGACCTTCCTTTCCAAGCGTATGAACATCTCTTTGGAGAAGTCGAGGCTCGAGACGTAGAGAACAGATTGAAGCTGACGCCGGGGGAAAGAATGGCAATAGCCCCGTATACGTCGGAAGACCATATCGAACCCTCTGATTACATCCTGAAATACATGATGGAGCATCCCGAGGATAGAGGTAAGAATCGTGCCGGAAGTATCAATCTCGATAAGATTGTGATTTCTGACGGCATTGATACCCACTCACTTTACAGAGACTTCGCCGAAGGCATCGATAAGAAGAAGGTCTCGTTTGATGACGCCATCCTCGCTGTAGAGTCTCAGGGGATTACTCCGTCGCAGTTGATGCGTAAGCAGATGAAGGTCGACCCCACTATCGGCATCTCTGCAAGTGTCGCCCTGCAGAAGGGTCACCACGAGTTAAGACTCGTCCAAGAGAAGATACTCGCTGGAGAAGGTACTACAAAGGACCATCAGAAGTTCGCCTACCTTCTGGCGCGTCAGGCTGCAATGCAGGCTAAGGTCGCTGGCTTTAGATCAGATTTCGGGCGAGGGCTGGCCTTCATGAAGATCGCTGTAGACCGTCACGGGCCCATTCCTAAAGAACTCCTCGACCGTATGGGTGGTGCCGATCTCACCGACAGAGAACTCCTGTATTCGATCGCACAAGCCCTGCATAATCAGGATAACAACATCGCGGCTAAAGCTAAAATCATTAAGGATGCCTTCGAGCCTCTGCCTGAGGACTACTTCCTCTCCTTCCGTTACTCGATGATGCTCTACGGCCTCGGTACCCACGTCAAGAACTTCCTTGGTAACGCCTCTCTGATGCTTACTGATCTTGCAGAGCATGGCGTCGCAGCCACGATTGGGCAGGCAAGACGACTAAATGGTTCAGAGAGAGTCCGTGGACGTGAGGTCTCCGCTCGTACTCTGGGTATCCTAAAAGCTGTCTTTGCCGGACAGACGTGGCGTGATGCCGGTACTGCATTCAAGACGGGTCATCCTCCTCACCAGATCAGTAAGGTCGAGGGCGGTCATAACCTCTTCTCCGAGAAGTTCGGAGCCGCTGGTGCCGCTATCGACGCCCCGCAGAAGGCTCTGGCTATGTCTGACTCCTTCTTCCGTAGCCTCATTGATAGAAGCTATCGGGAAGGCCTTGCCGTACGGCAGGCATTGGATGAAGGCCTCTCTGGGGCTAAGCTCGCAGATCGAGTTCAAGAGCTCGTAATGAATCCCTCCGAGGCGGTCCAGAAGAGTATCGACTTCGATGCCGCCGTCCTCCAACTGATCTCTGAGCCGTCTCCGATTGGGAAGCTCGTTGAGATTGGTAAGGCAAAACCTCGCAAGGAAGAGATAGCCAAGCGGGCTATGCGCTTCGGGCTCCACATGTTCCTTCCCTTTACGAGAGTCGCAGACAACCTCCTCTGGGCTGGTATGCGGCGAGTACCCTTCCTTGGTTTCTTGGACGGTGTCAACAGAGCCGACTGGAAGGCTGGGGGGCCTCGTAGAGACCTCGTCATTGCTAGAATGCTTCTGGGAGGTGCAGTGATAAAGTTCCTCTGGGACTATGCCGATGAAGACAACCTCTCGGGAGAGGGTCCGTCTCAGTATCAGCCTGCCGCCCAACTCCAAGCCTCCGGCTGGCAGCCTAACTCAATTAAGGCTGAAGGGGCTTGGCACTCCCTTCAAGGTCTTGATGCGTTGTCTTTCCTTGCTAACTCCGTCGCTACGATCAAGGAAAAGCAAAGGGCCGGAGAGCTCTCCGATGAAGACGCCATCTCTGAGGGTATTAATCTCATAGGGACTGTCTCTAATCTAGTAGCGAAAGGCACCTTCCTCGAAGAAGTCGGTACCCTATTTAGCACTATAGGTTTTGATAGCCGCGCTGAGAATGCCCGTGAGAACTATGCTGCTAATATGGCGGGATCGTTTATTCCTGCCGCAGTACGCCAGTCTACCGAGATTGCCGATGGTAAAGTCCGTGATGCCACAGGAGATGGTACTATGACGGGTAAGATCGTAGGGCGTATCAAAGCCAGTATTCCCGGCGAAAGAGAAACACTTCCCGTACGGCATGACGTCTATGGCCGTGAGATTGCCTCTACTCGGAATCTTTCTGGGGTCAATCAGACTAGGGAGGTCGATACCAATCCCGTTATTATCGAAATCCAGAGACTCACTGAAGTCAATGGCGGCAAGGCCTTGGTATCCCCAGTGACGAGAGGTGATCTCTCGCACATCGTAAAGAATGCGCCCTCTGATCTCGTACAAGATTATCAGGCGTTGGCTGGGTCTAAGGCATTTTCGGCACTGACTGAATTTATCTTATCCGAAGAATATCAGAGTATGTCAGATGACGACAGAATCTCTGAGATTAAGAGAACTGTTTCGAGGGAAAAGAAAGCCGCCCGAGAAGAATTAATACAAATAGATGGAGACGAAAATGCCAGCGATAGCCCTTAATGAAAGAATAACTAGGCTGGAATCAGAAGTCAGCCAACTGTCCGAGATTCAACGAAACCATTCGATCGAGACAGAGAAGATTAACAAGAAACTAGATGAACTACTCGCTCTGAAGAACAAGGGCGTCGGAGTCTTCTGGATTATCTCTGTTCTCTTTGGGATAGGCGTGACGCAGTTCATGGATATGTTTTCGAGTTTGTTCCATGGCCGTTGAACTTAAAGGTATTGTCAAGGATATTATGGGAGAGTTGAAGACTCTCCTAGAAGAAATCTTCAGCCATAAGAAGAAAGACAAATTCGAAAGTGCCGTCTTCTTCCGGACACTGCGGGAAGAGGGTCTTTTCTCTCGCCTCTCGCAAAGTCAGGTAGACGGGATTAACGCCAAGATCACTGCCTTCAAGCAGGCGAAGTTCCCGTTGTCATGGGCGGCATATGCCATGGCGACGTCTTATCACGAGACAGGTAAGAGAATGCAACCAGTAAAAGAGGGTCTTGGGGTCTCCGAGGAATACCGTAGAAAGAACTTCAGGTACTATCCTTACTACGGTAGAGGAGATGTCCAGTTGACGTGGAAGGAAAACTACGAGAGAGCGGATAGAGAACTTGGTCTTCAGGGGAAACTCCTAGAGAATCTTGATCTAGCTCTCGATCCAGACATCTCAGCTAAAATCCTAGTCGAAGGGATGAAAGAGGGTTGGTTTAGTAAAGGTCGAACCCTTGCTAAGCAATTACCTAATAACGAAGGTACGATAGAAGAGTTCACTGACGCGCGCCGTATGATTAACCTCATGGACAAGGCGACGTCGATAGCAGGATATGCCATGAAGTTTCAACAGGCATTCAAAAAGGCGAGGTACGGAGAGTAACATGGGTATACCGATATTAGGAGATATCTTCGATGCAGTAAAGGACTTGGCGTCCGAGCTGATCGTAGATAAAGATAAGAAGAACGAAATCCTCTATAAGATCGAGGAGCTTCGAGATAAGTCAGACGAAAGACTCCATCAGGAATTGCTGGGTCAGATCGAAATCAATAAGGTCGAAGCCGCTCACCCCTCTATCTTCGTAGCGGGTTGGCGACCGTTCGTTGGTTGGGTTTGTGGTATAGGTTTGTCGTGGGCGGTAGTCCTCTCTCCCTTCGTGGAGTCTATCGCTAGATTCTGTGGCTGGGCTGGTACGATGCCGACACTACAGGTTGAAGTCTTGATGACATTGCTGCTCTCGATGCTCGGTATCGGTGCTCAGAGGTCATTCGAGAAGGCAAAGGGCGTCGAAACTACTCGCGTCTCTAAGTAAGAGACAAAACAAAACCCCTCCCCGGCATCTGCTAGGGAGGGGTTATCTGTGTCTACACGGGACACAGGGTTAATAGTAGAGGGTGGGGTCGTCTCGGGTTTCGTCTTCGTCGAGGAACTCATTGAGAGCCGATTCGAACCCTTCCCAATCCTCAAGACCATATTCCTTGAGGATCGTAAGGAAGTCTCGCAACTCCCTCAATTGGAGGTATTCATCCAACTCTACCGAGATGTAGAGGTCATCCATCTGTGTCTCCTATCGAAATGATCTCACAGACGCCGCCCTGACAGGCGAACTCTTGTGATCCCGTTGTATGGTCTTCGACTTCGTATTTCTCAAGAAGCCCCCAGTCAATCTCTGGTGAGGGGTTTTCCTTCACCCATTCGTTAAAGGCTTCTTCCGTAAGCTCCTGATACGGAGCCTGACGGTAGTTGCCGCCGTCATATGGAAGGAAGGAGACGCCTGAGAGAAGATCGAAGTTCTCATAGACCCATGATCCTACCTTCATCCAGTCATCTTCTTTGACGTAGATAGTGGCGGAAGGTTTGTGCTCGCACCAGTGTTCTTGAAGCGTCTTCCAGAGTTCCAACTGCTCGATCGAGTCGAAATCACTCCGCTTTACGGAATCTTCCGGCGATTGAATCGGGAAGTAAAAGACTGTAGTGCTTCCCGGCTTCGTGACATCAGGCTCGTTAAAGACGCCGACATCCTTGAGGAAAGCCGTGAGAGGGTCCTTATTGTCCGCACGTACAGTTCTAAGATAGTACCTGCCGTGGCGAGGGTGAAGGCCAGAAGCAGAATTAACCAACTGAGACACAGTGCCAGAGGGTTTAACACAAGTAATCGCAGCAGCAGGAGCGATGCCGAGACGTTCGGCCCATTCCCGATTAGTAGCGATGGCCACTTCTCTAAGTTCAGTGAGAATTTTTGGATTGACAATCTCCTTGTTGTCTAGGATACCGGTAAGGGAGACACCGAGTAGGCGCTCTTCTTCGCAATTCTTTTGCCAAATCTTCCTTAGGTACTTGAAGTCGGTGAAGGTGCTTTGTATAGTCCCAAGGACAGTAGCCACTCTAACTTTCTCTCTAAGTGTGTCAAGTGTGTCCTCAGCTCTAACAACAACCTCCGTGAGGTTGCAGAACTGAAAGGGTCTGAGGATGATTTCTGAACAAGGGTTTGTGCCGAAGTCGTACGTCGGATCACGTCGTCCATTTGCCGCAGCAAGTCTTCTACAAGCATATCTCGAAAAGATTCCCGGCTCTCCAGAATGACTCTCATATAGTTCTTTCCATTTCTTCATGAAGAAGCCGATGTCAGGCTTCCTGTTGTCGTATACGGCTGAGTTGTTAGCGAGGGCGCGATAGCCGTGACGCTTTACGTCGGCGTCATCCCACCAGACACCAGACTTAGCCATAGACATTCTGTCGTCTGTACAGTCAAACAGGGAGATCATAGCAGAGCGACGGACACCGCCTACCACTACGACATCCCCGATCTTACACATCAGGTCGTGGCATTCGAGACTGGTGAGTCTTCTTCCGGCGGCTCCTCGAAAGAGGCGTACAGCGAACTCAAAAAGGTCAACCAGAGGCTCGGGTCCTGAAGCACGTCCGCCAAAGGTCCGAAGGCGCGCTCCGGCAGGTCGTACTCTACTGACGTCCCATTGGGGAACCTGACCAGAAATAAGTAGGGAGACAAGTTCTCTAAGGCTTTTCGCCCAACCTTCCTTTGAATCTCCAACGTGAATGACACTAGAACTCTCGGAGAATTCTTCTGAGATGCGGGGGAGTTGTTCGACATATTTATTCTCCACGGAATAACCGACTCCGGTACCACACATAAGTATGTACATCGCCTCGTCGAAGGCGCGGGGGGAGTCTACGGTGAGATAGGCGCAGTTATACGCCGGGACATGGCAGCGATCGAGAGCGGGGCCTGCGGTCATCATAGCCCGCATACTTGGCATCACATCGAGGTTGTAGATTGCGTTGTAAATCTTATCGATGTCTTTCGGGTAGGGTGTCCCAAGAACCCCCCCGGCATCTTCAGGATCGATTGCATAACGAATATCTGCTACTTTCTTTTCATAGTAGCCTACAAGACGTTTAACAGTTTCGTCCCAATTCTCTCTACGGTTCTCTTCATCCAGCCATCGGGCATACCGACTCTTGTGGATGAACTTCTGGAAGTTGTCCTCTAGGGGATCGAAATTAGCCCGGGATGACGACATCATCTACTCCTATAGCGAGACCCTGACGGAAGCCAAAACTATTTGTTTGCCACTTGGTATAGTACGCCGACTCCACCCTCTCTCGAAAATATTCACTCCAGCTTCTCTTAGTCGTCGTAAATCTCGTCATCCCTGTAATCGAAGGCTGGTGGCTCTTGTCTTCTTCTCTCAACTATTCTCTTTCTGTACTTAGCTGTTCTCAAGTCTTTTGCGATGTGATTGCGCCGACGTTGTTCCCGCCGACGCTTATCACCGAATTTATTCAAGCCTACCATTTTCCTCTAGCTCTATTAGGATTTCGATGTTATGGATGGCTTTACGGAGGTCTTCGAGACCTCCTTTGTCTCTGTACCGAGTGATGTACTTCACGGCGTTAGCCTGACAGTAGTTCAGGTTATTGGCCATGGCGTACTCAATCGGCTGGATGGCGTACTCCTTGTAATGGGAGCCACCAACCTGTTCACTCAGCGGACTGGTCTTCATACTTTCTGAGAAGGGCTTCGTATTCATCAATCTTCTTTTCGAATTCATCAAGGGTTAGGCTCTCTGCTCCGGCACCAAGCCAGAAGTAAAAGTCATATGGGTTGAGCTTAGGCTCCGTCTTCATCGATATCTTCCTCTTCGTAGTCGATAATTTCTATGATGTCCTCGATCGTTTCGAGGGCTTCTTGGAGTTTTTCGAGAACTAGTCTCTTGTCGTGGGGGCTCATGTCAGGCCTTCTCTCTCTTTCCATCCTGCCACGCCCCACAGGACGTGCACTGGATACGCTGGATACGGAAGGCCTTCGTCCTGCGATAGCCTCGCTTCTGTACCTTCGAAGAGCCGCAGTTGCCACAGCTTCCAGCCTTAGTGAGACCGACATGGGGGTGGTTACGGATGTAAGGCTTGATCCTCTTGTAAAGCTTCTCTAGAAGGATGACGTCTTGGACACAGTACTTAGCCATCTTGAACTGGGCCTTAGTGTCGCCGTTATCGACCTTCTTCCACAGAGAGAAGCCTTCGTGTTCGAGCTTCTTACCCAGCCGTAGGAAAGGACCTACAAAGGCGAGGCGGTTCATGAAGAATCCGAACTTCTTGACAGCCTTCAAGACATCGATAGAAGTCACTGTCGGCGGGGGTGGAAGGCCTGCTAGGAGGAACTCACCCTCTAGCTTACGGAGGTCGTACTTATCCCCGTTATAAGTGACTACGGCGTCGGCTTCAGAGAGCATCCTATGGGTCTCTCTAATCATTCCGTCATGGCCGTGTTCCCACTCCGAGAAGAGAAATGTCTCTCTATCTCCAAGCCACTTAAGACCGACGCAGAGTAGGCCTCCGTGCTCGATGATCTTCTCGGGAGTGATATTCTCCTGCCAAGGCTGCCATACGTAGGCCTTGGTAGGTCTCCACTCGATATCGAGGAGGAGTATCTTAGGTTGCGTCATTTTCTAGTTCGTCTCTTTCGCTTGGGCTTTGGGGGTACAAACCACCCCGTTGTTCTCTCGACGTACTCAGCCATTTTCCTGAGTAGGTCTCCGTCTCGGTGTCGTCCAATAACCCTATGATTACAGTAGGCGCACAGCAGACCTCTGATCTCCCCAGTGGCGTGGTTATGGTCAACCGCGAGCCGGGTCTTAAATTCTGAAGCATGTCGATCGCAAATCGCACAGCATCCTCGCTGGGAATCATAGAGGAGTAGGTATTGTTCTTCGGTGATCCCATACTTACGCCGGAGGTGGTTCCGCCTCGCCTGTTCTGACTTCGTAGACATCCGGGACCCTTACGACCTTCGTGAGATAACGGGGGCCGTTACTGTATACAAAAGTCCGAAGCTCGGGCCAGCAGGTGTGCTTGTAGGCACAGTAAGAACACCCCGTCGCGAGCTTTCTGTTTCCAGATTTGCCGTCTTCCTCATCGGGGTAGCAACGGAGAGGAGGAGTGTCACTAGCGATGACAGCCTTGAGATGCGTGATGCGGTCATGTACGGGGTAGTCCTTGATGATAGATGACGACAACGGAGAGATACAGATGTCACCGTTGACCTTGTTGAATGCCAGCCATGCCGCCCTCTCGTCGGGGGTGAGGACTTGGGCGTAACCCGCTAGCTGCTGGGCGTAGCCGAAGGTGTCGTTAGTCGTGACCTCTTGCTTCACGAATTTCGTATAGCCGATCGGGGAGGCTGACTTGACGTCGACTACTACGCCATCGATGACGGCATCGATATGGCCTTGGACTCCATCGACGGAGACCTCGCCCTGCTCGTGCTCTACAGTATGTCCCGCTTCCTTGACGAGGAAGAGGATCATTTGTTCGATGATGTCTCCGTACAGGAACTTGAAGTACGTCTTCGCTGAAAGTTCTTCCGACGGGTACTTCTTCGCCATGTACCAGAGTTGTCTGTCCGGGCGACCCAGAGAGGAAAACCGAAGGGGGTTATCAATCGGCTCTCGCTTTGCGAGTCGCTGTCTGAGGAGGGTCTTGATGTTCTCTGCGAACTCGTTGAGGTTTTCTTCAGAGGGTTCATGGCCTTTATTCGGATCGAATAGCTTGTAGACGTCTTCGGGGATGGTGTCAATCGTTGGCAACGGCTGCCTCTTCGATTTCAAGGAGTTCAAACGACCACTCGTCGTTGTCGTAGTCTCGCTCCTTTACGACGAACTCTGTGAACATGAAGTCATTAGCCTTCATCCAGATTTCTTTCATGTCGGTGGGGTCGTCGACATCGACTGCACACCCTCCGTTATATACGAATTCACCCTTCCGAGTGAACTTCAAATAGGCTCTCGCCATTTCATTTCCTTTGGTTGTCACCCGGTAACGCTTGACGCTATATACTCTTCCCCGCCGGGTGTGCCCGGGGTCGAGACCTCAATTAGACGGCGTCTTCGATGTCGTCGTCGAGACCGAAGTCCTTGGCGAATTCCTTCGCCTCCTTCTCCTTCTTGGCGGCTGCAGCGGCTGCCTCAGCGAAGAATGGATCGGTTTCGTCTACTGGCTCGAAGTCCTGCTTGTCGTACGGTACGAGCTTCAGGACCCGGACAGAGCGGAT
>JACCDQ010498994.1_pt1 | contig 14406 bp, 13 predicted proteins | sample 7446031 | NCBI WGS metagenome assembly JACCDQ01 (sample SAMN15323442, study PRJNA562643) | freshwater metagenome | isolation source: river surface water | place: USA:Blue River Watershed | collected 2017-08-17 | reverse complement strand
CTTAGCCATCGATGCCTTGGATCGCTCAGAGAACTCCTTCGGGCTCTTGAGTGCATATTCGCGAGCATCAGCCAGATCAACGCCCTCTGGGATGTAGTAGAAGGGGTCGTGAGCAGAGGTTTGATCGGTAACGATGTCGATTGGTACATCGCGCTTTAGCAGCTCAGGGAAAATCGTTGCAGCGTTGCCAACCACACCAACCGAGATTGCCTTGCGCTCGTTCTTGTAACGAACCACGCGCTCAATTGCATCGTCTAGGTTGTCGGCAATTTCATCAAGGTATCTGGTCTCAAGGCGCTTTTGCAATCTGGAGGGATCGATGTCCACGATCAGACAGGTGCCCTCGTTCATGGTGACAGCTAGCGGCTGAGCACCACCCATACCACCGCAACCACCGGTGAGAGTCAAAGTGCCGGCCAGAGTGCCACCAAACTTCTTGGCTGCCACGGCAGCAAAGGTTTCGTAGGTGCCCTGCAGGATGCCCTGGGTTCCGATGTAGATCCAAGAACCAGCGGTCATCTGGCCATACATGGTCAAACCAAGCTTTTCGAGTCTTCTAAACTCCGGCCAGTTGGCCCAGTCGCCCACCAGGTTGGAGTTAGCAAGCAAGACGCGTGGTGCCCACTCGTGAGTCTGGAAGACACCAACCGGCTTGCCCGACTGCACGAGCATGGTCTCGTCGTTTTTTAGATTGGTGAGGGTTCTCACCATCGCATCAAAGCTGTCCCAGTTGCGGGCTGCTTTTCCGTTGCCGCCATACACGATCAGTTCCTCTGGGTGCTCGGCAACGGAAGGATCGAGATTGTTGTGCAGCATTCGAAGTGCGGCCTCTTGCTGCCAACCTTGGGCGGTAAGAGTTGAACCGGTTGCTGCTTTTAGGGTGCGCGACATTGCGTTCATAACCAAATTCCACCGCAACCCTCTGACACCAACAAGCAATCAAAGCTAGCTAGTGTCTGAAATTTCAGACATACTAAAACCCATGACCAAGGTGCCGGCTGCGCTTCGAACCCTCGAGCTACTAAAGCTCCTGGCCGAGTCGCCCCAACCCACGACAGCCAATCGACTGGCTCAGAAACTTGGAATCCCAAGATCCTCGGTCTATCAACTACTAGAGGTGCTCAAAGACCAAGGTTTTGCCATTCACTACGAGGAACAAAAGCGCTGGGGTCTGGGTCTTGCAGCCTGGGAACTTGGTAGTGCCTATCAACGCCATGAACCACTCGAGCGGATGACCAGGCCGGTATTAGAAAAGCTGGTCAATGAGCTCTCGACCAAAACCAATGTCGTTGGTCACCTAGGAGTTTTAGATGGCTCAGATGTTTTGTATTTGATTGAGCAACGACCCCAGAAAAGTTTGAAGTTGGTGACCGATGTTGGTGTCAGGCTTCCTGCCCACCTAACCGCCTCCGGCCGATCGATGCTCGCCAAACTAAGCAGCAAGCAGCTTGCGGCATCGTTTCGGGGCAGGGAGCTTGCGATGAGAACTGGAGCAGGTCCCAAGAACTTGAATGAGCTGAGCGAGCTACTGGCTGGAGAGCGAACCCAGGGGTTCGCTCTTGAGGTTGATGAGGTGACCATGGGTTACGCATCTGTGGGGGTCTCGATTCAAGACAACCTAGGTCACCCAATCGCAGGTCTTGCCATCACCTTGCAATCAACTGAATTGGAAAAGCTACAGTTATCGGAGTTAGCAAAGGCGCTCACCAAAGCAGCGTCTGAGCTTTCAAGAAAGTTTGGAAACCATGGCTGAGGATCTCCTTTGGCAAAGAGCCAAGACACTGATCACTGATTCCCAAAGCGATGTTGGTCTTATCGACATCCCAGCTCACAAGACTTCGATCAGCCCCACCAATGCTCACCTCACCCCAAAAGCAATTCGCGAAGCGCTGACTCGATACTCCACCTATAGCTACACCACAAACCAAGACATCGCAGCCCAGAGCATTCAAGACCTAGGTGCAATCGAGGACCCAGACAGCAACGAAAAAACGACTATCGAGGTAGTCAAGAAGGCAAACAAAAACCTGACCATCGCTCTCGGTGGAGACAACTCGATCACCTATGCGGCAGCACTCGGCGTCTACGGTTCAAACCTCGAAACAGCAGGCCTTATCACCCTTGACGCCCATCACGATCTTCGTGATGGCATCTCAAATGGTTCGCCTGTCAGGCGACTAATCGAAGCGGGCCTAAACCCAAAGCGCATTGTTCAAATCGGCATCAACGACTTCTCAAATTCTTATGACTATGCCATGCGGGCAAAAGATTTGGGTATCACCGTTATCTCCAGAACTGAACTCCACGAAATCGGAATCAATAAAGCCTGCGCGAAGGCTATTGGGATTGCAGGCTCAGCCAATGGCCCAGTCCATGTTGACCTCGATGTTGATGTTTGTGATCGCAGCGTGGTGCCGGCATGCCCTGCTGCCGCCCCCGGCGGCATCAGTGCATTCGAGATTCGCCAGGCTGCGAGACTGCTGTGCCAAGACCAAAGGGTCAAGGGTTTGGACATCACGGAGATCGATGCCACCAAGGATCCGGAGGATGCAAGGACCGTCAGACTGGCTGCCCTTGTGATACTCGAGGCTTTGGCCGGCTACCTTTCGCGTTGAGGCAAGGTCTTTTCATTGAGGAGAGTCGCCTGAGCGCTTTTCGCGCCAGAATTCCAACCCAGTGCGGGAATTTGTAATGCCAGGAACGTGGACCTTCTCCCACTTTGTGCTGTCCGTTAGGTCACTCGTGTCTCCATCAATCCCAGGATTAGTCGGAACCAATACCACATGGGGTTTGCCATATCGGGTGATGATGGTTGACTCACCACGGATCGCGTCCTCGACAAGCTCTGGAAACCTCTTTTTAGCCTCGGTCAGGCTTACCGTATTGGTCATTTTTGCTCCTCAAATATCTGCGGCGGCATTGAAAGATCTCAATTACAAGTCAAGCAATCGTGCGAACCGAAATGGACATTTTGGGCCGACTAAAACTGTGGATAACTCAGCTATTTGCGTGCCTGTGGATAGGGCAGAATTACCCCAGTAAACTAAAGCCATTCCCGCAAAGTCGCGACCAAAAACCTATCCATCCCGAAACTGGCGGAGCCAGCAAACCGAAGGGGAAAAGTGCCAAAGATCATCGTCGAGATCATGCCAAAGCAGGATCTATTAGACCCCCAGGGCAAGGCAGTCGCGAACGCCCTTCACCGCTCCGGTCACCCAGAGATCGTGAACGCCCGAATCGGCAAGCGAATCGAACTTCACTTTGATCGTGAGGTCACCAGCGAGGACATGGCAAACGCCGAGAAGCTCGCATCTTCATTTCTCTCCAACGACGTAATCGAAGACGTCGTAGCAATCACCAAGGAGTAGTCATGAAGATCGGTGTCATCACCTACCCAGGCACCCTGGATGACCGTGATGCCCAGCGAGCCGTCAGGCTCGCCGGTGGCACCCCGGTGCCACTGTGGCATGCAGACCAAGACCTCAAGAAGGTAGACGCGGTTGTATTACCAGGAGGCTTCTCCTACGGTGACTACCTCCGCTGCGGAGCAATCGCAGCCCAGGCACCAGCAACCCAAGAGGTAATCAGACTGGCCCAGCAGGGACTACCGGTTCTGGGTATCTGCAACGGATTCCAGGTTTTAGTTGAGTCTCACCTACTACCTGGTGGCCTAATTAGAAACGAACACCAGCACTTTATTTGCCGAGACCAAAAACTCCTCGTTGAGAACACCAATACCGCTTGGACCAACCTCTTCGAGAAAGACCAAGAGATCACCATTCCGCTAAAGAACGGTGAGGGTGGCTACATCGCAAGCCCAGACACCCTAAAGATGCTTGAGGCCGAGAACCGAGTCGTCTTCCGCTACCTGGATGTGAACCCAAACGGTTCGATGAACGACATTGCAGGTCTAACCAATGAGCGCGGCAATGTGGTGGGACTCATGCCTCACCCAGAACACGCGGTTGAGCCAGGCTTTGGCCCCGACACCGACATTGCCATGCGCTCAGGCATTGACGGTTTGAAGTTTTTCCAGAGTGTTTTGAAAGCGTTGGTGAACAGCTAATGGCAAACCTAAGACCCACCAACGTAGACACCGTCTCCCAGGCAACCGAAGACCCGAACAAGTCTCAGCCTTGGAAGGAACTCGGCCTCAAAGAAGACGAGTACCAGAGCATTAGAGAGATCCTTGGTAGAAGACCAACCTCTTCAGAGCTAGCGATGTACTCGGTTATGTGGTCCGAGCACTGCAGCTACAAGTCCTCAAAGATCTACCTTCGCCAGTTTGGTGAGAAGGTCACACCAGAGATGAAGAAGCACCTGCTGGTAGGCATGGGAGAGAATGCCGGTGTAGTCGACATCGGTGAGGGTATGGCGGTCACCTTCAAGGTTGAAAGCCACAACCACCCCAGCTACATCGAACCCTTCCAGGGTGCAGCAACCGGAGTCGGCGGCATCGTCCGCGACATCTTGACCATGGGTGCAAGACCAATCGCGGTCATGGACCAGCTTCGCTTTGGTGCTCCTGAAAACAAGGACACCGCGAGAGTTGTTCACGGCGTCACCTCAGGTATTTCGTTTTATGGAAACTGCCTAGGGCTACCAAACATCGGTGGCGAGACTGTCTTTGACAAGGTCTACCAGGGCAACCCACTTGTCAACGCACTCTCTGTCGGTGCACTAAAGCACGAAGACCTCAAGCTTGCCAAGGCATCAAACCCGGGAGACCTAGTGATCCTGTTTGGTGCGAGAACCGGTGCCGATGGCATTGGTGGAGTTAGCGTTCTCGCCTCCGAGACCTTTGAGTCAACCGGACCAACCAAGCGCCCTGCGGTGCAGGTTGGAGACCCATTTGCCGAGAAGGTTTTGATTGAGTGCTGCCTCGAGCTTTTCTATGCGGGAGTGGTAGCTGGTATTCAGGACCTCGGTGGCGCCGGCATCTCCTGCGCCACCTCAGAGCTTGCCTCTAACGGAGGCAAGGGCATGAGAGTGCAGTTGCAGAACGTACTGCTTCGTGATGAATCACTGACCCCAGAAGAGATTCTGATGAGTGAGTCTCAAGAGCGCATGATGGCCATCGTGCCAAAGAAGCACCTGAAGGCATTTGAAGAGATTGTCCAGAAGTGGGAAGTTGAGTACTCAGTTCTTGGCGATGTAATCGACGAAGACCGCCTCTACATCAACTGGGGCGAGCAAGAAATCGTAAACGTGCCACCAAGAACCGTGGCTCACGACGGACCGGTCTATAACCGCCCGGTTGAATACCCCAAGTACCAAGACGCTCTCCATGCAGACAGCTCGAACAAGCTAAAGCGAGCAGAGTCAAAGACCGAGATTGCAGCTCAGCTAATGCAGCTGATCGCTTCCCCTAACCAGGCAGACAAATCTTGGATCACCGCCCAGTATGACAAGTACGTGATGGGTAACACCGCACTCTCCATGCCGGATGACTCCGGCATGGTTCGTGTGATGGAGGACTCAGGTCTAGGTGTTGCACTAGCAACCGATGCCAACGGCAAGTACTGCTACCTAAACCCCTACGAAGGAGCAAAGCTCGCTTTAGCTGAGGCCTACAGAAACGTCGCTGTCACCGGTGCTGTGCCAAGAGCGGTGACCAACTGCCTCAACTTTGGAAGTCCAGAAAACCCAGAGGTCATGTGGCAATTCAAGGAGGCAACCGCAGGTCTAGCTGATGGCTGCCAAGAACTAGGCATCCCGGTAACCGGAGGTAACGTCAGCTTCTATAACCAAACCGGCGATGTTGCCATCTACCCAACCCCAGTGGTTGGTGTTCTGGGTGTCATCGACAACGTGGCAAGAAGAATCCCATCTGGCTGGCAAGACGAGGGCAACAACATCTACCTGCTCGGCACCACCTATGACGAGCTAGATGGTTCAGCCTGGGCCAAGGACCTCCACGACCATCTCGGTGGTCAACCACCCAAGGTTGATCTAGCAAAAGAGAAGCAGCTAGCCGATCTGATTCACGGTGCCTCAATCCAGGGACTAATCGAGTCCGCTCATGACATCTCCGAGGGTGGTCTCGGCATCGCCCTTATCGAAGCTTCGCTTCGATTCAACGTCGGAGCCAGAATCTGGCTCTCGGAGTTGATGGAGCGCGACAACTTAGATCTAACTGCAGCGCTTTTCTCAGAGTCACAGTCACGAGTGATCGTGAGTGTTGGAAGAGAAGACGATGTCAAGTTCCAGGCACTCTGCGAAGCAAGAGGAGTCCCGGTTCTAAGAATTGGTGTCACCGACAAATCAGGCATGATTGAGTTCCAGGACCTCGCGGACTTTGACCTCAACGAGGTCAGAACTGCTTGGACTAAGACTCTGCCTGAACTATTTGGATAAGCGATCCATACAGTTCTACTGGCTTGAACTAATCCAAGCTCTCGAGAAAAACTGAGGGTGATTCCCTTTTCTCACGAGTTCCGGCGGTTCCGAGGGCAATAAAAACCTGGGAATTTCAAAGCTAGTTTTCATAAAGCAATGAATAAACCCTGTTTATTGAAAAATAGACAGGGTTTATTCGGACTCCCCTGCAAGGTCGCCGTCTCGCAGGGAAACTTGTTCTAGCTAGTCGCGGGGACCAGCCCCTTACCGTTATTGACCACAGGAATTGGGTCACAGATGTAGCCACCAAAATCGTCATCTGGTCCGCCAATGAAGCCCAGCATGTACCACTGGCCCTCATGCTTTACAACCCTGGCTGCGTACAGGGTCTCGTGTGGGAACCAGACTGCTTGGTTTGGATCGAAGGGTCCGAGCATGCTTGGACCAACTGTTGAGAACATGCCTCCGAGCGGGAACTTGGCTCGCATTTCTGGAGTGAGCTCATTAGGTCCACAGCACCAAAGCATGGTTGGGATGCCATCAACCTCTTCGATCTGGATTACCTCCATTTGACCAAAGCCGCTCTCGGTGTCGGTCAGCGGAGGCAGGACCTCCCACTGAAGTAGGTTGCTAGAAGTCGCATGACCTGCAACACCGCGACCATATTTTCCTCCGGTCAAACCGCGAGCAGTGACGATCATGTGCCAGGTGCCATCGTGCTCAAAGACCCATGGATCACGCCATGCTTGGTCGTGCCAAAGGTTGTAGTCAAGCTGCTCGTACCAAGTTGGATCTGCCTCGGTCAGTGGGTTACCAGTGACCTTGATCCAAGTCAGAAGATCTTTAGAGGTTGCGGCGCCGACTCTTTGAATGTCGCCACCGTCTTCTCGCGAGGTGCCGGTGTAGAACATCCACCAGGTGCCGTCTTTATCGCGAGTGACCGAACCAGTCCAGGTGGTCCAGGAGTCCCAGTTAGGCGCATCGCTGATTGCGATGGCGTCCTGGACCACGGTCCAATCCTTCAGGTTGTCGGAGATTGCATGCCCGATGTAAGGGTGGCGATGACGTCGGTTCACATCGCCCAGCGCTCTTGATGCCCTGAGATAGAAGATGTGGTGTTTCTGCCCATCAAAGGCATACCAGCTATCCCAGATCCACGAATCAGCTAATTTCAGCAATGTCTAACCTTTCACTCCAGATGATGCAACCGACGCAACGAACGCGCGCTGGAAGATGACGAAAATTACGAGGATCGGCAAAGTGATCAGGGTCGAGTAGGCCATGATTTCACCCCACTGAGTTCCCTCCTCGCTGGTTGATGCCCAGAAGTAATCCAGGCCAACCTGAACCGGGCGAAGTGCCTCGGTTTGAACCACCATTACTGGCCACAGATACGCATTCCAAATTGCAAGAAAGCTCAGGATTGCCGAGGTGGCAAATGCAGGTCCTGCAAGTGGAACGATGATGCGCCAGTAGATCGAGAAGAAGCTCGCGCCATCGATGATGGCAGCCTCATCTAACTCTTTGGGGATGGTTTTGAAGTATTGAACAAACAAGAAGATTGAGAAGCCCCAGGCAATGAATGGAGCAATCTGCACCAGGTAGGTGTTGAGCCAACCGGTGGTGATCTCAAAGCTGCCGTCTTCAAATGAGATGCGAGGCAGCGAGTTCACCAACACCAAAAGTGGCATCGCGATCGTTTCAAATGGCACAACCAGGGTGGCAATCAAGAACACCAGAATGGCGTTCTGACCCCGGAACTTCAGTCTTGCAATCGCGAAGGCTGCCAGTGAGTTCACGAACAATCCAAGGATCACAACAACTGCAGAGATAAACACCGAGTTGAAAATGAACTGGCCAAGTGGCAAGCGCTCAAAAACACCCGCGTATTGATCGAGGCTGATGTCTCCTACTGGCAAGAATGCACGCCAAGACTTCACATCGGCAAAGATTGCCTGTGGGTCTTTCAGGCTCGAAGAAATCATGAACAGTAGCGGCAGGCTAAACAGCAGCATGAAGAAGATTGCGAAGCCGTATTGAACACCTAGGCCGAGGGAGAATTTTCTTTTCATGACTAGTCCCTTTCCCTGGTCAAGCGTCTTTGAACGACTGAGATCAAGACCACGAGGATGAAGAAGACGATGGCGATCGCGGAAGAGTAGCCAATCTCGTTCTTTCTAAAGCCCTCACGGAAGAGGTGGAAGACGATGGTTGAGGTGGAGTCAAGCGGACCACCCTGAGTCATCACGTTCACCTGGGTAAATAGACCCATGGCCTGAATCGAGATAATGATCAGCACAAAAACAAATGTGGTCTGCAAACCAGGCCAGGTGACGGCCTTGAATTGCTGCCACTTATTAGCACCGTCAACGGTGGCGGCTTCGTAGAGCTCACCCGGAATTGTTTGCAAACCTGCAAGCCAAATAATCATGTGGAAACCAACACCCTGCCACGCAGACATAAAGATGATGGCCGGCAGTGCCAGATTCGGGTCAGCCAAGAAGGCGACCGGTTCGTATCCGGGGATGATCTGACCCAGCAAGACGTTGGCTAGACCATCTTTTTGATAAAAGAAGATCCAAAGAATCGAAACCACGACCATCGATGTAACAACGGGCATGAAGTAAACAGTTCTAAAGAAAACCTTGCCCCTGATTCGAGAGTTGATCAAAAGCGCAAGAGCTAATGCCAAACCGCCCTGCAGTGGAGCGATGACTAGGGCAAAGATGAAAGTGTTTTTGAGAGATTTCCAAAACAGCGCATCGCCAGCGACTGTGAAGGTTGCCGACTCTCCATCGGCTGCAAATGACTCATCAAGAATCTGCATTCCTGAGTAAGGAGTCTCGGCAGCAGGCTTAGTCAACTCTCGGAGGTTGTCATAGGCGACATCTGGATCAGTGGCGTCAGATTCGACGGTGACCTGGCCGAGCGAAAGCATTTCGGTGAAGTTTTCGATGCCGACAAACTCGGGCTCCTTGGGAGACGCGAACTTGGCATTGGTGAAACCAAGCGAAAACGCGAGCACTACTGGCGCTACCAGGAAGACGAGCATCAAACCAACAGCAGGGAGGATAAACAAGAACCCTGCCCGTGATGACTTTGCACTTAAGCTGTTACTGAATAACTGCTTTTTCGCTCTAGTTAAAGTGGTCATTCTTTTCCTTTTTGGAAATCAGGGGTGGCAGTGGCGACTGCCACCCCTGATCTATTTAGCGATCGATTTAGCGGTAGAAATCGTTGTCCGCTAGGTTCGCATCAATCTCATCTGCTGCTGCATCCAAGGCCTGCTTGGCGTTAGCACCATTGATGATGTCTGCAACTGCCTTCTCGTAAATGGTCGAGATTGCTAGGTAGGCAGGTGTTGGTGGGCGAAGCACACCGTAGTTGTTGGAGAACTCAACGAATACAGCGAATGGTCCACCAGGTGCGTAGTTTGGAACCTCAGCAGCTGCGGTTGCAGTTGCAGGGATCAAACCAATGCGGTTGGCGAAAGCAACGATGTACTTGTCCTGAAGGATGAAGTTGATGAACTCGTTTGCACCCTCTGGGTTCTCACATGATGAGGAGACACCGAACTGCCATGAAGCAGCACCGATCTTTGGACCCTGTCCGAAGTTTGGTGGAGGCAGGATAAGTAGGTCATCGCCAAGTGCCTCGTAGGCATCCTTGACAGCCCAGTTTCCGTTGTACTGCAGCGCGATGGTGCCGGCAACGAACTCGGTGCGGTCACCAGTCTGAGCTGGGTTTGCGTAACCCTTTGCGAAGGTGGAGCCGAACCACTCACCGAATGCAACCGAAGCGTCAGAGTTGATAACGCCATCTGCACTCTCGAAGGTGTCGCGGTTGATCAGGTCACCACCGAAGCTCTGCATGATTGGGCTGTAAGCGTATGGGTACCACTCACCGGTCCATCCGTTACCCCAGTCGATTGCATAGTCGTAGTCACCGGTTGCATCGATAGCTGCAAGCAGTGAGTCAAACTCAGCCTGAGTCCATGGCTCTGCAACGGTAGGAATGCGAGCGCCAACAGCCTCAAGGGTTGACTTGCGAGCGAGCATGCCCAGTGCTGCATCCCATGCACCAGCTGAGTAAAGCTCACCGTTGTAGTAACCCTTAGCACCTGGAAGCAGTGACTCTTCTAGAGCTGCATCAAGGGTGATTGGCTGTAGGTAACCTGCCCATGCCCAGTTAGGCATGATTGGTCCGTCAACATCGACGATGCAAGGCAGGGTGTTCGATGCTGCAGCAGCAGCGATCGAGTCGTTGTAGGACTCCTGTGGGAACTCCTCAAGGACTACCTCGTAGTTGGTCTGGCTGGCGTTGAAGTCTGCGATAGCTTCCTTTACGGTTGCAATCTCCTGGTCGTTACCAGCTGCGTGGGACCACATCGAGATAGTCGTGACTTCGGCAGAGCCGTTGTCAGAGGAGGAGCTCGAAGGGGATTCAGTGCCAGAGGCACATCCAGACAGAACGAGCACACCTGCGGCCGAGGCAGCAAGCAACGCTCTAGTTAGCTTGGTCATTTTTCCTCTTTTTCTTTGGTTTGGTTTGAAATCCCTGGCTTAGCTGGCGAGCTTGTTGAGGTGCGAGGTGCTGCTACGGAATCTCGAACCACCAACTCCCCACGAATTTCGATTGTTTGTTGAGTCGCCTCATCACGCTCTTCACAGATACGAATGAGATGTTCCACAGCCTCTCTACCCATTTGGTAATGGGGTAGGCGAACTGTAGTTAATCCGGGGCGGAGGCCCGCGGAAATCAATTCCAGGTCATCAAAGCCAACGATTGACACCTGGTCAGGGACAGAGATTCCCAACTCGTGAAGTGCCTGGTAGGCACCCATTGCAAGACGGTCGTTGTAGCAGGCGATCGCGGTGATCTCCGGATCACGCATCATCATCTCAAGGGTGCCCAGATAGCCATCTTGAGAGTTGGTGTCGTCATACGCATAAATGCGCTCTTCAAAGTTCACCCAACCAAAGGCATTGGCAGCATCTCTGAATGCCTTGGCACGAGCAACAGCAGCAGGCCACGGATACTCTTCAGTCAAAAAGGCAACATTCTTGTGGCCCGCGATACCCAAGAGTTTCAGAGACTGCATAAAAGATGGGTACTCAGCGGGAACATAAGTTGGGTGAGACAAACCAGAACCAAAGCAGTTTGCAAACACGAGGTTCTTTGGCACATTGGTCGGCATCTTGATTTCACAGTGGAAGAACGCTGCAATCAAGACACCGCTCACCTGGTGCTCTGCCATTAGATCAAGAGCTTCTTCAATGGACTTTGGGTTGTTCTCAACCTCAACAAAAAACAAGTCATAGTCGTGAGATCTAGCAGTGCGCTGAGCTGCCATCAGCATCTCACCTGCATACGGGGTGGTTGCAACCTCGATGCTCAATAGACCCAGTGTTCTGGTCTGCTGCTCCTTCAGGCTTCGAGCCAAACGGTTGGCTCGGTAACCAAGCTGCTGAGCAATCTCTTTGATGCGAGCTTCGGTCTCAGCAGAGCAACGGTTGGCACCCTTACCCGACATAACCAAAGAAACCAGAGAGGTCGATACACCGGCGGCCTGAGCAACATCAGACAACTTTGCTGCCTTCACCTCGACCACCTCCAGATCTAGTCAAACGTTTAACTTGAACCACACTAAAGCACACTACTCAAACGTTTGACTAATAATTTTGGATTTTGTTATTCACTCGTGATTATTTGCCCGAGATCAGACGACGAACCCTGAAGCCGGATCATATATGTCTGGGAAATCCCCCGAGACCTGGAGATTAAGCCCCTGATTGATTCAGTGAGCGAAAGTGGTGGGTCTGGCAGCTCTGAGCTTTTTATCTGATTTTGTATCTATTTTAGATACAATTTCAGCATGAAATACTCAGAGTCCCTGAATCTAATTGCAGACATTGCATCTGACCAATGGGGGCTGATAACCAACCAGCAGGCTGAACGCTTTGGGATTTCCAGACTGAAGCTCTCACGTCTTGCCAAAGATGAGGTTCTCACTCGAATTCGGTCTGGAGTTTACCTAGACAGCGGCGCTCAGCTTGGAGACGAAACCTACATCCGTGCGCAGTGGCTTTCGTTCAAACCCGAGGCCCTCGCGCATGAACGCCTAAAGCACCCTGAAAAAGATGTAGTTGTCGCTGGTCAAACAGCGAGTTGGCTTTATGGTGCTGGCGAGTTTCTCCCATCACCGCACCTGTTTTACTCTTCTGAGCGATACCAGAAGCAAGTTCAAGGAATCAAAGTTTTGAGGCGGACACTGGATCTCAATCAAATCCGAATTGTGGATGGGCTTCCTCTTACCTCGCCAGAACAAACCATTCACGATTTGCTTAAGCAGGGCTTTGATTTGGAGAGTGTGAAGTCAGCTGTTAGCGACATGGTCTCGATTGGGATCAATCTCGACAAACTACTGGCTCCAATCAAAGAGATTTCAAGACAAACGGGGATCGAGTCATCCAGACTTCGGGACACCCTCGCTCAAGTCACGATCGATTTTGGTGAGGTTTCCAGGCAGCTTCAAGATGCGATTAAGAATCAGGTCTCTTTCAAGGAATCCGTGATGGAACTAAAGAAGCTTCAAGATCAACTTGAGTCGGTAATAGTGCTAGCTAAACCTGTGGACGACGAAAAATGAAGTGCAAAAGTTTTGACTAGCGTCTAGCCCAAATGTCAGACAACGGCAATTCTCGTAAGACTCTTTGGACCAGGGGCCGGCAGTCCACTTGGTTACGGACGCAGGGGGATTCATTCGACCTTGACCCCGGTCGTCGCTTCTCGATCTACTTACTAAGAAGAATTACCGATCGGATCTTCTTCAACGCTCCAGACGGAATCCTTCTAAAAGGTGGGCTCGCTGGGCGGTTTAGAACAGCTGACGCCCGCTTCACTACAGACATCGACTTGCACGCGATTGACCAAGAGCTTGCCATAGCTCACGTCTTGGATTCCATGAGGTTGGACCTCGGAGACGGAATCATCTTTGAGGAAGAAGCCCTGATTCGCAAAGAAAAGCCAGGCCGGGAGAACGCGACCAAAGAAATAGCCACGCTGAAGCTAAAGACTACGTGGGGTGGAAAAGTAGAGAAAAACCCCATAAAAATCGAAATAGTCCAAGAACCTCCCGCCCTTGGAGCAGAGGAACCAAGGCCCGGACTGCTTCTGCCACCATCAGAACTCCCACTGGGTAAGGTCCTTCTCTATCCATTGGCGTTTCAAATAGCTCAAAAAGTCTGCGGATCTATCGAGCTGAAAAACGGACATCCCTCAAGTCGCGGCAAAGACTTAGTTGACCTATGCCTGATTGCTCTCACCGAAAGTATTGATCGACGAGACCTCCTCCAAGCACTAACGGTCGAATTTGAAAACAGAGGGATTTCCTGGCCGGCAAAATTTTCACCACCAGACTCAATGCGCACGTCTTACCGAGAAGGAGCGGCGAACTCGAGGTCTACGGCACTGCCAAGGAGTTTTGAAGCAGCAAAGGACCTGGCCTCCAGTTTTCTTTGGCTCGAGGAGCCAAGTGCACCAGACCTGAAATGGAATCCGGAGAATCTCAGGTGGGAGTAGCTCTTCAACTGGCGAGCTGCAGGCCCCTCAGCGAGCGAGCCAGATAACCAGCCAATACCAGCGCGAGCGCCGGATACATCATTGCCCAGGGCAGAGTGATCTGGTCTGACAGCACACCAACCAGAGTTGGTCCAACAAAGTAGGCGGCGATTGATATAACTCCAACTCTGGCGATGCCAACCGAGGGTGCAACACCCTTGAGGTTGGCAGCGCCAAGAATGAAGGCGGGGAACATCGGACCAATTGCAATCCCCGCAAAGAAGAACCCGGTGTTCACAACAATCAACGCAATAAGCGGGCTGTAGTCGCTGAGCCAAACCCCGAGGAGAATCGATGCTCCCCAAACCAAACCACCAACGATTCCCAACACTCGGACAACCATGTATGGGCCCCACTTCTCAAGCCAGCGATCTCCCAAGAACCTGGACAGGATAATCGCTAGGGCAAAGGTTGCAAAAGCCGAGGCGTTGAAACCTTTATCGACAT
>JACCDQ010245764.1_pt1 | contig 14409 bp, 14 predicted proteins | sample 7446031 | NCBI WGS metagenome assembly JACCDQ01 (sample SAMN15323442, study PRJNA562643) | freshwater metagenome | isolation source: river surface water | place: USA:Blue River Watershed | collected 2017-08-17 | reverse complement strand
TCTACCTGCTGCCTGAGCTTGAGGTGCTGGTGCCGTTCCTGATCATGGTGCTGGTGCTGATGTTCCGTCCTCAGGGCCTGTTCTCGGTTGCCCAGGCAAGGAGGGTGTAATGGAACGCAAAGCAAAACTTGTCGCGCTGCTGCTGGCAGCGCTGACGCTGCTGGTGCCGTTCGTCGCACCCTGGCTGAAGACCCCGCTGATTCTCGGCACCGCGTTCGGCATTGCCGCGCTCGGCATCTCCATCCTGATCGTGTCGGCGCAGATTTCGTTCGGCCATGCGCTGTACGTGTGCGCCGGCGGCTATGCCTGCGCATTCGCTTTGCGCCAGTGGGCGCAGCTCGACAGCGCACTGCTGCTGATCCTGGGCGGCGTGACGGGCGCACTGATGGGGGCCGTGATCGGCTCCTTCGTCGTGCGTTATCGCGGCATCTTCTTCGGCATGCTGAACCTGGCGCTGTCGATGGTGCTGTATGCGGCGCTGGTGAAGTTCTTCAATATCAGCGGCGGCTCGGACGGGCTGCGGCTGGAGCGCTCGCCGTTCTTCGGCGTTGACATGGGCCGCGACGCATTCGAGACCACGCTGCTGTTCTGCGGCGTGGTCCTGGCGCTGCTGCTGGGCGCCGGCGTGCAGCGCTACCTGCGCTCTCCCGCGGGCCAGGCACTGGCCGCGCTGAAGACGAACGAGACCCGCCTCGAGTATGTCGGCATCTCGGCGTATCGCACGCTGTGGACCGGCTATGTGATCTCTGCCACGCTGTGCGGCCTGTCGGGCGCCATCTTCGCAATCGCGCAAGGGCTGGTGACGCCGGAGATGGGCTATTGGGTCCGTTCCGGCGAGATCGTGTTCGTGGCGATCCTGGGCGGCGTCACGCATCCGGTCGGCGCTTTCATCGGCGCGGCGATCTTTGAATTTGTGAAGCTGTTTGCCGCCGCCTACCTGACGGGCGCGTGGCAGATGGTGCTGGGTTTCGTGCTGATTGCGATGGTGTTCCTGGCGCCGCGCGGTGTGTCGGCGTTGCTTGAATCGAAGCGGAGGAACGCATGAGCGCGTTGCTACAGACACGCGACCTGCAGCTCGCGTTTGGCGCGGTGGTGGTCGCCGACCATATTGATTTCGAACTGAACGAAGGCGAGCGCCTGGCCGTGATCGGCCAGAACGGCGCCGGCAAGACCACCTTCATCAATATCTGCACCGGCCTGATCCGGCCGGCGGCGGGACAGGTGTTCTTCGACGGCCGCGAGGTCACGAAGCTGGCGCCGCGCGAGATCGCGCTGCGCGGCATGGTGCGTTCGTTCCAGCTGCCGCAGCTCTTCACCGAGCACACGGTGCGCGATTGCGTGCGCATCGCGTCGGCCGGCAAGCATGGCACGCTCGGCTTGTGGAAGCCGCTGGCCGAAGCGGTGCCGGCGTCGGAAGTGGACCACGTGCTCGACATGGTGGGCCTGCTGCCGCGCGCCGACGAGATTTCCGGCGCGCTGCCGGAGGGACAGCGCAAGCTGCTCGACCTCGCGATGGCGCTGGTGCTGAAGCCGCGCCTGCTGATTCTCGACGAGCCGACCTCCGGCGTGTCGACGGACGAGAAGCACGGGCTGATGGCCACCATCATGCGTGCGCTGGACGAGCAGAAGGTGACGGCGATTTTTGTCGAACATGACGTGGACATCGTGTCGACCTATGCGACCCGCGTGGCCGCCTGGATCGCAGGCAAGGTGGCGGCCGACGGCAAGCCGGCCGACGTGCTGGCGGATCCGGTGATTCGCGCCAACGTGATCGGGGAATGAGATGCTGAAGATAGACAAGGTCAGCGCAAGCATTGCCGGTATCACCGTGCTGCGCGCAATCACGACCGAATTCCGGGCCGGCCAGCTGCTGGCCGTGGTGGGGCGCAACGGCGCCGGCAAGACGACGCTGCTGCGAGCGATCATGGGCCTGCTGCCGGTATCGGCGGGATCGATCTCGCTCGAAGGCGACGATCTGACCAGCCTGCCGGGCCATCGCCGCAGCGGACTGGGCATCGGCTATGCGCCGGAAGACCGGGTGATGTTCCCGACGCTGACGGTGGAAGAAAATCTGCGGCTGCCCTGCGAAGTGCTCGGCCTGCGCAGTACCGAGATTGACAGCCGGCTCGAGCGCGTGCTCGACGTCGTGCCGCAGCTGAAGGAAATGCTGCCGCGTTCCGGTGCCGCGCTGTCGGGCGGGCAGGGCAAGATGGCCGCGCTTGGTCGTGCGCTGATGGTCGGTACCAAGCTGGTGCTGCTGGATGAACCTTTCCAGGGCCTGGCGCCAGTGCTGGCGGTGCAGTATGCGGAATCGCTGCGCAAGCTGCACAAGGTGGCGCCGAATCTGTGCATCGTAGTGACGGAATCGAACCGCAGCCTGCTGCGCGACCTGCCGGATGCGACGCTGACGCTGGAACGCGGCGAGCTGCTGATCGACGCGCCTGCCCACTGAGCCTGACCGCCAGAAAAAACTCAGAAAAAATCATCGAGGAGACCTCCATGCCGACCCTGCTGATCGACGGCCAGTGGCGTGCCGCATCCGACGGCCAGACCATCGACGTCATCAATCCGTGTGACGCCCGCGTCTTCACCACCATCGACCGCGGCACGGCTGCGGACATCGATGCTGCGGTGAAGTCGGCGCAAAAGGCACTCGATGGTGCGTGGGGGCGGATGACAGCGACCGAGCGCGGCCGCATCCTGATGAAGTTCGGCGAGCTGATCGTCAGGCATGCGGACGAGATTGCGCAGATCGAGGCACGTGACACCGGCAAGCCGATGACCGTGGCGCGCAATGACATCGTTGCGGTGGCACGCTATTTCGAGTTCTATGGCAGCGCCGCCGACAAGATCCATGGCGAGCAGATTCCCTACCTGAACGGCTACAACGTGCAGGTCGTGCGCGTGCCGCATGGCGTGACCGCGCACATCATCCCCTGGAATTATCCGGCGCAGATGTTCGGCCGCACGCTGGCACCGGCGCTGGCGATGGGCAATGCCTGCGTGCTGAAGCCGTCGGAAGACGCTTGCCTGTCAGGCATCCGCCTTGCGCAACTGCTGATGGAAGCGGGCCTGCCGGCCGGCGCGCTGAACCTCGTCACCGGCTATGGCCATGAAGCGGGTGCCGCCCTGACCGCGCATCCGGGCATCAATTTCGCCACCTTTACCGGTTCGCCGGAAGTGGGCGTGATGGTGCAGCAGGCGACCGCGAAGAACGCGGTGCCCTGCGTGCTGGAGCTCGGTGGCAAGTCGCCGCAGATCGTGTTCAATGATGTCGATGCCGACAAGGCGATCCCGATCATCGTGAAAGCGATCACGCAGAACGCCGGGCAGACCTGTTCTGCCGGCAGCCGGCTGCTGGTACAGCAGGACATTTACGACAGCTTCATGAAGCGGGTTGCCGATGCGTTTGCGCAGGTGAAGGTCGGCACGCCGGAAATGGACCTCGACTGCGGTCCGATCGTGAACAAAAAACAGTTCGAGCGCGTGAACAGCTTCATCGATGACGCCATCGCGACCGGCGTGCCGCTGCTGGCGCGTGGTTCGCTCGCTGACGGCGTGTCGAAAGAGGGATTTTTCGTTGCGCCGGCCCTGTTCGGCGCTGTTCCGCGCGACCACCGGCTCGCCTGCAAGGAAGTGTTCGGCCCGGTGCTGGCCGCAATGCCGTTCAAGGACGAAGAGGACGCGGTGCGTCTGGCCAACGACACCGAGTTCGGTCTCGTGTCGGGCGTCTGGACCGAGAACGGCGCACGCCAGCAGCGAATGGCGGCACGCCTGCAGACCGGGCAGGTGTTCATCAATTGCTATGGCGCGGGCGGCGGTGTCGAGCTGCCGTTCGGCGGCATGAAGCGCAGCGGCCACGGGCGCGAGAAGGGCTTTCTCGCGCTGGAAGAATTCAGCACCACCAAGACTGTGGTGCTGCATCACGGTTAATGCTTTTTCAAGACGCCGGATAGCGGTCCCTGCCAGGCAAGCATCCAGACCCAGGTCGATGTTGCCCAGGCTGAGATTCGGCGACTTCATTCAATTCAAGGAGACATCATGGGACAACTTCAAGGCAAAGTAGCGATCATCACCGGCGCCGGCAGTGGCTTCGGCGAAGGCATGGCGGAAGCCTATATTCGCGAGGGCGCGAAAGTGCTGATCGCTGACCTGAACGCCGAGGCGGGCGAGCGTGTTGCCGCCAAGCTGGGCGCGAATGCGAAGGCGGTGGCCTGCGACGTCGCGAACCAGGAATCGGTGGTGGCCATGGTCAAGGCCTGCGTCGACACCTTCGGCGTTCCGGATATCGTGATCAATAACGCCGGCACCACGCACAAGAACCAGCCGATGCTGAACGTCGATGAAAAGACCTTTGATCGTGTGTTCAACGTGAACGTGAAGTCGATCTATTTCATGACGCATGCGGTGGTGCCGCTGATGCGCCAGCGCGGCAAGGGCGGCGTGATCCTGAACGTCGGCTCGACTGCCGGCATTCGTCCGCGTCCCGGCCTGTCCTGGTACAACGCGTCGAAGGGCGCGGTGAACCTGCTGTCGCGCGCGATGGCGGTCGAACTGGCACCGGACAATATCCGCGTGAACGCGCTGTGCCCGGTGATGGGCGCGACCGGCCTGCTGGGCGATTTCATGGGCGTGCCGGATACGCCGGAGAACCGCGCGAAGTTCGTGTCGACCATTCCACTGGGCCGCTTCTGCGAACCGCGTGACATGGCGGCGGCTGCCGTGTTCCTCGGCACCGATGGCGCCGAATTCCTGACCGGCCTCGAAATGCCGGTCGACGGCGGTCGTACGATCTGATCCCCTGATCTTTTCCGGAGCCTCTCGATGAAGACGCGCGCTGCCGTACTGCATGAACTGAACAAGCCGGCCCCTTTCGCCGACAGCAAGCCCCTGCGGATCGAGGAAATCGATCTCGATGCGCCGGGTCCCGGCGAGGTCTTGGTGAAGATGACCGCAGCCGGCCTGTGTCATTCAGACCTGTCGGTGATCAATGGCGTGCGGCCGCGGCCGGTGCCGATGGCGCTCGGCCATGAGGCCTCCGGGACGGTGATGCAGGTGGGCGACGGCGTGTCGGACCTGAAGCCGGGTGACCGGGTGGTGCTGGTGTTCGTTCCGAGCTGCGGGCACTGCCTGCCGTGCATGGAAGGGCGTCCGGCATTGTGCGAGCCGGGTGCGGAAGCGAACGGCAAGGGCACGCTGCTGTCCGGCGGTCGGCGCCTGCACCTGGGCGCGCAGTATGTGAACCATCATGTCGGCGTGTCGGCCTTTGCCGAGCATGCGGTGGTGTCGCGCCGTTCGTGCGTGAAGATCGAGCAGGACATCGATCCGGTCGAAGCCGCGCTGTTCGGCTGTGCCGTCCTGACTGGCGTTGGCGCGGTGGTGAATACGGCGAAGGTGCAGCCGGGGCAGAGCGCGGCCGTGGTCGGGCTGGGCGGCGTGGGCATGTGCGCGCTGCTGGGCGCGGTGGCGTCGGGGGCGACCGACATCGTCGCAATCGACCTGAACGACGGCAAGCTCGAGATGGCGAAGCAACTCGGTGCGACCCATGTGGTGAATGCGCGCGATCCGGACGCGATCGCCAAGGTGAAGGAAATGACCAAGGGCGGCGTCGATTTCGCGTTCGAGATGGCCGGCGTGGTGCCGGCGATGGAATTGTCTTATCGCGTGACCAAGCGCGGCGGCACGACGGTAACGGCCAGCCTGCCGCATCCGCAGCACAACTGGCCGCTGCAGCAGGTCAGCCTGGTGGCGGAAGAGCGCACGGTCAAGGGCAGCTATATCGGCTCCTGTGTGCCGGCGCGCGACGTGCCGCGCTACATCGCCCTCTACCTGGCGGGCAAGCTGCCGATCAATAAACTGCTCGGCGAGCGCCTGACGCTGGCCGACATCAATCGCGGTTTCGACAAGCTGGATGCCGGCGAGAGCATGCGCGACCTCGTGGTGTTCTGACGCGTCAGGATTACTTCATTTTTTGCGCATGCCTTTACCCGTCCTTGGACGGGATCGGCGTCGCGCCATCACTGTCGATGCGGGTCTGCTGCACGCGAAATTTCGCAGCCGCCAGCTGATCCGCGCCCAAGCTGACCTGAGCTGATTTGTTCTCCTTTGGCGCCGTCACAGTGCGGCCCGCTGCCGCCGTGTCCTTTGCTTCGACCTTTGCGAGCAGGGCTTCAACATCAGAAATATCGTCGACCGACGTTGCGTTCGTGGCGATGTCTTGCATCACCTGATCAAGCTCGCTCATCTTCTGATCAGGCTCGCTCATCTTCTCGAGCGCTTTGCCAGGACCGACGCTGGTGCCGGCGCCGAAGCCGAACATCCGCGGACCGCGCTGTGACATCGGAGTGGCCGCAGCTTGCTGATTCGACGTCGGGGGCACGGCAGCTTGCTTGCCGACGCCGGTCAGCTTAGGCAGCTTCAGGGCGCCGGACGGGCTCGGGGTTTTAATGTTTTTTGCGCCTTTTTGCCAGGTAACCGCAGTGCTGTTGAACCCGATGGCATGGCGCGCCGCAAGTTGTTGAGGCACTCGTGCATCGGCTCGCGCACGCAATGAGCCGCCGGGCGCAGGACTCGATGGACGCGGCGGCGCCTGGGTCGTGGTTTGTGTCGTTGTCTGTGTCGTCGTTTGCGTGGTGATCTGGGTGTTCACCCCGGGGGTGGAATTGGTTCGCATGGACTGGGTGCCTCCGCAGCTGATGGGTTTCCTTCTTCGCTGAGTGCCCCAAAGGCGATGCCGTTCCCTGCGAATGGCACGCGCCATTGCATTGTCTGGCTACCAGTTACCTGTTGTTTTGACGGCAGGCCGGCGGGCTCAGTGATGCTGGCTGCTGCCCGGCGAGGACTCGTGCGTTTCGTGCCCGCTCGCATCAAGTGCCGGCTTCGGCTTGCCTTGCGCATCGGACAAGCGGTATTTGGTACGCCGGTCACCCATCAGGTCACGCAATTCACGAATACTCATTTCGGTGACTTCATGCATGCGAATCAGCAGCGATGCGCCGACCGGCAGTGTGCGGTGCCTGATCTTGCTGATGACCGGCGGCGCAACTTCGAGCGCACGCGACAGTGCCGCATCGTTTTTCAGTTTCATTCGCTCGCGCAGCGTATCGAGCAGGCGGTTCGGGTTATAGCTTTCCTGCGATGACAGCGCATGTGCTTGCGCGTGATGGGCGTGGTGATGTTCCATGATGTTCCTCGACAAGGGCAGTGGGAGAGTGTCAGTCGCAAGCTTCGCGTCCGAAGCACCGCTTCAACGATTCGCTTGCGTAAACGACATGACTGCTCGGCGGGCAACAAGTTCCGCTTCAACATCGCCGGCCTGCATTTTTCGTTTTTCTGACGGCGCCGACGTCGAAGCCGTCCGGCAAAAAAATGGCGACGATCGCATCGTCGCCCGAAGGAGGAGGCGGCGCCTTACCAGTAGCCTCCCTGCAGGAAAGCCGGCGCCATGCCGCCGCGATACGCGGCATACGGATCCAGCCCGCCCATGCCGAGTGCCATGCCCAGTGCGGCGGTTTGGGGGTTGATGGCCGGTGCTTCGCGGTAGGCGTTGGCCAGCGCATGCATCGTGCCGGCGCCCAGCATCGCGCCGAGCGCATGGTTGCCCATCGGCGCCATCATCGATGCGAGGGCAGGTACGCCTGTCATCATCGCCTGTGCCTGCCCGAGGCCGACTGCGCGTACCACGTCAGGCAGGCCGAAGCCGGTGCGCCTCGGATCGCCGAGCATCAGTGGCTGGCAGGAGCGTTTGATGATCTGGAACAGGTGGTCGACGCGTTCGGCGCTGCGCATCTGGCCGGTTCCGCGAAAATCCGGGTGATGCGCGAGCACCAACGCCGCGAGGCCGGTGACATGCGGTGCCGCCATCGAGGTGCCGTCCCATGCGGCGAAGTTATTGTCGGGCACCGACGAGGTGATCGCGACACCCGGCGCGCAGACGGCGATTTCTGGCCCGAAGCAGCTGAAGCGGGCAGCGAAGAAACCATTGGCGTCGATTTGCGGCGTCGTGGTCTGGGTGTGATAGCTGTCGGCCGGGAATTCATTGATGCGGCCGATGGCGGCGACGGTCAGCACATTCGGCGACGACCCCGGATATTGCACCGGCCCGCCCGAATTGCCGGCGGCGACAATGCAGGCTACGCCGGCGCGACGCGCGCGAATGATCTGCTGTTCCAGCGCTTCGGACGGATCAGCGCCGCCAAGACTCATGTTGACGACGTCGATCTGATGCTCGATGCAGTATTCGAGCGCTTCGATCAGCTGGCTGATCTGGCCGCCGGGGAACAGCTTGCACGCGTGAATTTCTGCATCGGGGGCGAAGCCGCGAATGCCGGTGGCGGAGTCCAGCCCGGCGATCACGCCGGTGCAATGCGAGCCGTGCGCGATGGTGTCGACGTTCCAGCTGCTGGGGGATTTGTTGACGATGTCCTGGCCGTGGGTGACCTGGGTCAGGTCCTGGTGGCTGTTGGCGCAGCCGGAGTCGACCACGGCGATTTTCACGCCTTGCCCGCGATAGGTATTGGGCAGCTGGTCGAGCCGCATGGCACGCTGGCCCCAGGTCAGCTGCTGCTGCTGCGGGAAGCTCTTCAGGCTGGGCCAGTCGGACAGCGCGCGCAAGCCGACGAGGTTGAGTTCGTCATCGCTGACCTCGGGGCGCTCCTGCCAGAAGCTCCAGAAGTCGGCGCGCGGCTTCACATAGAGCCGGCGCACGCTGGCGGCGCTGTCGCCGTACAGGGTCAGGCGCACGCGTCCGTTGGCATCGCTGACGCCGCGTGCCGGCAGCAGGCTGCCGAACAGGTAGACTTCCGCGCCCTCGACCGGCTGGCCTTGGCCGTTCAACTGGAATTCGGCGCTGAACGCGCTGCCGCCGACCGGCACGTTGTAGTTGACCATCGACGGTTGCGGGTAGTCGGCATCGCATAGCTGCAGGGGTTGATCGCGTTCGACGATCAGCTGGCCCTGTGACTGCAACGCGAGTGCCTGTGCTTTGTCTTCCTGCATGCGCGCGACCAGCACGCCGCCGTCCTGCATGCCGGTGGCGAGCGCGCCAACGACCTGCTTCGGCCCGATGCGATCGATGATCTCGATGTCGGGCGAGTCTTTCAGTGCCTGCTCGACCGTCGCCATGCTAAGCGGCGCAAGGCCCATCATCTGCATGCCGGGATGGCGGCGCGGCGCGATCAGGAATTGTCCCTTGCGCTGCCTGAGGTCGTGCGACCGCGGTTTGCTGTCGCCTGCAGCGGGCGCAGCGGGCGTGCCGGAAGCGGGGTCTGGCTTGGTGGCCATGGAGATCCTTTCGGGATAAGCGGAGGGTTCAGGGGGAGACGAACAGGGACAGCGGCTGGTCGGGCTCGATCTTCATGTCGCCGCCGGCCTCGAAGTGCTTTTCGAGCCGGGCGGCCGTGGCATGCGGCATCTCGTACACCGCGGTGTGCGGTGCGTCCTGCGGCCCGAGGGTGTCGAGCAGCTGCAGTTCCGGGTTGCCGTGCGAGTCGGCGACAAAGCGTGCCAGCCGGCTGCTGTCGATGCAGCTGACGAGATAGCGGCCGCGGCCGGGGCCGCTCTGGATCGTTGGCATGGAGAGTCGCTCGGGTAATGGGGCGGCGATTGGTCCGGCGCCGCCGCGATGGCGGGGCGCCGGTGCGGTTCAGTGCAGCGTTTGGCCGACGGCGTAGTTCTGCTGGCCGGGTACGCCGTAAGGCGGCTGTTGCTGCTGCGCCCAGGCCTGCTGCATCGGGTCCATCTGGAACGGCAGCATGCGGCCAAACTGGCCGGCAATGCCGCCGATCTGGCTGCCGATGCCGGGCTGGCCGAACAAGGTGCCAATGGCACCGCCGAGCGGTTGCCCCAGTTGGCCGATCAGGTTACCGAACAGGCCTTGCGGCGCCAGCTGGGCCATTTGCTGCTGTGCGTACGCTTGCTGCATCGGGTCCATCTGGAACGGCAGCAGGCGGCCTAGCTGGCTGGCGATTCCGCCGATCTGATTGCCGAGGCCGGACTGTCCGAACAGCCCGCCGATGGCGCCGCCAAGCGGCTGGCCGAGTTGGCCGATGAGATTACCGAACATCCCTTGCGGTGCGAGCTGCGCCATCGGCTGCTGCGCATACGCCTGCTGCATCGGATCGGCCTGGAAGGGCAGCATGCGACCGAGCTGGCTGGCGACACCGCCGATCTGGCTGCCAATGCCGGATTGGCCGAACAGTCCGCCGATGGCGCTGCCGAGCGGCTGCCCGAGCTGGCCGATCAGGTTGCCGAACAGGCCTTGCGGCGCCAGCTGGGCCATTTGCTGCATCTGCTGCATTTGTTGCAGCTGCTGTAGTTGCTGTAGTTGCTGTAGCTGTTGCAGTTGCTGAAGTTGCTGCTGTGACTGCGGATCCGCAGTGGCTTGCATGGGATCGGTAGAGAAGGGCAGGAATTTGCCGCCGAGGCCGCCGGCCATCTGGCCGATCTGGCTGCCCAGGCCGGCATTGCCGAACAGCCCCCCGATGCCGCGCCCGATCAGCCCGCCGACGGGGCCGCCGAGCAGGCTGCCGAACAGCCCCTGTGGCGTCAGTTGCTGTCCGCCATAGCCGCCCCATTGGGTGATTCCATTCATGTCCGCTCCTGTGCGTGAAAAGAGCGAACATCTTTTCGGTACAGGGCGACGAATGCAAATCGTTCGGCGGCGCGCTTGCGAGCTCTCAAGCGGCGGTCGCTGTTCGAGTATTGCCGGGGGAAAGATCAAATAAAAAAACCGTGCAGGCCTGTCGGCTCTGCACGGTTTTCTCAGTTCACTTGCCTGGCTTAATGGACCAGCAGCGTGAACGGATGCACGTAGGCTTGCAGCGTGATCAGCACGCCGACCAGCGCGGCCAGCGCGATCGAGTGGAAGAACACGTAGCGCAGGATGGTGCCTTCGTGGCCATACCACTTGGTAGCGGTCGAGGCGACGACGATGGACTGCGCGTCGATCATCTTGCCCATCACGCCGCCCGAGGAGTTGGCCGCAGCCATCAGCACCGGGTTCAGGCCGAGTTGCTCTGCCGAGGTCTTCTGCAGGCCGCCGAACAGCACGTTGGACGCCGTGTCGGAACCGGTCAGCGCGACGCCGAGCCAGCCCAGCAGGGTGCCAAAGAACGGGTACAGCACGCCGGTGTTGGCGAACGCCAGGCCAAGGGTCGAATCGACGCCGGAGTACCGGGTGCAGTAGCCGAGTGCGAGCATCGCAGCGATGGTCAGCAGCGAGTACTTCAGCAGTTTGACGGTATCCCAGTAGACAGCCAGCATTTCGCGAACGCGGTAGCCCATCAGGAAGGCGGAGATCACCGAGGCGATGAAGATGCCGGTGCCGGTGGCGGACAGCCAGTTCAGCTTGAAGATGGCTTCTTCGATTTTCGGGACGGCAGCGACCGGCGGCATCTTCTGCACCATGTTATGCAGGTGCGACCACTCGATCTTGATCAGCGAAACGCCGTCGAGCGCTTTCTTCCACTCGGGGATGCCCCACAGCAGAACGATCAGCGACAGGATGAGCCACGGCGTCCAGGCAGCCATCACTTCCTTGCGGGAGTAATGGTGGCCGCCGCCGGCCGACGCGCCGGCCTGATTGCCGCCTTCGAACTTGCCGCTGGCGGAAGTCATGATGGTCTTCGGCTTCCAGATTTTCAGGAACAGCGTCAGGAACACCATCGACGATACGGCAGCGCCGACGTCGACCAGCCACGGGCCGTGGAAGTTGGAGATCAGGTATTGCGGAATCGCGAACGCTGCACCAGCGACCAGCACTGCCGGCCAGATTGCGATCATGCCGCGGAAGCCGCAGAAGGCCCAGACCAGCCAGAACGGAACGATCAGCGAGAACAGCGGCAGCTGGCGGCCGACCATGCCCGACAGTTGCAGCATGTCGAGGCCGGTGACGCCGGCCAGCGCAATGATCGGGGTGCCGAGTGCGCCGTAGGCGACCGGCGCCGTATTCGCGATCAGCGACAGGCCTGACGCAGCCAGCGGTGCGAAGCCGAGGCCGATCAGCATGGCGCCGGTCACGGCCACCGGCGTGCCGAAGCCGCCCGCGCCCTCAAAGAAGGCGCCGAACGAGAAGGCAATCAGCAGCAGCTGCAGACGGCGGTCGCCACTGATGCCGGCGATGCTCTCGCGCAGGATTTTGAATTGTCCTTTGCGGTCAGTGAGCTGGTAAAGGAAGATCACGTTGAGGATGATCCAGCCGATCGGGAACAGGCCGTAGGCTGCGCCATACAGTGCAGCCGACAGCGCCGTGTCGGCGGGCATGGTGAACCCGACGATGGCGACTACCAGCGCGGACACCAGACCCATCAGCGCGGCGATGTGTGCCTTGATATGGAAGAAGGCCAGCGCCGCAAGCATCACGACGACGGGAATTGCCGCTGCCAGTGTGGACAGCCATATGTTATTGAACGGGTCATATACCTGTGACCACATGATGAATCTCCCCCACGCACTTAGGTGTTATATAAAAGGTGCCTGCATCATATTGAACGGCAGATACCTTGTCCACGCGTTTCCGGCCGTGTTTTGGCCGTTTCCGCTTGCAGCAGGTGAAAACTTTTTCCGCTCGCTCTGAAAAATTTTTGCTTGCCAATCAGGGGGCGCGGGATGGCATAACGCCACCGCATTCACGCAGCACGGTCAACGCTGGCTGGTGACGACGTCGCCGAAGATGCGCGGATGGCCCGACGGCAGGCAGCGGTAGTACTGCGGATGACCTTGCAGCTGGCCGCCGAGTTCGGCGGCGGCGCGCCAGGGCCAGCGCGGGTTGGCGATGAAGGCGCGTGCCAGCGCCACCATGTCGGCCTTGCCCGAGTGCAGAATGTCTTCGGCCTGCTGCGGCTCGGTGATCAGGCCGACCGTGACGATCGGCAGGTTCACCTCCTGGCGGATGCGCGCGGCGAAATCGACCTGATATCCCGGGCCGATCGTGATCTTCTGCAGCGGCGACACGCCACCCGACGAAATGTCGAGGAAGTCGGCGCCGAGCGCCTGCAGTCTTTTCGCCAGGGCGATGCAGTCGTCGATCTGCCAGCCGCCATCGACCCAGTCCGTCGCGGACAGGCGCGCACCGACGGCCATGCCGGGACCGGCGGCTTCGCGGGTGGCTTCAAATACCTGCAGCGTCAGGCGCATGCGGTTTTCCAGCGAGCCGCCGTAGTCGTCATCGCGCACGTTCGCCAGCGGCGACAGGAACTGGTGCAGCAGGTAGCCGTGCGCCGCATGGACTTCGATGGCATCGAAGCCGAGCGCCCGCGCGCGCCGGGTAGTGCTGACGAAATCCCCGATCACGCGCTCGATGTCGGCGCGGGTCATCGCGGACGGCGGCGTTTCTCCGGCCTTGTGCGGCAACGCTGACGGGGCGATGGCTTGCCAGCCACCGTGTTCCGTTGCCAGCTGCTCGCCACCTTCCCAGGGTTTGGCGCTGGACGCCTTGCGACCGGCATGGGCGAGCTGGATCATCAGCCGGACGGGCGATGCGGCGCGCAGCATGTCGATCAGACCCTGCAACGCCTGCTGGTTATCATCGTTATAAAGCCCGACGCAGTTCGGCGTGATGCGACCTTCCGGGCTGACAGCGGTGGCTTCGACGCACAGCAGTCCGGCGCCGGACAGTGCCAGCGCCCCCAGATGGGCGGCATGCCAGGCGTTGACGTTGCCGTCGTTGGCCGAGTACTGGCACATCGGCGAGATCATGATGCGGTTGGGCAGGGCCACCGGACCGAGTGCGGTCGGGGTGAACAGCAATGGGGAGGTCATTGTCGGGCGCTTTGAATTGACAAAGCCGCCACTTTAGTGCGGCAACGGCGGCGCATCAAGAGGCGCACCGCCGTGCCGGATCAGGAACGGGCGCTGCGGGCGCTGTCGATATGGCGAACCCGGCCGCCACCGGCAGGGTCGGACTGCTTCATCATCAAATGGTCTTTTTCCTGCTGTTCTGCCACGTAGGACAGGTAACGCATGCAGGAGACGCGCAGGAAAGACGACAGGTTATCGACCCGTCCCTGACGCTCGATGATTTCGTCGTACAGCTTGCCGATCAGCTGATTGGTGGTCAGCTTGTCCTTCGACGCAATGCGAGCCAGGATGTCCCAGCACAGGTTTTCAAGCCTGACGCTGGTGACCATCCCGCGGATGCGGACCGAACGGGTCCGCTGCTCATAGTGGATAGGATCGGCACTGGTGTAGATGTCGCACACGCTGAGTCTCCCCCTGACCCGGTTTGGACCGAGTCGGCATTCGGTATTTTTATTTGACCGTTACAAGATACTCGATGACTGCCGCCCGTACTGCCGCGTCGGGCTGCTGGTACATCATATACGTACCTTGGGCGACGTTTTGCGGTTGCTCCAGCCATCTGTCCAGCAGCTGTGGAGTCCATCTTTCTCCGTTCAGCGCCTTCTTGAATGC
>JACCDQ011770314.1_pt1 | contig 14413 bp, 15 predicted proteins | sample 7446031 | NCBI WGS metagenome assembly JACCDQ01 (sample SAMN15323442, study PRJNA562643) | freshwater metagenome | isolation source: river surface water | place: USA:Blue River Watershed | collected 2017-08-17 | reverse complement strand
GGGCCTGGGAACGGCTGTCGCTGCACGATTTCGTGCGGCAAACCAAGTTCGGCACCGATGGCACGAACCTCATCCTTGAACAGCGTGCGAAGCGGTTCGACGAGTTCGAACTGAAGGTCGTCTGGCAGGCCGCCAACATTGTGGTGGCTCTTGATGCCGGCGGTCGCACCACCACCAGATTCGACAACGTCTGGGTAGAGCGTGCCCTGCACCAAGAAACGAATCGGTCGGTTGTCAGCCTTTGACTCTTCGATCAGCGCAGCCTGCGCCTCTTCGAAGGTGCGGATGAACTCGCGGCCAATGATCTTGCGCTTGGTTTCTGGGTCGCTGACTCCGGCGAGCGCATCCAAGAACTTCTGCTCGGCATCGACGACAACCAAACGGATGCCCGTGGCAGCCACGTAGTCACGCTCAACCTGCTCGGCCTCACCTTGACGAAGTAGTCCGTGGTTTACGAAGACGCAAACCAGTTGGTCACCGACGGCCTTGTGTACGAGTGCCGCGGCCACTGCCGAGTCGACTCCACCAGACAAACCACAGATCACGCGGTCGTTGCCGACCTGCGCGCGAATCTTTTCAACCTGCTCGGCGATAACGTTGCCCGAGTTCCAGGTTGGCGCAATACCCGCTGCGTTGTGCAAGAAGTTTTCGAGCACCTTCTGGCCAAACTGCGAGTGCTTTACCTCTGGGTGCCACTGCACACCGTAGATCTTGCGCTGGGAGTTGGCGAAAGCCGCAACCGGGGTGATGTCGGTCGAAGCCAAAACCTCGAATCCTTCGGGAGCCTGCATGACCTGGTCACCGTGGCTCATCCAACAAATCTGTTCGGCCGGCTGCCCCTCAAGAATCTCGCCGCCATCGCTCACGCGAAGCTCGGTTGCGCCATACTCTTTGATTCCGGATCGATCGACACGGCCACCCAGCAGGTTGGCGAGGGTCTGGAATCCGTAGCAAATACCAAGCACCGGCACACCGAGTTCGAGAATCTGTGGGTCGAGCTGTGGCGAGCCATCCTCGTAAACCGACGAAGGACCACCCGAGAGAATGATGGCTGCCGGGTTCTTGGCGCGCACCTGTTCGGCGGTGACGTTGTGGTGAACGATCTCGCTGTAAACACCTGCCTCGCGCACGCGGCGGGCAATCAACTGGGCGTATTGAGCACCAAAGTCGACAACTAGAACTGGCTGGTTAATGGGATTCTCCCTTGGCTATGCGACCAAAGTGGCGCTCGGTGAAGAATGACAAGAATGGCACCACTCCGCCGGCTGCCATCACGATGAAGCGGATGAAGTTCCAGCGAGTCTCGCTCCAGATTCTGAAGCAGGTGTAGAGGTAGAAAACATAGAGCCAACCGTGCACGATCAACGAGATCGAGGTCAGATCGAGGCCGCTCTGTGGCAGCCCATCGCGAAAACCGTCGGCGGTCATCGTGAACGATTCGAGGGTCAAGAACCCGTTCGGGCCAAGCGCCCAAAGTTCTTGGTTTGTCACCAAACGAATCACATAAAGAGTCGTGATGGTGAGCAAAAAGATACCCGTCGCAATCGACGCCACCTGAAATAATTTCAAAGCGGTCGCGGATGCTGGCTGGGTGGTTTGGGACATGCCTCTAGTTTAACCTTGCTCGCCAGAGGCGTCGTGCTCGATGCGTTTGCGCTCATCCTGCACCAGACGTCCCCACATAAACACCGCGAAGCCAGAGAACAGAATCCACTCGATGGCATAGAAGGCGCTCAGTAGGTTGAGTTCGGTTTGCGACTTGCGAATGCCGATCTTGATTGCTTCGCCAGACTCGGCGAGGTGCTTGGCGATGATTTGCTCGCTGATGACGAAGCCCGAATACACCTGCGGTTGCTTGAGTGGCCAAATGTTGATCAGCTGTTCGACCGAGAGCGATTCAAAGAGATTCGAGTCGGCGACTTCGCGCGCTTTAGGCACTTCACTCGGCTCGTAGCGGCCGACCACATCGACCGGGGTATCGAACGCCAGGCCAGAACTCCAAACCTTTGAACATTAACCCGAGGCTTCATCGAAGGTTTCGAAGAAGGCGGATGCGATTGCCACGTGCTCAGCCTCGGTGGAATCGACCGTGCGCACAGCATCGAACACGGTCCAGAAACCGGGTTTGGTAGTGCCGTCGTCGAGGAGCTGATTGCGGTTTGCGATGACCACACAGGTGCTCGGGTGAATCCAAACGGTTGCCGACACCCGTCGGTCGGCTTGCACATCTAGAAAGGAGGCAGCTGGGTCGGCAAGTTCGTCGAGAGCAACGACCTGGTCGAGATTGGTGTCGCTCGGAGTGACGCGAACGCTTCTAGAAAGTTGCCAGTTGCCGAACAGTGCAAAGAGCACAGCAAGCAAGAGGGCGATGGCAAGTCCGCCGATCCACTTTGGACGACGGGCAACCTGCCAGAAGCTTGGCTTCATTTAGGCCTGGTAAGGAGCAGCCACGACCTCGACGCGCTGGAACTCCTTGAGGTCGGAGTATCCGGTGGTCGACATTGCACGGCGCAGGGCACCCATGAGGTTCGAGGTGCCATCGGCGCTGGTCGACGGGCCGAGCAGAATCTGCTCGAGGGTTCCGCCGGTGCCAACCTGAACGCGGTGACCGCGAGGCAGTTCGGCGTTGTAGCCTTGGGCACCCCAGTGCCAGCCGGAGCCAGGTGCTTCGCTGGCGCGGGCCAAACCCGACCCAAGCATCACGGCGTCAGCGCCACAGGCAACGGCCTTGACGATGTCGCCCGAAGAACCCAAACCGCCATCGGCGATCACGTGAACGTAGCGGCCGCCCGATTCATCCATGTAGTCACGGCGAGCGCCGGCCACATCGGCAACAGCGGTTGCCATTGGGGCGTGGATGCCAAGAACGCGACGAGTGGTCGAAGCCGCGCCGCCACCGAAACCAACGAGCACGCCGGCTGCACCGGTGCGCATCAGGTGCAGCGCTGCGGTGTAAGTAGCCGCGCGACCAACGCTTACCGGCACATCGAGTTCGTAGATGAACTGCTTCAGGTTGAGCGGTTCGCGAGTCTTCGAAACGTGTTCGGCCGAAACGGTGGTGCCACGAATAACAAATAGGTCAACGCCGGCGGCGATCACGGTCTTCGCGAATTCGGCGGTGCGCTGAGGCGAAAGAGCTCCGGCAACGGTTACGCCGGCGGCGCGAATCTCGGCGAGGCGATCGCGAATCAGTTCTGGCTTGATCGGCTCGGCGTAGATCTGCTGCATGCGGCTGGTTGCCTGCTCTGGCGAAAGCTTGGCGATTTCGTTTAGCTGCTGCGACGGATCTTCATAGCGAGTCCAGAGGCCTTCGAGGTCGAGAACACCTAGACCTCCGAGCTTGCCCATCGCGATTGCGGTGGCCGGCGAAACCACCGAGTCCATCGGGGCTGCGATTACCGGAAGCTCGAACTTGTAGGCATCGATGTTCCAGGCGGTGCTGACGTCGCGCGGGTCGCGGGTGCGACGCGATGGCACGATGGCGATGTCGTCGAATGCCCAGGCACGGGTGCCGCGTTTGCCGCGACCAATCTCTACTTCACTCATGGATCCTCCTAGCGGGTTCCGTAGTTTGGTGCTTCGGCAATCATCTGAATGTCGTGCGGGTGGCTTTCGCGCAGACCAGCAGCGGTGATGCGAACGAACTTGCCCTTGTCTTGGAGTTCGGTGATGGTTTCGGCACCGACGTAACCCATCGAGGCGCGAAGACCACCGATTAGCTGGTGAGTGACCGAGGCAACCGAACCGCGGTAAGGAACTCGACCTTCGATGCCTTCGGGCACGAGCTTGTCTTCGCGAAGCACGTCGTCTTGGAAGTAACGGTCTTTCGAGTAGCTCTGAGCCTGGCCGCGCGACTGCATAGCACCGAGCGAACCCATGCCGCGGTAGGTCTTGAACTGCTTGCCACCAACGAAGGTGATGTCACCAGGAGCCTCATCGGTTCCGGCTAGCAGCGAACCAATCATCACGGCATTGGCACCGGCAACGAGTGCCTTAGGAATGTCACCCGAGTACTGAAGACCACCGTCAGCGATAACCGGAACCCCGGCCGGCTTGCAGGCCAGCGATGCCTGGTAAACGGCGGTGACCTGTGGCACACCAACACCGGCAACCACGCGAGTGGTGCAGATCGAACCTGGACCAACGCCAACCTTCACACCGTCGGCACCGGCATCAACTAGAGCCTGAGCGCCTTCGCGGGTAGCGACGTTACCGCCGATGACGTCAACGTTCTTGGCGAACGGTTCGGCCTTTAGCTTGGCAACCATTTCGAGAACGGCACGGTTGTGTCCGTGCGCGGTGTCGACCACGAGAATGTCAACGCCGGCATCGATCAGAGCCATCGAACGCTCCCAGGCATCCGCACCGACACCAACGGCGGCGGCAACTAGCAGACGGCCGGCGGCATCCTTCGAAGCCAACGGATACTTCTCGCTCTTGTCGAAGTCTTTTACGGTGATTAGCCCGCGAAGCTTGTTCTGCTCGTCAACCAGCGGAAGCTTCTCGATGCGGTGCTGAGCCAGCAGCGCGATAGCCTCATCGGCGGTAGCGCCAACCTTGGCTGTAATAAGAGGCATAGGAGTCATGACGTCTTTGACCAAGGTGGTTGGTCGCTGCACTTCGAGCACGAAACGCATGTCACGATTTGTAACGATTCCGACCAGAATTCCGTTGTCGTCAACGACCGGAAGACCTGAAACTCGGTAGTGACCGCAGAGGGCATCGACTTCTTGAATGGTGGCAAACGGAGTTGTGGTGACCGGGTTGGTGATCATGCCGGCTTCGGAACGCTTCACGATATCGATCTCGGCGGCCTGACGCTCGAGCGAAAGGTTGCGGTGTAGCACGCCAATACCGCCCTGTCGCGCCATGGCAATGGCCAGACGAGCCTCCGTCACGGTGTCCATCGCCGACGAAAGTAGCGGCAGATTGATCTCGATTCGCTTGGTGATTCGGGTCTTGGTGTTCACCCCGCTAGGCACTACATCCGATTCACCTGGAAGCAGCAGAACGTCGTCATAGGTCAGGCCAACAAAGCCGAACGGGTCGTTTTGGGTCATCGGGAGTCCTCCACCGAGATAGCGTTCTCCAAGTCTACCTATTGCGGTAGTGTGGTCTCCAATAGTGAACCCAGAGGGAACGCCTGATAAACCAATGGAGGTTGGCGTGAGTTTAGAACTACGAGCGTCGCTCGCACGTTTCGGCAAAATTGCCGCCGTGCTAGCCATTTTCTTTACCTTATTTATGGGTCAAGTCGCACACGCTGCGACCGACCCGAATAACCCAAACGGATCGGCCCTGCTGATCAAGGGAACCGTAAAGAATGAGAAGGAACCGGTCGCCGGCGTAGAGTTTCACATCACCGGAAACGGCGTAGATGAGAAAGTCACCTCGGGCGAAGACGGCAAGTGGCAGCTCGAAGTTTCTAAGAAGGGTGTCTACGACGTCGAGATCAACCTCGAAACCCTGCCAAAAGGCGTCGGTCTGCGCGACCCAGAAGCCAACATCCGTCAGGCAAACCTGACCATCACGAATACAGCAGCCGTCTTGTTCCCGCTCGGCAAAGACACTCGAGTTGTGCAGCCGCTTGGTGACCAAATCTTGATTCGCCTCTTCGCCGGTCTAAACCTCGGCCTCCTGCTCGCGGTAGCGGCGATCGGCATCTCGCTGATCTTCGGTACCACCGGCCTCAACAACTTCGCCCACGGTGAAATGGTCACCTTCGGTGCGTTGTTCACCTGGCTGTTCCACGCCGAGCTAAAGATGCCGCTTCTTCTTGCAGCCGCGCTGACCATCGTGCTCAGTGCCGCATACGGATGGGCGCAAGACGCCGCGCTCTGGAAACCTTTGCGCAAGCGTCGCCTCGGACTCAACCAGATGATGATCGTCTCGATCGGTCTCTCGATCGTGCTTCGCCAGGTTTACATCCTCGCCTTCGACGGTGACACCAAGGTGCTCTCGAGCGAATACGAGTCGGTACAGTTCGGCCCAATCAGCACCACCACGACCTCGCTTTGGTCGATGGCGCTGAGCGTGCTGACCCTCGGTTTCGTGGCCTGGTTCTTGACCCGCACCCGCATCGGTAAGGCCGCTCGCGCGGTATCCGACAACTCGTCGCTGGCAGCCGCCACCGGTATCAACGTCGAGCGCATCATCCGAATCGTTTGGGTGATGGCAGGTGCGCTAACCGGTCTGGCAGGTATCTTCTACGGTCTGCAGTTCCAGGCGAACTACCTGCTCGGTGCTCAGATTCTGCTCTTGCTGTTCGCATCGGTGACCCTCGGTGGTCTCGGTACCGCTCTCGGTGCCACCGTCGGTGCGATCATCATCGGTTTCGTCGTTGAACTTTCGGCACTGATTCTGCCGATCGACCTCAAGTACGCGGCCTCCCTAATCATCCTGATCGTCGTATTGCTGGTTCGCCCACAGGGTGTGCTCGGCAAGAAGCAGAGAATTGGATAGGCACAGATGGACATCTTGAACATTGTTGCCCTCGCCCTTGGCGAGATGATTAGCCCAACCACCATCACCTTCGTGCTGTGTGCAATCGGGCTCTCGGTTCACTTCGGATTCACCGGATTGCTCAACTTCGGCCAGGCCGCGTTCGCCGCGGTTGGCGCTTACGGTATGGCAATCGGAATCATCACCCTCCATCTGCCACTGCTTCTCGCGGTACTGATGGGTCTGGTTTGCTCGGCAATCTTCGCGCTGATTCTCGGTATCCCGACGCTGCGTCTGCGTGCCGACTATCTCGCGATCGTCACCATCGCCACCTCTGAGGTGTTCCGCTACTTCATGACCACGATCGGTTTCGCCGAGGTCACCGGTGGCTCGAACGGCCTCAGCCAGTTCGGCAAAGAGTTCTGGGCACTAAACCCCATTCCAGAAGGCGACTACAACCTGGGCTTCGTTAGCTACCGTTCAGACCAGCTCTTCGTGTTGGTGGTCGGATGGGGCGCCATCATCCTCGGTGCGCTCGTTCTTCGCCTGCTGATGCGCTCGCCTTGGGGCCGTGTGCTGAAGGGTATTCGTGAAGACGAAGACGCCGTTCGCAGCCTCGGAAAGAACGTTTTCGCTTACAAACTTCAGGCGCTGATGGTCGGTGGCATGTTCGCCAGCATCGGCGGAATGATCTTCGTGCTAAACCTCTCGAACGTTCAGCCACAGACCTGGACCACCAACTTCACGTTCACCATCTGGTCGGTGCTGCTGCTCGGTGGTGCAGCAACCATCCTTGGGCCGATTGCCGGTGGCATGATCTTCCTCGCGCTAATCAGCCTCACCCAGGGCATCATGGGTGCCATGGTCGAGATGGGATGGCTGCCATTCCTCACCTCGCCAGACGTCGCACAGATTCGATTCATCCTCATCGGTTTGAGCCTCATGCTCCTCGTGATCTTTAGGCCACAGGGCATGTTCGGAAACAAGAAGGAGCTGCAGTTCAATGGCTAATCAAGTTGCTTCCGACGTCTCCAAAATTGCCGCCGGCCCGGTTGGTCCAGGCTGCAAGAAGGTAGACCCGATTCTCGTTGCCGACGGCGTCAAGCGTCAGTTTGGCGGTCTCACCGCCGTTGACGTGGCTCACGTTGAAATCCCGCGTGGACTCATCACCGCTCTGATCGGCCCGAATGGTGCCGGTAAGACCACCTTCTTCAACCTGCTCACTGGTTTCGACAAACCAAACGAGGGAAGCTGGTCGTTCGAAGGCCGCAACCTCGCCGGTCTGTCGTCTTACAAGGTTGCTCGTCTCGGAATGATTCGCACCTTCCAGCTCACCAAGGCACTGAGCCTCCTGACCGTCATCGAGAACATGCGTCTCGGTGCTCAGAAGCAGCCTGGTGAGAGTTTCTTCACCGCCCTGATTCGCCCACTGTGGCAGAAGCGTGAGCGTGAGATCACCGAAACCGCCGACCAGCTACTCAAGCGCTTCAAGCTCGACGCCAAGCGCGAAGACTACGCGGCCAGTCTCTCCGGTGGCCAGCGCAAGCTTCTAGAGATGGCTCGTGCGCTAATGAGCAACCCGAAGCTGGTCATGCTCGACGAGCCGATGGCGGGTGTCAACCCGGCACTCACCCAGAGTCTGCTCGACCACATCAAGGAACTCAAGAACAACGGAACCACCGTGCTGTTCGTTGAGCACGACATGCACATGGTTCGCCACATCAGCGACTGGGTAATCGTCATGGCCGAGGGCAAGGTGGTAGCCGAAGGCCCACCATCCACCGTGATGAAGGACCAAGCCGTAATCGACGCCTACCTGGGCGCCCACCACGACACTGACCTCGGTACTGTTTCGGTGCAGACCACGAGCAACCCTGTTGTTCCGGCCGACACCACCACACTCAAGGCCACCGCGAAGGAGACCGACTAATGGCAGAAAAGTCTTTGGTGGTTCACGCCGACAACCTGGTCGCGGGATACCTTCCGGGCATCAACATTCTGAACGGATGTAGCCTCACCGCCTACGACGGAGAGCTAATCGGCATTATCGGCCCAAATGGCGCTGGAAAGTCGACGCTGCTGAAGGCAATCTTCGGCCAGGTGAACATCCGCTCTGGTCAAGTTCTGCTCAAGGGCGAAGACATCACCAATCTAAAGGCCAACAAGCTCGTTGAGAAGGGTGTGGCGTTTGTTCCACAGACCAACAACGTCTTCCCTAGCCTGACCATCGAAGAGAACCTCGAGATGGGTGTGTTCCAGAACCCTAAGCGCTTCAAGGAGCGCTTCGAGTTCGTCACCAGCATCTTCCCTGACCTCTACAAGCGCCGCGCACAGCGCGCCGGTTCGCTTTCCGGAGGTGAGCGCCAGATGGTCGCTATGGGTCGCGCGCTAATGATCGACCCTTCGGTTCTGTTGCTGGATGAGCCTTCGGCTGGTCTGTCTCCGGTTCGTCAGGACGAGACCTTCATTCGCGTCAAGGAAGTCAACGCCGCTGGCGTGACGGTCATCATGGTTGAGCAGAACGCACGTCGCTGCCTGCAGATCTGTGACCGCGCCTACGTGCTCGACCAGGGTAAGGATGCCTACACCGGCACCGGTCGCGACCTGCTCAATGATCCAAAGATGATCGAGCTTTACCTAGGAAACCTAGCCGACCTCTAACAAAAGATTCCGTGGCATCTCTCTCTTGCCACGGATAAAGCGAAACCCCCGAGATTACTCTCGGGGGTTTCGTCTTTTGGTTCTAGTTACTCGACCGAGTTACCAGCCACAACCTCGAGGAGGGTGGTGGTTCCGTCGGTGCCGTACTGGTAGATACCGATCGATGCGCCGGTTGGGTCACCGTTCTCATCGAATTCGATTGGGCCAGAGAAACCGTCGAAGTCGACGTCCTTGCCAGCCTTGATCGCGGCTAGACCGTCAGCGAAGTTGGTAACCTTCTCGCCACCAGTCGAAACCGACTGCATGTGCTGAGAGATTGCCTCACCGGAGTCGTTGCCTGCTTCTTGAGCTGCAAGAGCTAGAAGGATAACTGCGTCGTAAGACTCAGCTAGGTAAGCGAACTCGGTTAGCTCTTCACCGTGGTTGGCCTTGTAGAGGTCAGCAGCGCGCTGCTTGAAGTCCTCGTCAAGAGCTCCACCAGGAAGGGTTCCCTTTGCACCTTCAAGGTACGAAGCGAAGCCCTGGTCAGAGTAGTTGGCTAGGTTTCCGTCAACAAGGTAGATGTCCTTGCCTGGGAAGTTCTTCTTCTGAAGAGCTGGAGCAATCTTCTTGAACTCGTCGTACGAGATCACGAGAACCGAGTCAGCGCCCGATGCTACGGTCTGGTCGACGATGGTGTCGAAGTTGGTCTCAGCTTCTGGGAAGGAGAGGTCAGAAACGATGGTTGCGCCAGCAGCCTCAATGGTTGCCTTTGCCTTCGCCTCTAGGCCTTCGCCGTATGGGGTCTGCTGGTAGATGATGGCTACGTTCTCGTGACCGTCAGCGACAACCTGGTTACCAACGATGGCACCCTGTAGAAGGTCGCTTGGAGCGGTGCGGAAGTAGTAACCGCCGTCATCCCAGGTCGAAAGGTCAGGAGCAGTGTTCGACATCGAAATCTGCACCGTCTTGGCCTTGGTTACCTGGTCGATGATCAGACGAGTAACACCCGAGGCAGCAGCACCGACGATGGCGTCAACGCCTGCGTCGAGAAGCTTGGTTGCCGAAGCAGGTGCAACTTCTGGGTGGTCACCGTCGCTGGAGTCTTCTAGGGTCCATTCGACTGGCTTGCCTAGAACGCCACCGGCGTCGTTGATGTCTTGGATTGCTAGCTCTACACCAGCGATTTCAGGAGGCGAAAGGAAGGCAAGTGCGCCAGTCAGTGGAAGAACTCCACCAAGCTTTAGCACGCCATCGCCACCGGTGTACTGCGATGAAGCGGAGCAGCCCGAAAGCGCAAGCGCGGTGGCAGCTGCCACGGCGACGACACTGGCTAGCTTCGTCTTAGAAAATGCGGTCATTGATAACTCCTATTAAGGGATTGGTCGGCCCCTAGCGGAAACCGACATGTGTGAAAGTTTACTGATCGCGCAATTGTCTATGGGGAGGCGTCGTCACAAAACTTCACGAATCGCAACATGGGGTAATCGAATAACGCCGATTCGGGTGCTGATTTCTGCGAATTCCGTAGTATCAGGTCTCATTTGCCTCGTAAACCGAAGCATTTGTGCCTTATTACGCTAGTTGTAACAATCTTGTTTCGAGTTCAGAAATGTTTGATTACGAACGATTCTTGGCCGCTCGGCGCAGCATGTCGACGCTTAAGACCACGAGACCAGTCCAGACCAAGCCGAATCCAAACCACCGCGCCTGAGGCATGTGCTCGTGAAAGTAAAAGATGCCAAGCAAGAACTGGATGCTCGGCGTGAGGTATTGCATCAGGCCCACCCAGCTCAGCGGTAGGTGTTGGGCGGCCACTCCGAACAGAATCAGAGGCACCGCCGTCATCACGCCGTACAGCGCTAGGCCAACCGCACCCAGTGCACCGTGTTGGAGAAACTGGATCTCGCCGGTGACCGCGACCATCGCGAGCATCCCCAACGCAATCGGCGTGAGCAAAAGGGTCTCGATCGTGTACGAGTGCAGCGCCGAGACACGGTCGGCCATTTTGCTCTTGGCCAAGCCGTATAGCCCGAACGAGAGGGCCAGGCTAAGCGCGATCCACGGCAAGCGCCCGTAATCGATGGTCAAAATGACTACGGCCAGGAGACCAAACCCAGTAGCCATCCACTGGGCGAGACGCAGCTTCTCCCCGAGCAGTGTGACGGCGAGAAGAATCGTAACCAACGGGTTGATGAAGTAGCCGAGGGATGATTCGACCACGTGCCCGGTGGCCACGCCGTAAACGTAAACCGTCCAGTTGATCATGATGACAACGGATGACAGCGCGATCCAACGCATCACCGATTTGTCTTTGAACGTGCTCCAAAAGGTTTTGAACGAACGGCCGAATGCGATGAACACGAAACCGGCGGCAAGGCCGAAGACGATGCGCCAAACAACGATTTCCCACGGGGATGCGAATGAGAGCAACGCGATGATGACCGGAAACGAGCCCCAAAGCAGGTAGGCGCTAAGCCCGAGGGTCAGCCCTTTGACTACGTTCTTCGGTTGAGACACGGCTTCAGCCTATGGCACCAAACGAACGCCATCGAGCGAGCGGCGGCTAACTCGGTGGCCGAACGAGTCGGTTAAAGCAAAAGACCCGAGTCTTTCGACTCGAGTCTTTGCGAAGGTTATTAGCGAACTACGACCGCAAGCACGTCGCGAGCGCTGAGCACGAGGAACTCCTGGCCGTCGTACTTGAGCTCGGTGCCGCCGTACTTCGAGAAGATGACCTTGTCGCCAACCTGAACGTCGACCGGAATGCGAACGCCGTTGTCGTCTACGCGACCCGGACCGACGGCGATGACCTCGGCCTCCTGTGGCTTCTCCTTGGCGGTGTCTGGGATGACCAGACCCGATGCGGTTACCTGCTCGGCTTCAACCGGCTTGACGACGATGCGATCTTCTAGTGGCTTGATAGTTACCGACACGTTGACCTCTTCTTTGGAAAGTTTGGTGGTTGGTGGTTCCTTGTGGAACTAACCCAATCATAAACCACGCTTAGCACTCGTACAACGCGAGTGCTAACAGCAGCGTTTGCTGGTGGCGAACATCCGCCTAAGCTCCAAGTAGCCTGTAACAGTGAATCGCGACGAATTTCTGCGGCTGATGACCCCCGAGGGTCTGAACTTGCTGGCGCAGACCAGTTACGACGCCAAAGCCGACGTGGTCAAGCAGGTTTCTGCGATGCGTGCCGCCGGTCACGAGCCTGCTCTGGTGGCGGCTGTTCTTTCGCAGGCCAAACTGCGTCGCCGCGCCCAATCGAAGTTTGGCGAGTTCGCCGACTCGATGCTCTTCACCGAAGATGGCCTCGAGCAGTCGACCCGTTTTCACATCGCAGCCCGTCACGCTGGGCGCTTCAGAGCAGCACAAATCGAAAGGGTTGCAGACCTCGGATGCGGCATCGGCACCGAATCGATGGCGCTCGCGTCGCTAGGCATAACAGTTGAGAGCTTTGAAATCGACGAAGTGACCGCTGCCATCGCGAGTTTCAACCTCGCGCCATTCGAAAACGCAACCGTTCATCAGGCCGACGTCACCGACGTGAACCTCGACGAATTCGACGGACTCTTCTTCGACCCGGCGCGCCGCGAACTCGGCCTAAGCAAGCGTGAGGCATCCGCTCGCAAGTTCAATCCGGCCGACTATTCTCCAAACTTCGACTGGGTGTTGACTCAGGCCTCTAACAAACCGACCGGCGTGAAGCTCGGCCCTGGGCATCCGCACGAAGGAATTCCAGACGGATGCGAGGCGCAGTGGGTCTCAGACCGTGGCGACTTGGTCGAGTGCACACTCTGGTTCGGCAAACTCGCACGCCCCGGCGTTGCCCGTTCAGCGCTCAAGGTTCACGAGGGTGGTTCACACGAACTTCAATCGAGCCAGACCGAACGCGTGAATGTCGAAATCGGCTCGCTCGGTGCATACATTTTCGAACCGGATGCCGCGGCTATTCGCTCGCACCTGTTGGCCGAGCTCGCGCATCCGCTTGGACTGCGTCTCTTTGCGCCGGAGATCGCTTATCTCACCGGTGAGTCCGAGCTGCAAAACCCATGGCTCAAGACCTATCGACTGCTCGATGAGATGGCGTTCGATCGTAAGCGACTCAAGGCCTACCTGCGCGAACGCAACATCGGAGTACTAGAGATCAAGAAGCGTGGCTCCGATATCGTGCCAGAGCAATTACGCAAAGAAATGAACCTTAAAGGGGAGAACGCCGCCACCCTCATCGTTACGAGGGTGGGCGACGCTCACCGAGTCTTGGTGGTCGAACCGATTCGCTAAGTTCAACCAGCCGGAAGTGCTTGTTTTACTAGTTAGTTGGGGTTGGAGTTGCGTTCTGGTCCGGGTTCACGTCAACGTTGCCCCAGCCCATCTGACCGCCCATGTCATCCATCATGTCGTCCATGCGTCCGCCCATCTGTGAGCCATCCATGTGGCCACCCATCTGGGAACCGTTCTGGCCGAAGTTCATCATGCCGTTCTGATCACCGAATGGCACCAAGCCGCGTTGACCCATGTGGTCTCCGAATTCGTATCCGCGACCGCGAGCCCATGCGCCGGCCAAGAAGCCAGCGATGCCGAGTCCGACGAAGACGTAACCGGTGATGAGACCAGCGAGGGCGAGTCCGCGACCGGACTGCTTTGTATCTTGGATTTGCTTTAGTGCGATGTGACCGGTGATGACACCGGCTACCGCTCCGAAACCGGTAACTGCGGTCGCGAGGGAAACCACGGCTAGTGAGTTTAGTGAGGTGAAGTCGAAGCGAGCCTTTGGCGCCTTAGCTGCCGCTGGAGCTTTAGGTGCGTCTGCAACCTTTTCGGTTTTGTCTGCCATGGGGTTCTCCTTTGTTTGGCTTAAGTCAGTTGACCAGCCGAGTCTGGGAGAACCCTGAAGACAACCTGAAAGTCGGCTACTTGTTGTTTTCGCGCAGTGCGCGGATGCGCATCATCTGAACGAACGCGAAGGCGAGCAGCAGCGGCGAAGCCAGAATCACGAGAAACACCATCGGCCAAACCATGGCGCGGGCGAACCCATCGAACGGCCCACCGGTCATGCCGGTTAGAAAAAAGAACGTGATCAGCAGAAAAGGGAAAGATGCCAGAGACGCAACGCCACAGATGATGCCCAACCTGCGGATACCTGCTATCTGCTCTTCGAGTTCGGCCTTGGTGAGCCGCGGTGCTGGTGTTCTAGCCATGGATAAAACCTACTTGGTCTGAACCTGGGTCACCGGCAGGGTCGAGTCGGTCGCGAAACTGAGCGTGGATGCTTCGCGGCCGGCGCTCACCAACTGAGCTCCCAGCGCCGCAATCATCGCGCCGTTGT
>JACCDQ010248980.1_pt1 | contig 14414 bp, 9 predicted proteins | sample 7446031 | NCBI WGS metagenome assembly JACCDQ01 (sample SAMN15323442, study PRJNA562643) | freshwater metagenome | isolation source: river surface water | place: USA:Blue River Watershed | collected 2017-08-17 | reverse complement strand
TCTTGGTTGCTGCTTACCGGGATCAATCTGGTTTTAATGGCCATAGAGGCTTGGTTTGGTTCAATTGTGGTGGCTACTAACCTCGTACCTTGGACGATCACTGTGCACCTCTTTTTAGCACTTGTCATCATTGGTCTGCAACTGTATTTCGTTCATATTTTACAAAAGAAAACCAGCGTTCAGCTTCCACAAGAAAAATCTTTTAAGTGGCTTACTTGGCTCATTTTGGCCATCACCTTCTATCAAATGTTTCTCGGAACTCAGGTGCGTGAGGCCATCGATGCTTTGGTCAAACAAGGCTACACCCGAGCCCAATGGATAGACCAATTGGGCCTTCCATTTTTTATACACAGAAGTTTTAGTTGGCTGGTCCTTATTTTACTGACTTATTTGTTCTGGCAAAATCGCAAGAAGTGGCATTATGTACGCATCAACACTGCTTTTTACCTACTCGCTGCCGAACTCATTACGGGCGTCGCCTTGGCCTACGCAGACATGCCGGGTCTTGTCCAAACTGCACATTTGGTATTTGCCAGCATGCTGTTTGCAGTCTTGCTCATGGTTCGTTTTGATGCTAGCGCAGTTAAAAACGATTGATTTTCCACCCAATTTTATTGTTGGTAAGCGTTAGTGCATAGAAGACTGTTCATGTACAACGACGAAACTTATATTTTTCAACTCCAGCGACAAGATCCGAAGGCTATTAAAAGCTGGTATCTTGCTTATTTTGAGTTGCTCATGCGTCAGGCAAGTCGGTTTTTTAATGAGCAAAGTGAGCAACTAACAGCCGTTCATAATGCCCAACTCAAAGCCCTAGAACACTTAGATCAATTTACACCAGGCACTTCAATGGAGGCTTGGTTATCAGTGATACTGAGAAATGAGCTCATCGATTTATATCGCAAAAATCAGCGTTGGAAGTTATTTTCATTTCAGCAATCCGGGCAAACTTCAGAAGATGCTGACTTCGAATTTGATCTAGATAAAGAAATTGAGCAAAAATATGTCGAACAAGTATTAAAGGACCTTCCGCCTGCGACCCGCTTTGTATTTGGATTTTATGTTTTTGAACAAATGAAACCACGTGAAATCGCGCTTCATTTAAAAATGAATATTGCTACAGTTCGTTGGCATTTAAAAACAGCTAAACAAGTCCTTAAAAAACAGTTAAGCCATGATTGATTCAAAGCAATATCAGACTTTAGCCTCGGCAACATGGCCACTTTTTGAGCGCAAATATAAACGTGCGCGCAAGTTGCAGCAACTTAAGAAATATGGCTTTTGGCTTGCCGCACTCATGCTGGTAGCCGCGCTCTACTTGTCAATGAAAGGTGTTTTCCAAAAACAACTTAAATCTAAAAGCCCAGTAATTGAAAACTTAATTCCTAAAAAAGAGATCGAAACAAAACCAATGAAAGTTGCCGAATTTAAAAGTCTAGATCGGCCTATTGAAAATTACGTAACTGAACAGGACATTTCGAATGAGTTTTTAGCTGAGAATTCCTTTTTAGCGCTTTTACCTAAGAAACAGCTTGGGTTACTTCAAAATCAACGCCATGTTCAATTAGCAGGAAAACAGGCAGACTTAACATCGGCTTTTGCTGCACTTCATTTAACACCAGTCAGTTGGTCGCTTCAAGATAATGGACATTCCTTAAGTGCTCTTATAGATTCAAAGACGTTAATGATCATGAACTTAATGTATGGCTCAGAAGAAATGGCCGCGTATCCTACAGACTTCACCACCGAGTGTTGGTATCGCCCTGCTTTTTTTCCTGAAGATCAATTTATTCATGTTACATTTTATGAGGTGACGGACTGGATTCAAGATCCGCTTTCTGTGCAAATCAAGGTAAATGGACCTGAAGTGCCGTGGAGAATAGATCACCGATATACCTCAAGTAGCACCTTTAATGTGGCGAGGTCTTCTAATCAAGCATTTACACCGAATTTTGGAGGTAATGCGGTAACCATTTATCATTCTAATAGATTAACACCAATTTTATTTAACCAAAACAACAAATACCGAAAAAGCATATTTTATGCTGACCGGCTTCCTCAGGCATTTAATCCGCTGCTTTTTCATAGAGCAGATACTTTAATGGTTTTAAGCGCTCAAGGACAGCGTCTCACCAAACTTTCTATGTATGGGAGTGTGTTTGGTTCTTCAGAAATTACGTATCGGAACAATGGATTGAAAAGTTTAAAAAGACTTGAGCCTTTGCTCGACCCCGAAAGAAACGAACTCTACATGGTGGCTCCAACCAACTTTCATTTTGTATTCTTTAAAGTAAATATAGATACCGGTGAAGCTAAACAGGTCTACCAGACCAAAAGCGTATGGTATGGTGCAGAATTCAGCATAGTGAACGGAGAATTATCTTACCTCTATAAAGGAGCTTCCATAACGGTAAAAATTCCTTGATCAACGCAGGCATTTTTTCGTGAAGCCGTGAACACCAACTAAATAGGTGCCGGAGGGCAGGTTCGCGATAGAAAGTTGCTGTTTGACTGCCGTTAAGGTGAATGCATGGATTATGCGACCTTGTAAATCCATGAGTTGCAGTTCTTCGCCAATCCAGGCTGCCGGTATCTGAATCAAGAGTGAGGCATCTTGCATGCTTGTTTGAACTTCAAAATACGCTTCATCTTTGATTTCAGCTTCTGGGCTGTAGGCAATTTTCCAGGTTTCGTTGAGTCTGTCATTGCCAGAAATACCCGTGCTTAAAAAGAAATAATCATTGCCGCAAAAAGCAACGCAGCCCTTTCTTGATGTAGATGAGAATGGCAAGAGCGTTTCTATTTGGAAGTTATTCAGGTTGATTTTCTCTAGGCTGTTCAAGACCTCGTCATTGGCGTTGACACCTCCAAATACAAATAAGAGCGAGTCATTTTGGGCAGTACCCACATACATTCTGGTTCCTAGGTTTATCTGGGAGGTGATAGCAGTCCATTGATCATTTGCTGCATTGTATTGCCAAGTTTCCGTATTCCAACCAGTCTGATTCTGATCATTAGTGCGCCCGCAAGCTACAAATCCACTTGTATGATTTGCAAAACCGATGCCCCGCCAAATGCCCTCAAAAGGAAGGTTATTGAGCTGCTCCCATTGTTGATTTCCAAAATGAAAGCGCCAAACTTCATTAAGGATACCCGTTTGATTTCTGCCGCCTATCCAATACAAAGTTGAATCAAGGAGAAAATGTTGAGCGCCTGCACGGCCACTGCCCGGAAAGTCGGGTAGGGCATGCCAAGTATAGGTTTGGAGGTCAAACTGCCAAAAAGTTTTCAGATAAGTACCGTAGCAATTTTCGCCACCAAGTAGATAGCCTTGGCCTTGAAAGCTGAAACTCGTGGCATACTGGCGATCTTGCCATTCAGGAAGCGCGGGGGCGTTTGTCCAGGTGTTGTTTTGTGAATTATAGCAGTAAAAGTCTTTGGTACAGCCAAAATCAAGACCGCGTCCGGTTCCGCAAAAATGTAAATTCCCAAAACTAAATACGGCAGCATCGTCGCGGGCGATTCCCGGGAAATTTGGGCAAGCTTGCCATGCTTGACCGAAAGTGTGTAAAAAATGACAGCTAATTAAGGTGAAAATCAATAGTAGGTTAGGCCAAAATCTCATGGCATCTTAACGCAATTCTTTGAATTTTAGTATTTAAAAGGAAGGTGTGCCCGTGAATTGCTTGATGGTCGGGCGCTGGGTAAGTGCAAAATGATAGCCCAGTTGTAGGTTGAGCTGCTCACCGTTGCTGAGTAAGTTTCTATTCCATTTGGAACTCAACATGAGGGCATGCCCATTTTTAAATTGATAACCCGCTCCGAGCACATAACTGCGCCAAGCGCCGCCAAGTAAAATGGAAAAGTCCTGGTACTGATAAATAACATTGGCACCAAGGTTTTGAAAACCAAAATTGCGTTCGAAATAGACGGTCGAGATGAATTTTTGCGTGCTGTCTAGATCATATCTTTGGGTGGCGCCAACACTTAGGCCATTTTGCCCAACTGCAGTATAGAAACTCCAGTCTTTATAGTTGGCTTGAATACCGAGTTGAGCGGCATAAGTTTTTGTTATTTGCCCAATGCCTTGCGTGTAGCCGCCACTTTGAAAACCTGCTGCGGCCACTCTTATATTGAAATCACGGTTAATGGCAATATCTCGCCCCACACTTAGGCCTAAATCTAGGTTGTATTGCCCGAAATAACTGATGTTATAGGCATTAAGGCCCAACTTCCATTTTCCTAAACCCAATTGGTAGCGCAGGAAATTTTGACTCAATACATTTTTAAAACCCGGGGTGAAATAAACACCTGTGTTGACTTTTAAATCAGAACTCAGGTATCCTTTGCCGTGAATTTGATGATCGGGATGATAAGCAGGGTTGTTCAAATATAAGGTGGAGCTGAGTTCGTTAAAGGCTTGTGCAAAAAGAAGTTGTGGAAGAAATAAACAAAGCGAAAGCGTGAGTTTAAAGATTGGTTTCATTCGTTTCAAGTTAATATTGGATTTAATAAATTTCTTTTTAGTAAGCTGCTTTGCCTATTAAACAATGCAACTGGATCTAAAGTTACACTACACCTTCAAATAGCTTTTTACGTTACCTTTAGGTGTTGCGCAATGCGGCTTTATGCAAGAACCAAACCAAATATTACTCCAACAGGCAATCCAGGGCGAACGCAAAGCGCAGCTCGAGTTGTATAAGTTGTGTTATCCGGTTCTCATTAGTGTAGCGCGCCGTTATTACCGCAACACAGATGAGCAAATGACGGTTGTCAATAACGCTTTTGTTAAAGTCATTCAGTTTTTAGCCACCTATGAAACGGGGCGCTTTTTAAGTTGGGTCAAACGGATTATTTCTAATGAAATCATTGATGAATACCGCCGCAACAAACGCTATCACGAGCTCTATCGCTTTGATGCTGCTGTTGAAGATCGCGGTTTTGATGATTACCAAACAGATGCCGTTTTCACCAATGAACAACTCCAAGAAATGCTCATGCAGCTCTCTGAGCCAGCGCGTTTGGTATTCAATCTTTTTGCCATTGAAGGCTACGCGCACAAAGAAATTGCGGCCATGCTCGGTGTCACGGAGGAAACCTCAAAGTGGCACACCAAAATGGCCCGAAAAAAATTAAAAGAACTTATTCTTAATTATCATGAAAAAGCAGGAAGAAAAATCGTTGGATAAACTTTTTGAAGGCCTCAATGAACTTCAGCATGAACAGCCCTCTGCAGCCTTTCTCGAGGACCTCGAGCTGCGTCTTGATGCACTGCAGCAAAAGCGCCGCAAGCCTCTTTTCGCTTGGTGGGTTTGGTCGGTATTAGGGGCAGTCGTTATTGTTTCGGGTTTAATTGCTTCTTCAAAAAAATCAAGTTTTAGCGCTTCAAATGCCTCAAATCGAAAAAGTTCTCAATATCAAACCTCTATTAAAAGTTCTGCTCTCAAGCAAACTTCAGCTCAAACTTCAATTAAATCAAGCACTTCATCATTTAAATTAACATCTTCAACAGTTACTCCTCTTCAAGATCAATCCTTCATTTCAAGTTCAGCTATTTCTTCTTCCTCATCCTCATCTTCATCTTCATCTTCATCTTCATCTTCATCTTCATCCTTTTCCTCTTTATCTTCTTCAACTCTTATTAAAAATCGAGATGAATCTTCAACCCAGGTTCTAAGCGAAGTTCAAAGCAATAACGATCTTACAGCTTCAAACTCCAGTTTGACCTCAAATGCTGAAAAATCGATCGAAAATCAGCAACCTACTGAAAATACCAAACCAGCAGAAACAACAATTTTAGATGTAACCCCGAGCGAAGTTTCCTCTGACCCAATAAATTTAAAGGTGAACAAAGATATCCTGCTTGATAATTTGCAACCAAAACAAGGACAACCTAAGCATAGTCTAGGCTTGCAATTTGGTGTGAGCGGTATTTTTTCGAGCTTTGAAGTTCCTTCAGCAATCGGCACCTTGGCTGGCTATGACCCTCATTTGTATCGCAATGTGCGCAGCGTTTCTGAGCGTCAGACATCGAGCTGGGATTTCAATTTGCGTTACCAGTTCTTTTTTGGAAGATTCGGAATTCAAACCGGCCTCAATTATTTAGAATGGGGAGAACAATATAAATACGATGTGATTTCCGTGGATGGAACAAACCGTTATCAGTATGTGCAGGTTCCGCTTTGTTTGGCTTATCAGTTTCCATTGAAAAAAGTTATTTTCCAACCTTCAATAGGTTTTGCCATAGGCTACGGGCTCAAAACGGCTGGTTCATACATTCAGCCTGCGCTCAATCAGGTGGAGTTGGTCAATTCCTCCACTTGGTCTAAGAATAGTCAGCTGCAATTAGAATTTATCTATTCACTTTCAAACAATTTGACTGTGAGTATCGCACCTGTGTATCGCCGAACTTTCGGGAATCTGATTGACAACGGTGTCATCATGAACCGTTATCAGTCGGTTGGGTTGCTGACTGGGTTCAGTTTTAGGTTTTGATAAAATTATTTTATAAAGTATATTTGATTCTAAATCAGATACTTTAGATGAAGAATTTACTTTTCGCACTCTTCTTTTCAATCATAACCTCCTTTACTGCTTTTTCTCAGGCGCTATCTGGAGTCTACACCATAGGCTCTGGAGGAGATTATCCCACCATTTCTGCAGCCGCCAGCGCGCTCACTACAAATGGCGTGAGTGGTCCGGTGACCATGAATATTTTATCTGGGACCTACAATGAGGCGGTCACTATTGGGGCCATTGCTGGAACAAGCGCCGTCAACAACGTACTCTTTAAGTCGCAAGCCAATGACAGCACTGCGGTAACGATCAATTTTACAACATCGGCAACTCAGTCAAGGATATTCTACTTGTTAGGTGCAAAGCATGTTCAATTTAAATATTTAACCATTGAAAATCTTGGCGCCTATACGTCTCCATGTCTAATTACCATTGCTTATCTCACCACCGACATCAAAATTTCTAATTGTATATTACTTGGCGGTAGAGTTGAAATTGCATCAAATCTTGGCTCATCTTCTAATAACGTAGGTGCAAATAATATTTATATAGAAAAAAACCGCTTTGAGAATACGCCGAATTGGTTTATTATGAGTTCTGGGTATACTCATAACACAAATATCTACATTCACTACAATAAATTTTTGGGTACAGCCACTAGCAGTATGAGTTTGGCCAAATTGAGTAATTTTAGCATAATAGGTAATGAACTTTCGGTTGTTGGTAGCACCAAAGATATTGTCATGGTAACTAGTTTGGCTCCGGTTCTGATTGAAAAAAATAAAATCAATTCAGCAGCATCTAATTATTCAATTGATGTTTCAGACGTGTACACCACCTCGGCAAATCGGGTAACGATTAAAAACAACATGATCAGAAATACTGACGGTGGATGTTTGAGAATAAATAGCCTTCGCACCGATATTTTGTATAATACCTTTAAAACGTTAGGTTTAAATTTAACCTGTGTTACCATCAGTCAATCGAGCAATCAAGTCATTCGAAATAATATTTTCGATGCGGTAAACGGGCTTTGCGTCAATTATTTAGGCACCTCTTATCTCAATAACAACAATAGCAATAATGCCTATTATAACACTTCTGGCTTAGTGATAAAGTTGGGCTCTAATATTTATGCCAACACCATTGCACAATTTCAAGCGTTATACCCAACCATTGAAGCAAATAGTGTGTATGGTCAGCCAGTTTACCTTAATCCTAATGATTTGCATTTGGGTTGGTCTTTTCCGCACGATGGTACCGCTTTGCCTTTAACGAGTGTGACCACAGATATCGATGGGCAAACAAGAAGCACCACGATCCCAGATATTGGTGCCGATGAGTTTTCGATACCAACGGGGAACAACAACGACATCAAAATATTAAAAATCATTAGCCCAGATTCCACTTTGTGTATCGATCAAGACAATTTATTGGTGCGGGTAAAAAATAATTCTTTAGACACGTTTACTTATTTTACGGGTAAGTGGTACCTGAATAACACGCTCAAAAACAGCAGTATATACCCGGTTTATATTCTGCCTGGTGATTCTGCTGTAGTCAATTTTGGCACTTTTGATTTCAACGAACAAACATTTTACAAGCTCAAATTTGAAGCCATTTTCCCGAATGGCTTACTCGATATTTTACCAGCCAATGGGGTAAAGGATATCAATTACTATTATGTCACTGACCTCGAAATCAAAGAGAAAAAATACTTAGAATGTTCTACTCAAAAAGAATTAGCTGTGCCGCAGTTGGCCTACGGCAATTATGTTTGGTCGGGAGGTCAAACCACCAATAAAATAATAGTAACTACGCCCGGAACCTATTCGGTAACCCTGCAATATATGGGTACATGTACTGCTTCAGATTCTATTACAATTAATTAAGTATGCGCCACATTTTAGCTTTCATATTTCTTGGTTTTGCGGGCATACTTGCTGCACAAACCCCTACATTTACACATGAGTTCCACGATACCACTGTACAGGATCTCACTCGTATTGAAGGAAAGATAATCCTCGATGACGACAACATGATTTTGTATGGTTTTATTAAAAAAGGAAACTATCAAACGCCTGTAATTATGCGGACAAACAATACAGGTGATATTCTTTGGTCCACGTATCCGAGCATCATTCTTGGAAGTAATTTAACAAACCCTGTATTTGAAGTTTGCGCCTCAAAAGATGGTTATGTTTATGCCAATTCTTTAACGAGTTCAGCAAACCCGCGCTATTTATGGAAGATACAAATCTCTACAGGAAAGATTATGTATCACAAACCCTTCAATCAAGGGGTTCTAGGAGCTTATAGTTTCGGGACCTTCTTGCGCTTTGTGGACTTCGACTCAACGACCCTTTTGGGGCTTTATAATTATAATGTAAATGGCAGTTACGAACAGCGTTGCATGGCAAAAATCAATAAAGTAACCGGAGACACCACGCAAACCGTGCTCATCGGAACGAGTTATAATACAAATGGCGTTGTTACGGATGTTCAAAATAACTTAATTGTTTGGAACGATTCTATCCTCACAAAATACAATCGGTTCAATACCAACGATGTGCTTTGGCGAAAGAATTTATCAACGGCCTTACCGAATTCTGCGGATCAAATTAGCCACGCATATTTAAATAACGAAGGGCAATTGATTTTACTGGGGAGGAAAACTGTAGGCTCTAATTACCATACAGTTTTTAAAATCAATCCTCAAACTGGAAATATTATTTGGAGCACAAAAATTGAAAGTACATTTTTATTAACAGGAGTCAACTTCAAACGAATGAAAGAAGATGACGACTACCTTTACTATTTGTTTGGGCATTCAGGTGTAGGGAGCGTTATTTCGAAAGTATATTTAGTCAAAATCAATAAAAATACGGGTGCCTTGATCTGGCTTACTAACCATTCTCCAGCTCAAGTAAATGGTATGTCGATGGCCTATAATCGAGCAGCGCTTGATTTTGATTTTTCTTGTGACAATTATATCAGCGCTACGGGCTACTACGGATCGTCAAATTACGAACCTGGAACTTGGTTTGTAATGAACATCGATAAAACCACAGGTGCTAAACTCAACGATTTCACCGAAATGCTAAATAATTATGCAGGCCCTGATTACAACAGTGTCGGTAAAGTAAATTGGTCAACGCCAACAAGATCATTGGCTTACGGCACATTAAATGAAGTGGGTTACGACACTTGGGCTCGACGTGTAGAATTTAATCCAGCAACCGGGGTGAAGATAAGTGATGAGCGGGTCGATGCTGAATTTTCGAACCAGTCTTATGTTGTTCAAATGGACCGCTTTGGAGATACTAATTATGTGCTGAAGCAGCATGGAAACGATCTTGTAATCGAAGCGCGCAACAATCTTGATAGCCTGATCTGGAAGACCAATTACATCGATACTGGATCTGTCGTGGTGGGCTTGTTTGATGTTTCAGCAAGTTATGTTGGTGCTGTGATATCTTACAAGAAGTATCCGACTCTGCCAATGAACGGCACCCCAACCGTCACTCATACCCGATATTTGGTTTTTTCAAGAGCTACCGGAGCCCTCATCAATTCGATTCTTCAGACTGTTGGCTCCACTGACTTTAGTTATCGAGAGGTGGAAGTCAATGAAACCAACATGCTCATTTGTTATAAGCAGGCAGGAATACAATATATAAAGCGCTGGACCTATGGTACTACTACTTCAGGGGCTGTTACTACTTTGCATGGAGAATACCTGAAAGAAGGGTCATTGCTCAATATTATGGTGAATTATGATGCTAATTATTATATCGGAGTGATTTTCGGTGGCATCTATAAAATACCAAAAAATGGAGGCGCCAATGTGCTTTTAAAGTTAGTACCAAATATTAAGTCGATTAACGATATGTATCTGAAAAACAATGTTTTGTATTTAGTGGGCCAGCACACTAATTTATCAGAACGCATCGTACGTTATGATATCGCAGCAAATGTTTTTACTTATGACATTAATTTTTCGCAAGGTTCTATTCGCCGAATTGCAGAAAATTCCAATCAGCACTTGGTTTTAGCAGCTCAGCGCAACAATAAAATCCACCTGATTTGTGTCAAGCCAAATACCGGCGCAATTTTATGGCAATACTATGCCGATACTATTCAATACCCCAATTTGCAATTTAGGGATATGGCGGTAAATGACCAGAAGCAAGTCATTTGTTTGACTGGAGCTGTTGTCTATGATACCACCCATTCAGATGCCTTGATTAATTTCATCAGCTATTACGGCGATCAATTGTCTTCCTTGAAACTTACAGACTCTATCAGTAGAAAAAGTTTTGGGGCAGCCATTATGCGCAGTTCTTCGAATCGAACGTTGGTGGGTGGCGCCTGGAACAAACTAGATTTTCTTCAAAGCGGTTTCTTAAATGCCTACAATACTCAGTTTTGTACAAGGCAAATTACGCAAGACCCCGCCAACTGCCAGGGAAATCCAGTGGCACTTTATGCATGGGCCGGAACAAGCTATCAATGGTACAAGAATGGTGTACCTATAGTCGGGGCCACTAATCAAACTTATACACCTACAATGAGCGGTTTGTATAACGTGATGGTTACTGATGCGTGCAGCCAGGATACGCTGATGGTACCTTACAATTATGTTTTAATAACAGGTGCGAATACGATTTTAATTACCGGAAACAATACTATTTGTTCAGGGCAATCTCAGGTTCTTACGGCTTCTTCAGGGGCCGCTTATCAATGGTATTTAAATGGGGCCGCTATTTCAGGGGCCACCCAAAGTACCTATTCAGCAAGTTTGCCAGGCCACTATAATGTAAGTGTTACCAATATTTTGGGCTGTTCTGATACAGCCGCGGTTGGTTTGCAATTGGCAATATTACCTCAGGTGATCATTCAAACACCTGCACATCCATCTCAAATTTGTGCGAATGCGGCTCCTTTGCCCTTAAATTTCTTGCCTGCTGGCGGAACCCTTACAGGACAAGGTATTTCGAACGGAACTTTTAATCCAGCGAGTGTAGGAAGTGGTTGGAAATATTTCCAGTATACGGTGACGCCTGCTGGTTATTGCGGAGCCACAGCATACGACAGTATTTATGTAACAGCTTTGCCTACACAAGATCCATATATTACCCAAGATGCCGCTAACTGCCAAGGAATTCCGGTTGCTTTGCATGCGCTAGCTGTTAATCCGTTGGGGTATCAATGGTACTTAAATGGACAGCCGATAACTGGCGCAACTTCTAATAATTTTGTACCTACCGTTTCTGGACACTATAACGTAATGGTTAGCTTTGCCTGTATTCAAGATTCTTCCAATAACAGTTTTAATTATACACTGGTTGTTCCTCAGGCTCCGGTTTCAATTACCCAAAGTGCACTAACTTATTGCCCAGGAGACAGCATTTATTTGCAAACGCAAGCTGCCGCTCAAATTCAGTGGTACCTTAATGGACAAGTAATCAATGGTGCAAATCAAAGCACTTTTGCAGCTACACAAGCAGGAATTTATAATGTGCAACTCATCAATACAAGCGCTTGTTCAGACACTGCCGATTTACCTGCTCAAATTACCGCTTTGCAAGTCTTGACTAGTACCAATAATTTGCCTCCAACTTTATGTGATCACGATGCACCACTTACCATCGATTTTCTGCCAGCAGGAGGTGTACTGACTAGTACTTCAATAACTGGTTCAAGTTTCAATCCTGCTACAGCTGCTGCAGGTTGGCATTATTTTCAATATCAATTGAATTTGCCAGGCGCTTGTCCACTGAATGTTATCGATAGTTTAGAACTGTTAACTAGTGCACAGTTTACGCTAGATACCACTGTGACAGACACGCTTGAACTCAACGGACAAATTTATACGCAGTCGGGGCAGTATCAGCAGCAATTATTTGCCGCCAATGGCTGCGATAGCTTGTTAACGATCATCCTTACCGTTGATCCTGTCGGAATTTCCGAAATGTCAGGATTAGATTTCAAACTATGGCCAAATCCTAATAATGGAACATTTCAAATAGCTGTTCCTACTCAAGAGCCTTTTATTTTGGCATTTTATGATGCTATAGGAAGATTGATATTCACTAACGAGTTAGAGGGCAGTGAGCAATACACCATTAGTTTACCAAATAACTTGGCGCCTGGTAGCTACCGTCTCCTCCTGAGCGCAATGGAAGAGCAATATAATATGCCAATAATTATTCAGAGGTAGGAACAAAAATATTTCTTAGTGTAAAAAATACACTAAGTAAAAATTAATTTTAACTTTACTTTTATAACCTAAAGTAAAGCTATGTCATCTGTAATCAGTGGAGTAGGTAGTTACTTGCCTACGCTTCGCATCACCAATCAAGATTTTATTGCCCACCGTTTTTTCAAAGATATCGATCAGCCTTTTGAAGATTCTAATGAGCTCATTATCCAGAAATTTCAGGAGATTACCGGCATCCAAGAGCGTCGTTATGCGCAAAAAGAGCAGACCAATTCTGATTTAGGAATATTGGCCGCTCAAAAAGCGCTTGCTGCTGCTCAAATAGATCCTGAGCAACTCGATTACATCATTTTTGCGCACAACTTTGGTGACGTGCGCTTTGCTTCCAATCATTTAGATATGTTGCCCGCTTTGGCTGCACGTGTTAAGCATGCGTTGGGTATCGCCAATCCGAATTGCGTGGCCTATGACATGCTTTTTGGTTGCCCAGGTTGGATTGAAGCGCTGATTCAGGCCCATTTATTTATTAAAGCAGGTGCCGCCAAGCATTGTTTAGTGATTGGTTCTGAAACGTTAAGTAGAGTAGTGGACCCGCATGACCGCGACTCCATGATTTTTGCCGATGGCGCTGGTGCTTGTGTGCTTTCAGAAGACAGCACATCTGAGAGTGGCATCTTGGCGCATGCTACACAGACTTTTACCAAAGACGAAGCCTATTTCTTAAACAATGGCCCTTCGCTCAATTCAAAGCATCATATCCACGAGAAGTATATCAAGATGCAAGGCCGCAAGATTTATGAATTTGCACTGACTAAAGTGCCTCAGGCCATGAAGGCAGCCCTAGACAAAAGTGGAGTTTCAATTTCCGATGTTAAAAAGGTTTTTATTCATCAGGCCAACGAAAAGATGGACGAAGCCATCATTGACCGTTTTTACAGGCTTTACAAAGCAGAACGCCCTGTTGGTATTATGCCCATGAATATTCATTTGTGTGGCAATAGTTCAGTAGCCACCGTGCCAACTTTACTAGACGCTGTTATTCGAGGTGAGTATCCAGAGCACGAATTGCACAAAGGTGATGTCATTATCTTAGCCTCAGTAGGTGCCGGCATGAATATCAATGCGGTGGTTTACAAGTGGTAATAGAATTTACTTTTACTCAATATAAAAAGATTTCATACATAAAATTCAAGCCCGTAATCGGGGCCTCTAGTTACCCTAAAAAGTACTTTTGAAAGTCGAGGATTCTTCCTTCTTTTTTGAGTCAAACTGCCCAAAAAAAGCAAAAACAAACGGGTTATTTATCCGAGTTTATTTTAATTAAAGAACTCCGCTATTTCAATTCAGATATAGGTTTCTTGAAAAGATATTTGTAAAAAAATCACTTTTATTTGTATCTTTTATCGCGCTTTTTTGTTGTGCTATATTCGATCAAAACTTTTGAGGAATAAGGCTTCCTTTTCTTGTTTTTTTTGAAGGTAAAAATCGGTCGTTTTGTAATCGTTCAGTCGTGGCTGCCACAAGCAGAGGAATCAAGCGAAGTTAAAATCTCTATTTTCGCTCCATAAACTATCTACGATGAAAAAAATAGCCTTTGCCATTTTGTCTTTGGTATTGTTAAGCGCCTGCGGGTCTTCAGATCAAACCAAAACATTTCAGCTCGAAAACATTGAAT